>Ga0172381_10005933_pt1 | contig 12305 bp, 13 predicted proteins | sample Leawel6488metaG_FD_119754 | JGI IMG/M metagenome (GOLD analysis project Ga0172381, IMG submission 119754) | Leachate microbial communities from a municipal landfill in Southern Ontario, Canada - Leachate well 64-88 metaG | ecosystem: Engineered > Solid waste > Landfill > Unclassified | place...
AAAGACATTATCTAGAACAAGAAATAAATTGAACAACGCACAGGCGACAATGAAAGCTTTGTCTAAATTGAACAAGAAATAATATGCAATTACACGAAATAAAAAAGAATACAACTACTAAGAAGAAGAAAAGAGTTGGCCGTGGAGGCAAGAAAGGCACTTACTGTGGTGGCGGAGGTAAAGGACAGAAAGGAAGAGCCGGTGCTATATTCAAGCCAATTATCCGTGGTTGGATTAAAAGATATCCTAAATTAAGAGGATACAATTTTAATACTCAAACAAACGTTTCATCACTTAACTTAGATATTTTAGAAAAGACATTCGAAGCTAATGCAATTGTTAATCCAGAAGTATTGGTTAAAACAAGAATCATTAGAAATGTTGATGGAAAGAACCCTGTTGTTAAAATATTAGGAACAGGAGAAATCAAGAAAGCTTTAACTATTGAAGGTTGCTTAGTTTCAAAAACTGCTAAAGAGAAGATAGAAAAAGCAGGTGGTACAGTGAAGATTGTTACTAAGAAAGAAGTCAAGGTAGTTGCTAAAACAAAAACTAAAAAGTAAAAACTATGTTCAAAAAGATTACAGAAATTTTTAAGGCAAAAGACTTAAGATATAAGATACTTTTTGTCTTAGGAGTTTTTGCTATTTTTAGATTGATGGCTAATATTCCAGTTCCAGGAATTGACGTTGCTAAAATCCAACAGTTCTTTGCTGGAAATCAATTCTTTGGAATGATGAACTTATTTACAGGAGGAGCTTTGGATAAAGTTTCTATTGTTATGCTTGGTATGGGGCCATACATTACTGCGGTAATCGTTTTCCAACTTTTAACAATGATTTTCCCACAAATGGAAAAGTTATACAAAGAAGAAGGAGAAGCAGGAAGACAGAAATTCAATCAGTATTGTAGAATTGCCGGAGTACCCTTAGCAATGATTCAGGGTTATGCCATGATTTTTTACTTGAAAGCTCAGGGAGTTATTGGTGCTTTAGATCCAATGACAATTATTGCTGCTGTTGTGGCAATTACGGCCGCTTCTACTATTTTAATGTGGTTAGGAGAATTAATTTCTGAAAAAGGAATTGGTAACGGAGTGTCATTAATGATTTTCGCTGGTATCGTGGCTGATTTCCCAAATAATGTTCAGAAGATGTTTTTAACTTTTGAACAGAGTCAGATTTTCTCATATGTTCTATTCTTAATTTTATCAATTGTGATTATCGGTGCTGTTGTATTGATTAATGAAGGTAGAAGAAATATCCCTGTTTCATATGCGAAGAGGGTGAGAGGGAATAAGATGTATGGCGGAGCTTCAACTTACTTACCTTTGAATATTAACCCAGCTGGAGTTATCCCTGTTATCTTTGCGATGTCAATTTTGATGATTCCATCAATGATAGCTTCATTCCTTAATTGGAGCTTTGTAACAGACGCATTAGGTAATCCTTGGATTTACGGAATTATATATTTTATTTTGGTATTTATCTTTACCTTTTTCTACACTGCAGTTACTTTTGACCCAAAGAGTATTTCAACTAATTTACAAAAGATGGGTGGATTTATTCCTGGAATCAGACCTGGTGAAAACACCGCTCAATTCTTACAGTCAATCTTATCAAGAGTTTTGGTTGTTGGAGCTACCAGTTTAGGTTTGATTGCTGTGATGCCTTCAATCGTTCAGGGCGCAACTGGAGTTCAGCAATTCAGCTTTATGATCGGAGGAACTGCTTTAATTATTATCGTTTCAGTAGCATTGGACACAATGAAGCAAATCAATTCTCAATTAGAAATGAGAGAATATGATGCATAGTTAATTTTGAAAAATAGAAGATTGGGGAAGCCCGGTCTTCTATTTTTTTGTTTTGTAGTTTATAATAAATTGTAAGCATAAAAGAAAAAACATGGAAAAGTCACCCTTAATTTTAATATTGTTAGGCAAGTCTGGTGCTGGTAAAGGAACTCAAGTTAACTTATTAAAAGAGAAGCTTAATTTGGATTATGTTGGTAGTGGTGAATTATTGAGAGAAAGAAAAAAGAAAGGAGATTTTACGGGCAAGAAAATATCTGAAGTTATTGATAACGGAGGAATAGTTTTAACTCCTGTTATTTTTAAGCTTTGGATGGATAGATTTGAAGAGTTTAAAAATAAAGGTGAATTTAAAGGTTTTGTTTTTGATGGCTCTCCAAGAAAAATTAAAGAAGCTTATCTTCTAGAAGAAGCTTTAGATTGGTTTGAATGGATTGGTAGGACTAAGATATTTTTAATTGATATTTCTGATGAAGAAGCTATTGCAAGAATAACCAAAAGAAAGGTTTGTCCTAAATGTGGGCACATTGTTTTATTTTCTAAGAATGATCCAGATGTTGAGATTTGTGAAAAATGCGGAGAGAGTTTAATAAGAAGACCAGAAGATACTGTTGAATCAACTAAAAAAAGATTAGAATGGTTTCAGACAGAGGTCGGTCCAGTTATTGAATATTATGAATCAATGAATAAATTGATTAAAATTAACGGAGAACAACCTGTTGAAGATGTTTTTAATGACATCATGAAAGAAATTGAAAAAGATGATATTAATTAAAACAAAAGAAGAAATAGAAGTAATGGCTAAGGGGGCTAAGATATTGAAATCAATTATTGATCAATTGGGAGCTCATGTTGCCGTTGGAGTTTCAGGGAAAGAAATGGAAAACATGGCGGAAGAGATGATTAAAGCAAATGACGGAGAATTTAGTTTTAAGGGGCAAGGTGGATTTCCATCTTGTCTTTGTTTTTCTATTAATGAAGAAATTGTTCATGGAGTGCCCGACAAGAGAGTTTTAAAGAATGGAGATATTGTTACCTTAGATTTAGGTATCTTTTTTCCCTTAAGTAAATTTATTTCAGAAATTGATGAAACTAAGTATCCTAACTTGAAAAAAGGTTTTCATACTGATATGGCCAGAACCTATCTAGTTGGTGATGTTGACCCTGAAATCCAAAGGCTCGTTAAAGCCACCAAAAAGGCTTTGAAGAGGGGTATTGCTAAGGTTAAGGTGGGAAACTCGTTTGGTGAATTAGGCGAGGCGATATGCAAGTTTGCCGAACAGCAAGGATTCAGCGCAGTGAGGAATTTATGTGGTCATGGAATCGGAGCTGAATTGCATGAAGATCCAGATGTTTTGAATTATGGCCGAAAAAGCTGGGGCGATCTTATGGAGGAGGGAATGGTGTTCTGTATTGAGCCAATGCTTTCAATGGGTAGTTATAATATTAAAAAGAAGGGAATGGCCTATATTACAGAAGACCGTTCTTTAACGGCTCATTTTGAAGATATGGTGGTAGTAACTAAAAGTGGAGTACGGGTATTGACAGAATAATATGTGTAGTTTATAATATAGACATGGACAAGAAGATGTTCTTTGAGATGGGACTGAGGTCTCAGATTGTAACGCCATGTGCGAACGCTCCAGTTGAATCTGCCCGAGGGTGGGGGAAGCTGGAAGAAGAGAAAGTGCTGAATGGTCTTGATATGGACTCTCAATCAGCATACTACCTGTATCAGAAGGGGATACCGGCAGCTTGTTAAAAATCCCTTCATTTTTTATTTGATAAAATTTGACAGAATAATTTTAATACCTATAATAAAGTACAGAGTGATTACAAATGGTCACGCAAACAAGTAAAAACACAACATCGAGCAGCTCTTTGAACAATCGCTTCGAATTCATCTTAAAAAGAATTTCGAAGATAGAACAACCAATGGTTATTCCTTCGCCAGCAACTCTTCGAGGAGGAAAAAAAAGGGTTCTCGTCGGGAAACCATTAAATGAACAGAATTGCTTTAAGCAAAGAACAGAAATTGTCTCAGGAGAAATCGACAATCATGATGGGTGTTAATTTGTCTTTTTTTAAAAAGATTAATTAATGCCTATCTTTTTTTGTACAAATTAATTCAAAAATGATAGAATATTTGTATGAATAAAAAAGAATCAGAATTGAGATACGATCTATTAAATGATGACTGGGTTATCATTTCTCCAGTTCGGGCTGATAGATTAAAAAAGAAAGTTGTTTCTTCAGGCTGTCCTTTTTGTGAAATTGAGTCGCAAGAACCAGCTGTTTTGGTTTATTCAAAAGGAATTAAGATTAATGATTTTAAAAATTGGACAACGGCAGTGATTCCTAATAGGTATCCTGTTTTAATTCCTTCTCAGGAATATAAAGAGGAAAAGGAAGGTAGTGTTTATTCTAGAATTAAATCTGGTGGATTTCATGAATTAGTGATTACCAAAGATCACAACAAGAGTTTAGCTTTATTACCGATTGATAAGATTAAAGAAGTTTTAACTTGTTATCAACAAAGAATTATTGAATACAAGAAATACGACTTTGTTAAGAACGTGGTTGTTTTTCATAACCACGGTAAAGAAGCTGGAGCTAGTCAAGTACATCCTCATTCTCAAATCTTAACTGTTCCTTTGATTGATAAGGAATTTAAAATTACTTTAGAAAGGCACAAAAAGTATTTTGAGGAAAATAATGATTGTCTTCGCTGTAGAGTAAATAAAGAGGAAAAGAAATTAAAGAAGAGAATTATTTTCGAGAATAAAGATTTTATCGTTTATATCCCTTTCGCTCCTAAGTTTTCCTTTCAGACAATAATTACTCCTAAGAAGCATGCTTCAAGATTTGAAGAAATTACTGAAAAAGAAAAAGAAAGTTTGGCTGAAGCATTCAAAGAAATACTATCAAGATTTTATAAGAAATTAAAAAACCCAGCCTATAACTTCTATCTACATACTGCTCCGATGGATAAAGAGTATCCATATTTTCATTGGTATTTTTCTATTCTTCCAAGAAGATATTCTTTGGCTGGATTTGAGATTGGAGCAGAGATGGAAATATTAACAACAGCTCCCGAAGAGCAAGCAGAGTTTTTAAGAAAATAAATATATGAAACCATTAATTATTGCCAATTGGAAATGCAATCCTAAAAGCGTAAAAGAGGCTAAGGAATTATTAGAAAAAGTAACTGCAGGAATAGATGGAGAAGAGGTGGTTATTTGTCCTCCTTCAGCTTTTGTTTCTTCTTTAATTAATGATCAAATTTCATTTGGTGCTCAGAATTGTTTTGACAAGGAAGGAGCTTTTACTGGAGAAAATTCAATTTCAATGTTAGAAGACTTAGGAGTTAAATATGTTATTATCGGACACTCAGAAAGAAGAAATATTTTCAAAGAAACTAATGAAGAAATTAATATTAAATTAATTAAAGTTTTAGAGTCTAAAATAACACCAATTCTCTGTATTGGTGAAAAGAGGGAAGAGAGGGAAGAAGGAAAAACATTTGAAGTATTGGGAGAGCAATTAAATATTTGTTTAAATAATATTTCCAATCCTGAAAGAATTATTTTAGCTTACGAACCAGTTTGGGCAATTGGAACTGGAGCCTTTGCAGAAATAAAAGATATTGAAGAGGTGAGGGCTTTTATTGAAGAATTTTTAACTAAGAAATTCAATCAAGAAGTTGCTAACAATATTAAGATTCTTTACGGTGGCAGTGTTGATTCAAGTAATGTTCATTCATATATTGCTGAAGCGCAAATGGACGGAGTCTTGGTTGGCGGAGCCTCTCTCAAGGCTGATGAATTTTTGAAATTAATAAAATCCGCCTAAAGCGGAGAGTTCTTGTGGGATTCAGAAGATAATATCTTCCATATAAAATTGAGAAGTTGATTTTTCAGAAATCTTTACAGGGGTTTCATTTTTTCGTTTTCACGAATCATGATTATAAATTCATAAAGGGAAATAAAAATCACCTCCTTGGTGTACTAAATTTATCTTACTCGTTTTTTTAATTTTTGCAAGGGTTTTGCGAAGGAGAAAGATGGTCAAGTTCTTTCTCCTTTGCTTATTGCAGAAGATATGATTATCCTTTGGTCCAGATTAAGAATGGTCGATTTTCAATATCATCTCCGTTTTTTGCAGTGCAATAGTTCTCAAGAGATAATTATCTCTCGGCAATCAGTGTGTTCGTGTTATTAGCAGCAACACATTCTGTTTTCCTCCTAGCACGTTTTGTACTTTAATTAATATAGCACAAAAATATTAATAATCAATTAATATTGTGCGACATTTATATTAAAACATATTTGCATGAGAGAGTGGGTGAACTAGTTTTTCATGTCTTTGCCACTATGGAATTGTCGATGAACATCTCTTAATCTCTTATTAGTCACGTGAGTATAGATTTGAGTGGTGGCTATATTTTTGTGTCCTAAGAATTCTTGAATGGTTCTTAAGTCAACTCCTTGGCTGAGTAAATCGGTGGCATAACTATGCCTTAAAGTATGTGGCGTGGTAAAGAAAGGAATATTACCTAGGGTGGCATATTTCTTCACTAATCTTTCAATAGAACGAGGCGTTAAACGGCCTTCTGAGGCGCTCCTAGCTCTATAATGAATAAAGAGTGCTTTGTCGTCATCGTCACGGGTTTTAAGGTATTTTTTGACCCAATCTAGGGCTCGTTCTGAGAAGTAGACAGTACGGGGATGCTTGCCTTTACCAATAATGCCAAGTTCGAGATCTTTCTTGTCACTCAAAGCTTTAAACTGCTCTTTATTAAGGGCAACTAATTCAGCGATTCTTAGTCCAGTTGAAAAGAGTGACTCTAGGATAGCACGATCACGCAGTCCGTCATTAGTTTCAATATTAGGAGCAAGGAGTAATTTTTCTATTTGATCAAGTGTTAAAAACTTTACCGTTTTTTCTTTCTTCGCATCCTTAGGTAATTGTATCTTATCAGCTGGTAAAGAGATGATATCTTTATCAGTGAAGAAGCTCAAAAGCGATCGTAGGGCGATTAGGTAATAGTTCTGAGTCAACTTAGATAGTGGCTTATCACTATGCACATCTTTAAACCTGGCTAAGAACAATCTATAGTTCCAAACTTCTTCAGGAGTTAAATCATGCGGCAACATATTTTCTTTATGATTTGCTTTGAGCCAATCAGTGAACTTCTTTAAATAGCGGCTGTAATTTTTCTGAGTGTTATCAGATAGACCTTTTTCTATTTCACAATAGTCTAAGAAGTCAGGAATCTGTTTTATGATTGATTTATTTGATTTTTGCATGTGTTAGTAATCATTATTATTGTAGAAACGTAAATTAGAGCTTTATCGTAGAACATTGATTCATTGTTAAACATTTTATTTTTAATTTTTACGAAAAATATTTTTCAGAGAAGAATGAAAATAATTTGTACGATATCTTTATCAGATGATTTCTATAAACGCATTTTAAAAGGTCGTGATTTTAAGCCTAAAAGGTGTAAAACAACGATATATATGTAACACGGGCTTTTAAGCCCCCTGAAATGTCGCTTAACCTACATTGTCCGACATATATGATTTAATAATATGTCAGGGTTTGCGCCCTGTCAAGTACTATTCCCTCGCTCTGTTGGGTAAAATTTGGAAGGAAGTGTTTTGATGTTTGGATGCACTTCCTCCAAATTTATTTTTTCGCTGTATTCCACCAGTAAGGTGGCCAGCTTTTCTGCAGCAGATATATCTACTGCCTTTTTTAAGACTTCGCACTTTTTGCCCAATACAATATTTTCACGAATTGCATTGAGGAGTGCGTCCTTCTCAGTTGGGAGATTGGTGTACGGTTTTCTGTATGACCCTTCTCCCTTCTCTCTCCTTGAGTCTTTAAGTATTTCCCTGCCAACGGGTGCTCCGTCTGGTAAATACCTTGTCCTTGAAAAGGACTCTGGTCGATTCTGATCCCTTTCGACTGGATATTCTACAATTTCTTGCATGGCTATATTATAAAACTAAGCCTTTTATTTGTCAAGATGGAACAATTATGACTCAAAACAATAAAAAAAGACTGTTTAGGTCTTATGTTTTTATATCGGCAAATCTATAAACAACATTACCGACAATAATCTTTTTGAAGATGTATCCTTTAGGCAGTCTTTTTGAAAAATTGTGTGCACCTATGTGACAAAATTTTTTCATGGCACAACTTCCGTCTGGAATATCTGCGATTCCTCCGATAACACAATCTCCAAACATTGCGTTTGAGCCACAAATGAATCGGTTTTTTGAATCTCTTTCCATTAGGTTGCAATAAGGAATTTTTACAATTCTTCTTCCTCTGTCTATCTGAAGAGCTTTATCTTTTAAAGATTCCCCTCCAATTTTTGCTCCTTCGTAAGAGTTATAGAAATCATTAATAGCTTCTACAATATTATTTGCCTTAATGATTGTCCATGTATCATGCACGCCGTAATTATTTGTCTCTATAGCTTCTTCAGTGAAATCCTCTTTTTTGTCGTAACAGAGAAGAATTCCAATGCCATTTTTCACTATGTACTTTTCAAATCCAGGATAACGACTTAAACTAAAGTTCATCCTGTTTTCTTGTAGTGGTATGTAGTAAAATGCCATTTAGTCATCTCCCATATTATGGGCTGACTATATAGTAGTATAAATTGTTTAAAAGTCAATTGTTATTTTCCTTTCCTTCTATCCCTTTCAGAGTATTCTTTGATCGCTTCTTCAAATTGTTTCTCCTTGAAGTCAGGAAAATATTTATTAGTAAAATAGAGTTGAGAGTAAGCAGTGTGCCACATCATAAAGCCAGCTGAAAGATGAGGATCATTTTCACAACCAGTTCTAATTAATAAATCTACGGGAGGTAAATCTTTAGTCCAAAGATTAGTAACAATAGTTTTTTCATTCACCTCTCCCCTTTTTTCTTTTATCTTTTTAATACAATCAATCATTTCATCGGTTCCATTGTAAGCCATTAAAAAAGTGACAACATATTTGTCATAGTCCTTTGTTTTTTTAATTGCATTTTCAATTGCTTGTTTAGTTGATTCGGGAAAATGTTCTCTCCACTTCCCTATTACTTCTACCTTAACCTTATTCTGGTGAACTTTTTCATTATCAGCTAATTTATTAAATTCTTTTTCAAATATCTTTAAAAGATAATTTACCTCACTTTTAGATCTCTTTAAAATGTTATCCAAAGAGCTCCCCCAGATAGTTAAATATGGAATCTTCATTTCTAAGGCTTTTTCAATTAATTTTTCTGAAGTATCACTTCCCTTTTCGTGACCCATGAAAGAAGCTAGGCCTTTCTTTTTAGCCCATCTTCTATTGCCGTCAGGAATAATAGCTACATGATTAGGAATTTTCATTTTGTATTTGTATTAAGCTTTCTCCTTCAACAATCCTTAATGGCTGTTTTTCTTGGGTTTTAGCAAAGATATATCCTAATGAAAAGCACAAAAGACCGATTAGGAGAATACACGTAACAAGGACTATTTTGTCCTGATTTTCTTTGACAAAATTCAATATTTTTGTTACCATTTCTTTGTTAATAATAACTGCCAATTAATACATATATATTAAAGTAAAATTGGCAAAGAGTCAAAATGGCAACAACCAAAGCCGCGGGTACAAGCCGCTTGGGAAGAGATTCCAACCCAAAATATTTAGGAGTCAAACTATTCGAAGGCCAAAAAACTAAAATTGGCTCTATTATCATACGTCAAAGAGGTTCTAAATTCATTGCTGGAAAGAACGTTAAGATGGGAAAAGACAATACCCTTTATGCTGTAAAGGACGGAGTTGTATCATTCCAAAGCAAAAGAAAGAAGATATTTGATGGTTCACAGAGACTAGCCAAGGTAGTGAACGTTGATTAATTAAAGAAAAGAGAAACCAGAGATTTAAGTCTCTGGTTTTTTGTTTTCTTTTTTCTTTAAAATTTTAATTTCTTTTTTAACTTCTTTTATATGTTTTTCTGTTGGAATATTTTCTGGCAGTTCTCCTCCGATATCTTTTATTGTTTGTCTTATTTTTCCGCCAACCATAAAGTGAGTTTGAGTTGCAGTTATTTCATTATCAATTTTTTCTTTTTTTATTTTTTCGTCAGTTTGAGTAATACGAAATAAATTAGCAGCTAGCTCAGTAGAACCAGAAACATCTAATAATTCTCCTTTTTTAACACCTTTTTTCTTTTCTATCTCTAACAATGATAAACCATATAAACCTTTATAGCCAGCATCATTAAATAAGCCAAAATTTTTAACCCCAGATTTTTTAGCGGTTTTAAATAATTTTTTATTATGATCGCTTACTTCGTTACGAATAAATAATCTTTTTTCATCTTCAGATAATTTTTCAAATATTTCATTTTTTCTTGTTTGTATTGCAAAATAATTTTGAGCAATTGCTATATTGGGTTTGCTAGGATCACCATTTTGACAAATTAAATAGCAAGCATATCTATCAAGCTTATAATCCCTGATGCGCCTTACTGTATTTGAGCCAATTTCAACCATTTTCGCCGTTTGGTGAAAATGGTTGTCCACATCCTGTCCGCTATTTATACAGGCACGGGCGGCTCTTGCAATAACTTCTTCTGATTTTTCCCAACGTTCGTATCCTAAAAGTGGCAATAGCTCACGAGCTTGCCAATATTCTGTTCCATTTTCATCAATTTTTTTGATGCTTTCAAAATCTTTATTGGGAGAAGTTATTTCGTTTGTCATATTTATTTTTTTTCTCCTGCTACCTTAATAAATTCTTTAAATAAAGGATGAGGATATAATGGTCTAGACTTTAATTCAGGATGGAATTGAACTCCCACAAAGAATGGGTGATCTTTTAATTCCACGATTTCAACTAAATCTTTCTTCTCATTAATTCCTCCAATAACTAATCCTTTAGAAACTAATAAATCTCGGTATTCATTATTAACTTCATAGCGGTGACGGTGTCTTTCAGCAATCAATTCTGATTTATAGGCTTTAAAGCTATTAGTTCCTTTATTGATTTTGCAATCCCAAGTTCCTAAACGCATTGTGCCTCCATAGTTCTTTTGCTTCATTAATTCTTTTTGTTCTTCCATTAAATCAATGACAGGGTTTTTAGCTTTAGCATCGAACTCTCTTGAAGTTGCATCTTTAATGCCACAAACATTTCTAGCGAATTCAATGGTCGCTAGTTGTAATCCAAGACATAGGCCTAAGAAAGGAACCTTGTTCTTTCGGCAGTATTCAATTACCTTTATCTTTCCTTCAGTTCCTCTAGTACCGAAACCACCAGGAACGATAATGCCATCGTATTCCTTTAATTTAGCTAATTCAGCCTTATCCCCTGTTTCAAATTTCTGAGCTGATAACCATTGTATGTCTGGATGCCTGTTATTTGCCCAGGCAGCGTGCTTTACCGCTTCAATCACAGAAATGTATGAATCAGTTAAAGAGAACTCTCCAGACTCAAAATACTTGCCCACAATACCAATCTTCACTGGTGTTTTCTCTTTTTTAATAGTGCTGACTAGTTTCTCCCATTCTTTCATATCCTTAGTCTTGCTTCTCAATCTTAATTTCTTTAAGATTCTATCTCCCAATCCATCCTTTTCAAAGTTAAGAGGGATTTCGTAGATTGAATCAACATCAGGAGCAGAGATAACATCTTTGAGATCTAAACTGCAGAAAATAGAAATCTTTCTCTTTCTAGGTTCATCTAATGGAACAGAAGCACGGCCTAAAATGAAGTCTGGTTGTATTCCCGCTTCATTTAATAATCTAGCTGAGGTCTGGGTGGGTTTAGTTTTCATTTCTCCAATAATCTTAATGGTTGGTAAATATGTTACCAAAGCAAAAAGAACATGACCAGGATGTTTTAATTTCATCATTCTAGCAGCTTCTAAGAAAAGAAGATTTTGGTATTCCCCCACTGTTCCTCCAATTTCAATCATTACAAAATCAGCTTTATCTTTTTTAGTTACTCTTTCAATTCGAGCAATTACTTCATTGGGAATATCGGGAACAACTTCCACACATCGGCCATTGAATTCTAGATTTCTTTCTTTTTGAATGACTGATTGGTAAACACGGCCAGTGGTAATATAGTTTTCAGTCGCTAAATCGATATTCAAGAATCTTTCGTAGTTACCAACGTCTTGGTCACATTCAGTTCCATCATTAGTCACAAAAGTTTCTCCATGCTCAATGGGGTTCATAGTTCCAGCATCAACATTGATATATGGATCAATTTTAATAGCCGAGACTTTGAATCCTCTGCTTTCTAATATCTTTCCGATAGAAGCGGTAGCTGCTCCTTTTCCAACACTACTCATAACTCCACCAGCAACGAAAATGTAATATGCCATATCTATATTATTTAATCAAAAAGAGAAATAAAATCTATTTCTCTTCCGAACCTTTAATTATTATCCTTACTTCTGCTTCTAAATTGTGAGCGAACTTTAATTTGATTGGAAATTCGCC
>Ga0172381_10005934_pt1 | contig 12304 bp, 16 predicted proteins | sample Leawel6488metaG_FD_119754 | JGI IMG/M metagenome (GOLD analysis project Ga0172381, IMG submission 119754) | Leachate microbial communities from a municipal landfill in Southern Ontario, Canada - Leachate well 64-88 metaG | ecosystem: Engineered > Solid waste > Landfill > Unclassified | place...
ACATCCGGATCTACCAATATCGACGGCGTTACCGTGCCGACATTGAGCCCGCCGAGCAACACCCCGGGGGTGCCAATCTTGCAGACCGTGTCAGCAGCTGCTGCCACCATGTAACCGTCTGTATCGCCGCTCTTGACGCCCACGGCAATCGTCATGCTGGCGGTATCGCCGACGTTATCAAAAGCCGCTGTGACATTTACACCGCACCCAACAGGGATTGCACCAACAGGTAGGTTGCTTGCGAAGTCAATCGACCCGGACGCACCGCCACCAAGAGCCGCCACATCCGCGTGCGTAAACGCCTTGGACATGGTGTGGATACGCGCCTCAAGCGCGAGACATGCGGCTCCAACGTTGGCTTGCTCATTAGCTCCGTCGGTGTAGTTGGTTTCGATCAAAGCCACGGCGGTCTGCAGTGCGTCGACATCGGTTTCAGCCTGCACGAGACCGGCGCCTACCGATGCCTGCTCGCCACCGTTGCCGGTATAGCGAGATTCCACGGACGCTATGCTAGCTCCCAATGCCGTGATACCTGCAACGCTCGCCTGCGTGGGGGAAGGTATTTGTCCCATGTTAGATTCCGTCCGTGTAGCAGATGGCCGTGGGGGTTTCGACGAGTACGCCCGCCGTGCTCACCCACTGCGGGATCAGTACCGCCAGAGCTTGTTGTATTGGGGTTTCGTCCTTGAGTTCTTGGGGCACGATCATTCGGGCCACATCCTCGCCGGTCGCCATGGTAATCATGCGTGGACCGGTGCCAGCAACATCTTTCAAATTTGCTCTGCTCCAAGACACAAATCGCACCCCGGGATAGGCCGCTTGCAGCTGCTGCAACAATGATACATTGGTGAGAGCATGTCGCGAAGTTGACAAATAGAACATGCGATCCGGAGGTATAACCACGAGATTCGCGGTGCGATTCTCGAGAGTCTCCATTTCGACATGCTTGATCGAAGCCTCTACGTCGCGCGCGATTTCGTCGAACGTGGCACTAAGCCACGTAGTTCCCCCGGCGGCTTTCGCGCATGCGGTCAAGAGCGGGACCGCACCAGTACCCAACGCCGTCATAGCTGTTGCAGCGCTACACGTCAACGTGAACAGCCCGGGCAGTCCTTTGGTAGCGAGATGCTCACCGGCTGCTATCGAGTCTAGAAATCGCTCAACGATCCCTTGCACCGTCGTGGCTTCGGTCGCCGGCAGATTGATGTTTGTCTGCGCGGCTTTCTCTAAGTCGAAAATGCTGTACCCGTAGGAATACCCGAAATGCAGGATGTTGATAAATGCATCGGCTCGGCTGATCGTGGGACGCGGCAAATCGCCAACGGGTCCGGTAGCCCCGATCAGCTTTGGATCGTGCTCACCGGACATTCTGAATTCACTGTGCTGTACACGATCCGCCCACGTGGGAACGGAACCGTCCACAGGCAGGATGCTGCGAAATCGACTAGGCCGGAACTGCTGAATCCTCGCCGCAGCGACGAAATCGAGTTGTCTCTGGAGTAGAAGCGTCATTGATTTTCCTTACTTTATGCGGATTCGCTAGCAGGCAGATTGACTCGGAGTTTGACCACGCCGGCACCAGTGCTGGTGCTGACGGCGCGGCAGCTCGGCAGATAGGCCACAGTAGCCCCGCCGCCGTCGTTATCAGAGCGCACGGCGCCCAGTTGCAACTTGCCGGCGCCGTTGGCAGTGTGTCGGCAATACACTCGAGCGCCGGCTGCAATGGCATCCTCGCAGATAACCCAAATGGTGCCCTCGTACACAACCTCACCGACCGACAGGGCCGGGAAATCGTTCGTTGTTGCAACGTCTGCGGGCGCTGGCTGCAACGGATTGTAGGCAGTCACGCCAATGGCACCAGCCACTAGCGCCGCGCTCGACGGCACTACAGCCGCGTCGTCCGCGACGCCTTGGCACACGACCACACCAGCGGGCAAAGCCGCTGTGAACTGATAGTGCGAACTGCCCTTGCACTCGCCGGCTTTTTCGCCGCGATAAGGGGTTACGGTTTCTGCGAAAGTCTGCATGTTACTTGCTCCCCAAAGCGGCAATCGCCTGAGACAATTGAGCGGTCAGGTTCGCCGGGTCCGGATCACCTTTCCAAAGATTTTTGGTGCTGTCGGCAATGTGCTTTGCCGCGTCATTCACAGGCGGAGTCGCTCCGCCGAGATTGTCTCTGTTGAAATCATGGGCTGCTGTGGTCGAGTACTTTGCCGCGGCCTCGATGTACGCGTCCAGATAGGTGTCCGTCACACCGTCGTTCACGATGAACTTGGGGTCAAACCTGCCAATCACAGCAGCTTGCACTTCGCGTCGGGACTTGCCGTCAAAGACAAAGTCTTTCGGCAAATGCGGGGTAACCTTAGCGCGGAACGCTAGCTCGCTCGCGACGCCGTCAGCAATCTGCTTGGGCAACGCTGCTTGTGTAGCGGCTGCGGCGGCATCGGCTGCTGCAACCTTGGCGGTCAAGGTTTCGTTAGCGGATTTCAGCACGGCAATTTCAGCGCTGCCGTCGGTGATCAGCTTAACCAGCGCCGTCACGTCCTGCGCGGGTGCGGGATTGGTGGTTGGGTCCGCAGCATCAGCCACGAAACAGGTGTCGGACAAAGAATCATTCATGTTTTCACCGTCTGAAATCAATACTCTCGCGTCGCGTCCTGCGCGCGCAAATCCGTTTCCGCCAAATGCCACGTGGTTAGGCACAAAATTTCGAAACACAACATCATAGGATTCACCATCCGCAGTTACGCCAGGCGTCCAATCACGAGTGCAATCATACGCACAAGAGCACTCGGTAAGCGTGCGGTTGACGACGCCCTGTAGTGCGTCGGCTGCATTGATTTGCAGATCGGCTTGCGCCCAAGAGACGCCGTCCACGACAGTCAGATCTTTTCGCTGCTCGCGCACAGAGCCTTTTGCCAGCTGCCCCCACGTACTAGGTGACACGCCGCCAGCGGGGTGCCCGATGGTGATCGGTGCGCCAGTGAAATCAGCCTTGGCTACTTCCTCGGCCGGGCGATAAGCGCGTACCGTAGTGCCGTCCGGGCGTCTGTACTCCTGGACACCCGCGCGACCAATGCGCGCAGGCACAATCAGACCGCCCCCAGGGGAGGGCCTTATTTTGCCTAAAACGCCGCTATCTACAATCACAGACGTGACGATAGCATGCCTTACATGTATTGTCAAGGCAGATTGGCACGGGGCTTGCCGCTAGGTCTTATTTGCGCTAGGACGCAGGCCGCGGGCCGCCAGCACATCCCCGGGAGCGAGCTGCTTGCTCTCGGTCATCCGCAGCCCGCAGTTGACACATTGCAGCCAAAGTGCTTTGGCGTTCTCTTGCATTAACTCAAACCAATGTTCGCGATCGTGCGCGCACAGGGATATGTATTCGCGTTCTTTTTGCATTTTGATCCTAAGCAGGCAGCACCGGATCGGCATGGCATCGACACTCGTAATCCTTGCCCGGGTTGCGCCGGCGCTCGGGCGCTCCTTGGGCAACCCGACTTGTGTTGACGACCGGAGGGGCGTCATACCGGAAGCGCTTACCTTCAAGCATTGCGTGGTCGTGTCGGACCGTGCCGTCTTTTGATGTACGCCAATTGTACTCGACAATACCCAAAGACTCGTGCTTGCTCTGCACAATGTCTGCGTGCAGTTTGAGCGTTTGATCTCGAGCCCAGAGTTTCGCGCGACTCTCACTAACTCCAAGCGTCTCTTGCAGCTTGCTGGTCAACCCTTTGACATGCACGCCGCTATTCTGTTGCAGTACATCTTGCACTTTGCTCAAGTGCTGCGTCGCAACCGTCTTGATTAGGTTGACGTTCCGCGTCTGGAACGCGTTCACGATTTTCTGGCTGCCGGCTGCCTTAGCCATGTCGATGCCCGGCAGCTTGTGCAGATCTTCGTCAACCCCCGACACGATCGTCCGCACTGCGCGCACGATCCATTTCAAGGCGCGAGCCATAAAATCGCTCATGCCGTCCTGCGCTAGCGTGCCGGTTGCCTCGGCATGCACGCCGCGCACCACGAGCAGGTACGCAGTCTCGACAGCCAGCACAGCGCCCGGCGGTGTGCCGTGCGCACCGACGATCATCTCGGCCCGCTGCGTGCGCCGCGCCTCACTCCTCCGCAGGGGGCTTCGCGCCTGCGGGCGGCGCTTGCTTGGGCTTCGCGCCTGCGGGCTTCGCTTGTGTCTGGTCATCGGCTCCTTGCTGCTGCTGCTGCGCGGCAAGTTCCGCCGCTGCTTCTTGGGCTTGCTGATCGGCTAGCGCTTTGGCTTCTTGCTCAGCAATGTCTTTGCGCACCTCTTCCGGATCAACATTCAGCCCCAACGAGCCGTCCGCAATGCGCGACAAAGCCACGTCCAAAGCATTTACGCAACCGATATCTACGGACCAGATTTTATCAGCTTGCGCGTTCTGCAAGCGTGTGGTCGAGATCTCTTTATCGGTCTGTTCCCACAACGACGGCCAGCGCAACGCAACTTTTTTGCCAAGACACCAGCTCATTAACTTCTGAAGCTTGATTGCCGATCGGGCGCGATACTCGCCAACGCTATCGTAGAACTGCCGTATGTCGTTCTCGCCCGTGGCGTTCATGCCGGCGGGTTCTTGCCCAAAAAGTTTGGTGGCGGGGAGATCAGCACCGCCGGCCATGCGCAAGTTGATCTGCTGCATTAGCTGCGGCAGAGATGCAAACGACACTTCAGTACGCTCGAAAGACTCGTTACCATCCGCGTCCAAAAACAGCGTTCGGATCATGCTTTTGCTGGCGGCGATCGTGGACATGCGCGCCTGCGCAAGAGACTGATCTTTGCTCGATAGCATTCTGAAAAGGCCTTGGAGTTTCATTACCCCAACCGAAGCCTCGTCCAATAAATTCGATACCCCCGCCCACGCCATATCATAGTCGCGCAACGTTTCATTGACGGACTGCAGCACAGATTGCCATGGACGAATCTGCCCCGCTACTGTTGGCTGTGCACGTGGCACGCCCTCGCAGATAATCGACCGAGAAATATGAAACCGTAGATTGTTGCGCGGATGTTGCCCGGTCACGCGCAGGATAACCGGCAATCCGAAGCGCTTGCTGTTTGCGTCGGTTTCTTTTTGCTCGACCGTGAGCATGTGCCACGGCACCACATCGAGCCACAGCACTTCGTTGCCGGCGGCTCCAGGCTCGGGCGCTTCCTCGGTTGGCTGCCCCGTTGCGAACCCCGGTAGTATCAGAGCGCCACCAAACAAACGCCCGCTGAATAGCCCTTGCAGGAAAACCCCTTGTGGGTACAGCTCATGTTGGTTGAGCGCGTGCCAGCGTTCCCGATCACTTTCGTCGATTCCCGTTGGCTCTTTGCGAAATGCCTGCTGCGGCAGCAATTCGACGATGCGCTTTGCGAGCCAATTTTCATTGTACAGCACGTCAAGCTGTTGACTTGTCAGCTCGGGTTGCGCCTGTAGCGTGGTGTTGCTGCGCTTGTCACGGCTCGTACCCATGCCGCTGATAGTGTTGAGCCAGCCATCTAGCGTCAGTGTGGATAGGGGGTCGGGCTGGGCGGGTGCTGTTTGCTCTGGCATCACATATTTTCCAATACTTCGCGCCAATCGACCATAGCACCATCCGCTAGATAATCAAGTGCTTGCGTCATTGTGTCCACCCGGTCGTTGGCTTTTTGATTCGGAAATCGAACTATCTCGGCTAAAAACTCAGCGACCGTCGGCATTTCCTCGACCGGAGGTAATTTGATCCAACCGGCCTCTGCTTTTGCGCTATGTCTCCGAGCGCGGTCTACCTTAGACGTATCTGGGTTGATCATCTGAATTGGTATTTTCACCAAATCGCGCACCTCGGATTCTAGCGCCGGTCCGTTCGCTTTGTCCTCCAGCAAAATCTTGGCTGCATTCTTCCACAATGGACGGCTCTGCATTGACAGGAAAAGCTTCTTTGTGCCTGCATAATTGTCGTGGACGCGCACCTCATCCAGCAACCAATACTCGCTCCCAACCTTGGCCCACAGAGCGCCGTGCACCCAACTGTCTGCTGTCCCTTTTCCTGTACGCCCTTTGAATCCAAGATCCCACGACTGCACAACCAGCATGTCGTTGACTCGCGGCAGCGGCAGCGCCCACGTGCCGAACCAGGCGGCCTCGAAATAGTTGCCCTTTTCCGGCACAGGATTTTGTTGCAACTGCGCGCTTGCGTTTTGCGCGGTGCCTAATGCAACCTCAAGCGCGGATACTTTTTCTTCGGAATACCGCTCCTCCCAAAGCAATTCCCCCGCCTGCGTGCGAATGTCGAGATTACCCAGCGAGCAACCCATATCCCACGGACAATTCGGCACGTACCTCATTGGATAACAAACATGCTCGTATCTATGCTTCGCCGGCAACCGCAGCATGTAACCGGCCAGATCATCGTAGTTGATCCGCTGCATAATAATTAAGCGGCTGCCTCCAGGCAACAACCGCGTCGAAAATGTCATTTGCCAGTTTTCGACGGTCTTGGATAGCTGATCGGGGCTAGTTTCATCGGCTTTGTCTGCATCGTCGCAGACAATATGGTCGCCATGGTGCCCGGTAACAGCACCGCCCATTTGATACGCGAGGCGCACGCCTCCTTTTGTGTTACGGATCTCGGCTTCTGCCGGACTCGTACGCTCGCATCTAACATCGGGGAACATCGCTTGGTATAGCGGGCTCCGGATCAAACGCAAAAACTGCCTGGCTATCTGGTGCAGTTTGTCCCGATCATAGCTCGTGAAAATGAAGCACCGCTTCGGGTCAATCAACGCCCAGACAAAAGCAGGCCAGAACACCTGAATCCAAAGTGTCTTGCCGGTGCCCGGAGGCACGTTGATCACCGTGTCGCGCATGCGTTTGTGTGCGTGTTCCTCGAGCACAGCCGCCAGCATATGCAAATGCCAGTTATCGCAAAACTCGGATGTCTCCCCACTGTCGCGCCAGAACAGATCGACAAACGCGTGCATTGGTTCTCTAGAGAGGGACAACTTGGCGTGGCCCGCTTCGGCTAGTAGAGACAGGGTGTCTACGGTCAACAGAGCACCCGGTGCCCAGACAAACAATCCGCGATTATCCGGTTAGCGCCCAAGGAGCCCCGGGCTATTTTAATTAGGAAATCAGCAAATTCTGCGGGAGTGGCCGCAGCCTCTTTTTCCCCCAGAACCGGCTTAATCCGGTCGAACCCGCCGACCTGATGGGTCCCGGGATTGCGTTCCCAACGCGCTTCGCCTGGGTAGTTTGCTCCTACGTAGTACAACCATGTGCGTTTCTGCGCTCTATGCCCGTACGCGCTCTGGAATACCTCGCAAACGTAGTGCTTGCGCCAATTTGGACCGCGTTCGGCAAAACACCAGCCAATCCCCGGCTTTGGCAGCTCGAAAGCTTTCCAGGCTTTTGAGAAAGCCGGGTGCTCAAGCACCCCACCCCAGGCCCGAACGTTTTTCAAGGCACTCGCAAAACAACCCCCATCATTTCCGGGTCGATTGTGCTCGCCACCCCAGCGTCTGAAGTTTAATGCCGCGAAATTTGTCCACCGTTGGCAAGGTGGGTGGCAGACCACTGGATGCGGCCCCGTATAAAGACGTGCGTCTCGATCCGCATCCCAAACGTCCACGCCAGAAATGCGCGAATAGATACCGTCTGGCTCAACGAAAAGCGCAGCTACGTCAAACATTGTGCCGCATTGGGTGACAATCGGTGTTGGTTTCATTACCCAGCCCCGCCCGAGTTCCGCCCATACGGCGTCATAACGTGTGCGCGGAACCACTTCCAGTATGCGACCGCTTCGCGCGCGTCGTCCAACGCCCGGTGCTTGCCAGCCCCTGACTGCGTCCCAAATCCGCCGGGGTACATCAACCGGACCATTTCGCGAGCAGACGACAAGTCAAAGCACCTGTGATTCAGGCACGCAGCGACGAATTCGGGCGCGTACTCGCTCAACCAATTGCGGTCAAAAGGCGCGTTGAAATTCGCGATCGGCGGTTTGTCTGGCGACCACAGCTGCCCGATCGTGCACAGCCACGAATCGAGTTTGTCTCGGTCTACCGTATTTTCGCGGACTTGCAGATCTGCCCACAGTCCACCGCGATCGTGCATGTCGCGCACGTACGGGTCGCATTCCTCGCGCTTAGCTAGTAGGAGTTTTGGCGGATAATAAATCAAAGCCGAGTCCGCGAAAACTTCCTCGCCGGAGGGCATGTCCACGACAGACACGCCTACTTCAAGGAGCCAGTCTTTTTGGGGGTTGAGACCCGTGGATTCAATATCGATAAATGGGATTAGCATTTGCGTTTGGCTCCAATCACGCGAGCATGAGACACGCTTCAGGATAATACTCTGTTTGGGGGACACCATCTTCCGAATGCCACGCGCAAAGCACTTTGGCGTCGTCCCTATTCTCGTATACGGTCATTGCGTGACCGCCGCTATTCAGTTGCACCACATCGCCTATGTCGAATTTTTCGTGCATTGTATTTGGCTCCTTCGCCACCGGTTCCCAAACTAGCACACCCCGCCACGGGTCTCGAGTTCTTTTAACGCCGCCCACACATCCGGAGCCGCGCTTATGTAGATGGCTGGCGCGCAATCGAACAGCAGCGCGTCCGCTCCGTGTCGCTCGGGACTAGGCGACGGCCAGATCCACACCCCGGCCGCCGGCAGTGCTGTCGGCGGCTCGAGCTGTGTAAAGTACGGCACCCCCGTCAAAAAAGCGAATAATTCGTCAACGGTTAGTATTTCCACGTGTTCCTTTGCCGGTGCGGGCAGTGCGTCGTTGCACCACACAACCTCTTGGCTCTTGGCTCCGGGCACTCCGCACATTTTTTCACGTATACCCGACACTTCGTGTGAATATACGAACGGCAGCCAATCAGCCCCCTGCTGTTCGCAAACAATAACCTGTCCGGGCAGCGCCCGGCACCACGCCGCAAGGGGCTGATAATCAATGTCTTTGAGACCGTGCTTATAGCTGCTACACTTCACATGTTGATACGGAGGGTCGATAAACCACGTGGCTTCGATTCTAGGTACTTCCCAGTATGGGCAGCACAGCGCCGACCAGTGCCGAATCTCTTGCACAGCGGATACGAGATAATCCCGTGTATTACGGTGCCACATGCCTGTATTTCCTCCGTCTTGTCCGCAGCCGTGCGCTCGACACCACGCGCTATCACCCGTCGTGATATTGCTGATCGTCCACGCAGAACCGCGTCCGGTACGTTGCCACCGGCGCATCAACTCAGAGGCTCCTTTGCTGAGTCCGAGCGTGCGAATATCCTGCCCCGTCACCAGACCAGTAACGGGCATAGCGGCTATTTCGTTCGGATCTGCGGCAATGAGCCACTGCCAGAGATCAATCACTTCACGATCAATATCTGCTAACAGCACATTGTGCTCGCGATACCGCGACGAATACCCGGCCCCGCCAGCAAATGGCTCGATAATCAGCGGATAGCGCGGCGCGGGGTAGTACTTGCTGCTCCGGTATTTAGACCCAAAATACTTGAACATAGGCCTGCGTTTACCGGGGTGTGCCGGCGTGGTTGCTGCTGTGCTAGTCAATGCCCGATCCCCCGCAGGTTCTTGATCAGGTCGTTGATCTGCTCAATAGTTGCATCCGGCGGCAAATGCAAGTGCTGCTCGGTTGGCAGCCCAGCGGCACGCGCCGGCAGCCCTACGATTGCCTCGGACAGACCGATTAATTCCTTTGGCGTGAGCACCGGGTCTACGCCGTCTTTGCTACGTGCCAGCAACTTTTGCAGCTCAATACAGCAGGTCTCGGTACCAAGAGAGAGCATAAGTTGCACGCGTTCCGCTGGTGTGCTTGGGATTGCTCGACTATTGTCGTACGCTATCGCGCGCCCCGCCCAATCGAATTGCGTCGCAAGTCCCGGATCGCTCGGCGCTGCTCGCTGTACTGGTGCGACACGCAGCCATGCCAAAAACATCCGGTAATAAAAATCCGGCTCATCGAGCCGCTGCTGCCAGGGCTCAATGCGCGTTAAAGCCAAGCTACTCATCGAAGTCCGACCCCGCAAAATCTACATCCGATCGCTCATCTCGATATGCATCGCAAATACTCGACAATTCCTCGCTGTCGAGCAACACGCGTTCGAGAGTGGGATTCAAGCTGCTGCACAGCGGCTTATCCCGGCGCAACCGCACGCACACCGGATGCGGATCACAATCCACTTTAACAGTATCGAGATCTACTACAAACATACTGGCTCCTAATCAGAGCCTAGCACGCGCCGCGAGGCGCGCAAGTTACTTCTTTTTGGGCTGGACAACAACGATCGGCCCAGGCTGCTCCCGAGTCATAGCCACATGCTCGTCGCGCGCACCCCGGCGTGCGGCTTCGTACGCTATTGATTCGGTGCTGGGCTGCACGCGTAGCGCGGCCTGCGTAGCGGTTTCGTGGCACTGGGCCAGCTGCGCAGCTGCCGTAGCGGTGCGCGCGTTGACCAAGCCCGCCCCGGCTATGATGCCCGCGGCAATAACCGTGCCTGCGAACGCCAGCCCATACCCTAGCACTGTGCGGCTGGTGCGGTCTTTCGCCGCAGCCAGTCGATCTGCAGCACACTGTGCTCTGCACAATCCGAATTGCCCGTCCGTCTTAGCCAAGCGCATTGACACATCCGTCAATTTGCCGCTCACCATAGAGAGCTGCTTTATGAGCGCATCGAAAGCATTGGCCAGATCGGTCGTGGTGGCCAATGGCGAGAGTCTTTTAGTAGGGGTTTTTTCGTCGCGGTCAGTCATGACACATTCGCTTTCTCGAGGGCAGCAGCCACGAGCGGTTCAATCGAATAGAAAATAGGATGCTTCGTCACGATGCTGCAGACACTCTCGGCAACACGCCCAGGGCTGCCGTAGTTGCCTTGTATTAGTGCCAGTAAATCGCCGTCCACCGATTGCACCATTGCGTGATGCTGAAAGGGCTGATCGAAATAAGCCAAGTCGCCGGGCTGCGGATCTTTCGTCGCGGACAATTTACGACTGAAATACAATCCAGTCCACTGCCAATCGCACAATTCCACCTGCCTCAAGCACCAGAGATAAAACACCCCACACCAAGCATATTTCTTGCCTGGATTGTTGCCCTGCACTTTAAGCCAGTATTCAGCTGGCGCCGTGTTTCCCAGTTCGCAACAGGCAATTTCCAAAAGCTTGGCTCGAATCTCGTTCACGGCACGTCCGCAAAGTCAGCATCTGCGCCATCGTCGATGAGGGTCTGGGTTTCGTCGGACGAAATCCAAAACCACCCGTTGAGTCCGAAGTCTGTCCACGAGGTGCGATACCATTCACGTCCACGCTCTTTATCAAAGCCGAGATACGAGTACTCGTGCCCGCCACGCACACTTCCGCCAACATGAATTTGCCCGCACCGATCAGGCTCATCCATTTCCGTTGTCCAATTGCTCCCGAAGATGCCGCCGCGCGATTGAATTGCCGCGTGCATATCGGCGAGCGTGTTGGCGTTCGTGTAGCTCTTAATGTATCCAAAATGCACAGCGGTTTTCATCGCGCTGTTGCCATCCGAGCCGGTGTCAACTTGTGGATATGCACCGTCAAATGGGTCGTTGTTCGTTTCCCAAATGTACCAAGTTGTCATCAGTACATTTGGAATTGTGAATGCGAACGGCTGCGCCGACAGCGCGCCAAAGAGCGCTCCGATAGTGCACATGCCGATGCCGTCTTGATCATACGCAGTGCATGGCGGCTTACCCTTGAGCTCTGGAGTGCAGTTGGGCTGCCACAACACCGACTGCACTCGAACGCCGGTGTAGTGCCACGGCTGGACGCTACGCATGCGTTTGGGCGTCACACGTCTGCCTAGATGGTGACGCACGACTGGTCCGGTTTTTTTGGCTTTGGTGCACTCAGGCCATGCAATGGCAACTGTCGAGCCTCCTGTCGCCGCTGTGCCTCCTGTCGCCGCTGTGCCTCCTGTCGCCGCTGTGCCGCCCGTGCTGGCGTCAGGGGTCGGACTGACCGGGTCCTTTGGTGCCGGGCAGGCGAACAGGCACAGCGCCACGGGGAGTGCGAGCAGGACGCGCCTCATTTAAATATAACTTTCTTGGCCGCGTCGCGTTGCAGATCGACAACTTTCGCATCGCGCAACTCGGCGGTCTGGTAGCACAGCAGCTCGGCGCCGGGAATGCCGGACGTCTCGACACTGATACAGTATAGGCCGTCGCAGGGGCTTTTGATCGAAGGTGTGAACAGTCCGCAGCCTGTCAGCAACACGAGCGACAAGAGCGTCGTCTTGACCGCTTTGGTCGTTGCCG
>Ga0172381_10005935_pt1 | contig 12303 bp, 2 predicted proteins | sample Leawel6488metaG_FD_119754 | JGI IMG/M metagenome (GOLD analysis project Ga0172381, IMG submission 119754) | Leachate microbial communities from a municipal landfill in Southern Ontario, Canada - Leachate well 64-88 metaG | ecosystem: Engineered > Solid waste > Landfill > Unclassified | place...
ACCGTCAGAAAAGGTTAAGTGCAGCCGTAATCCCTATCGAGGCAAGACTGGATATTATTAATGAGTTTAAGGTAAGTGGAGGGAATAGCGACCTTTTGCAGAGTGCTTTGGATAAGTCCTTTGAACCCTGGATGCGTACTCCCGAAGAAATGAAAGAACTTGACAGATTTGACAAAGGGGTGCAGAAGTTTTGGGACGAAAGGGAACAACAGATTGAAACCTTAGAGTTAGAAAAGGAAAAGATAACCGAAGAACTCACTCCACAGGAAGGGAAACCTATGTTGCCGGAGAAAAAACAAAGGCTCACAGAAAAAAAGAAAAAGATAGATTCCGAACTTAAAAAGCTGAAATCAAATGAAAAACCAGAAGAAACCCAAAGTCAAGAGGCAAAAACCCAAACAAAACCCGCAGAGCCAGAAGCAGTCGAAACCGTTAAAGCAGAAAAACCGGAAGAAGTAATACCGGAAACCAAGCCAACTGAAACCACAGAAACGGTATCAAAGGAAGAAATCCAAGAACCACCCACCGAATCGGGTGTAAGTGAAGCCGAGAAAAAAAGTCCTGTTGGTGGGGCAGTTGAGGCAGAACCAACTCCTAAAAGAGAAGCACCCGTTTCACAAGAGGTTGTAACGAAAACTGAAATAGTAGCAAAGGCAGAAGAATCAAGCCAATCAGCAGTTCCTTTGAAAGAGCAGAAGCGTACCTTTTTACAGGACATAGATAATATCCTTGATATTGCTATGGGAAAAGGTAAGGAAAACTATGAAAAGAATCCCGATATAGCAAAAAAGGTAGATTTATCTACATGGTTTGAGGTAAGCGAGAAAGAAGCTATCCAAAGGATAAAGGATGCCGGATATGATATTGATAATAATGGAATGATCCATTTTGACATCAAAGGAGATGGTGAGTTTAGGCTTTCTTTAAATAACTTGGATTCATCAAGGTTAAAGATCGAGAGATATTTCCCTGAAAGTGAGAAGCAGTTAGCCAACGAAAAGCCAAGCGTACCTTCCAATAAATTTTCGCAGGGTAGTAGTGGTGCGTATATGTATGACGTAGCCCTTTCAAGAGGAAGTCTGGAAGCCAGTGAATCAGCCGTTAGGATGGCAGAGGAAAACTTAACAGAAGCAGTAAAGGCAAAAAACACCTCACTTCAAACAGTTTTCAAAGCAGAAATCGAAAGGCAGAAAAAGATATTACAACAGGCTGAAAAAATAGACTTTGAGGTTGTCAGTAATAAGAAATTACAAGCACTTCCGCAAATAACCATTGGTAATCGTGATTACTCTAAACGTGATATACTGGATGCACATAAAGAATTTGGTATTGAGGTAAAGGATGAAAAAACAGTAAGGGAAGTTTTGTTAGCCAAAGAGGTTAAAGAAAACAAAGGGCTTGATGAATACCGTAAAGAACTAAATAAAAAAATAAAGGAAGCAGAAGAAAACTTTAATAAGTCCTTTCCTGTAAAGAAAAACGGACTTCGCAAAAGCCCAAAGACAAGAGATGAAACCTTCAATTGGAATAACATTGAAAGAGTTACAAGGGATTCTGAAAGTAAACTGGCACAGTTAAAAGAGAATCAGGATGCTATAAAAGAAATTTTAGGAGGATCTGACCTCCAAAAAGCAAAGGAAAAACCACCTATTGTAGTTGAGAATAAAGCAGAACCTTTAATACAAGAGGAAACCATATCCGACTTACAGGAAAAACTTGCCAGCAGGGAAATTACCAAGAAGGAATACGATCAGAAAATTGAAGGGCTTAGAAATAAACTCAAAGATTCCTTAAAGAAAGCAAAGGATATTTGGAGTGAAGGTAAAAATTTAGGTTTTGCCTTTGACCCTAAAAGAGAAGCCGAAAGGCAATATGACCTACATAAAGCATTAGTAGAGGTAGTAAAAGATGCCATAGCTTATCATGGCACAAAAGCAATAAAAACTGTTCAGGATTTGGCTAATGCCATAGGTGAACCTGTCACAAGGGAATTGAAATTTGCATTTACGGCAGCAACGAAAAAAGGAGAAGATGAACTTCGCCAATTAGTCGCACAAGATCTTCAAAAGAAAAAGGATGATATTGAAAAAGTCCTTTATGGAAGTGTAACAAAAAAGACAGAAGACTTTAAGAAAGCAACCTCTTTTGTAAATAAGGTATTAGGTCTGCCAGTAAGACTACAGGAAAACACCTTTGGTAAACTATCCGACATAGTTGGTGATGGTATGGCTAAACTTTTAGGTAAAGCCATAGTAAACGAAAATAAAAACATAAGAAATTCAGCCAAAGGGATAGAATCTTTATTAAAGAATGTTTCCCGAAGCATAAAGGATACCCAAAGGGGAGAAGAATTTAAAGGAACTGGAATGGACAGGGCTTTGTCTGATGCTGAAAAATCATTCAAAGAACTAAGCAAACAGGTTGGTGGTGATGAAAAAACCTTTAAAAGGTTAAATGAGGTAGTTGACGATGACTTTTACCGTGAACGTACCCAGGAAGAATTTGTTGAGGAATTAAGGACAAAATACGGAGACAGTGTTGATGGTATTGAACCGGAGAAACTCGATGAAATATATCAATCTTGGAGGGAAAAGATGGGTTTTGATGATCCCGAAAGAACAATAGCCACATATGATGACCTTTTGCTAAAGGAACAATCCGTTGTTGACATTATCAGGGGAGTATATGACTATATCCATGACATAAACTTTGTCATAGGGAAGCTGGATTTCGATACCTACATGAAAAACAAAGGACAATATAATGCAAGGGTATATGATAAGTATGAGTTTCCAGAGGATACCCAAATAGAATGGGATAAGGTAAAGGGACTGGTAATGCAGTCAGAAATATACAAACACAGGGAAGGTATTACTGAATGGAAAGCAGAACATCTTATTGAGAATCCTTTACATGGTATGGCTAAAAGGCTATTCCAAACCCTTTTGAATAAGTCTATTTACGATTATTCCATTGATATTACCAATAATAATCCCGAATGGGTAAGCAAGATAGAAATGCCGGGGTTTACCTTAATGGGTAATGGCTATGGCAAGTTATCACAAAAATGGTTACGTTCAGATATTGCAGAAGATTTCAGGGGAATATTTTATACTAACAAGGTATTACAAAAGGTACATGAAGTCTTTTCTTCTTATGACAGATCATGGCCTAGAAGAATGTACAGAAAGTTATTTACAGTTTTTACGCCTTCGACACAGGTAGGTAACTTCTTAAATAATATTCCTTTGGCTATGGCTACAGGTGTTAGTCCTATGCGTATGCAGTATAACTTTTGGGGTTTTGCTGTATCAGAGGTAAAGAACTATGGTTCTACTTATCGGTATTTACTGGACAAAGGATTACTTAACTCTGACCTTACAAGGACCGACCTATTAACAACCTTTAAGGAATTTTCAACAATGCTTAAAGAACAGTCAACCTCACCGGGAGTGTTAAAAAAGATTAATGATTTTGCCACAAAAACATATCGTGTTAATGACGAACTCGCAAAGATAGCAGCCTTTAAATCCCTTATTGATTTAGGTATTAAACCAGAAGTAGCACTGAATCGTGTAGCTAATGGTTTTCAAAATTCCAAAAGGGTAGGAAAAGCGTATGATTTCGCATCTAAGACACCTGCCTTTGGGATGATGTTTGCCCGATGGGGTGGAGATTTGGGAAGGATAATAACCCATGCAGCCACACGTAGACCTTTGAATATAGCTGCATTAGTGGCTACATGGCATTTGGCAGCTTACGTAGCAAGTAAATTATCAGGAGAAACAGACGATGAAAGGAAAGTAAGGGAAAGTAGAAGCACGGCAAAAATACCAATGCCCGACTTATTAGGTGGTGATATTCCTTTGACTTGGAAGATAGGTAAAAATGAATTGAACATTGCAAGGTTCATGTCTCCTGTTTATATCTATCAAAATGCAGAAATAGATGACAGAGTTCAAATGTTAAACAGGATACTTCCTTTTCAGTATGAGCAAACATCATATACTATGAACCCAAAGGGAACCTTTGCTGTAAGTGTAGCAAAATCATTAAAAGACCCTTTGTTGGCTCCCTGGATTCAACGATATATACTAAACTCTGACTGGAGGGGAACACCTATCTTAGACCCAAACCAAACTAAATATGACGTAGAAAGTAACCTTAGCTCATTTGATAAGCAGGTTAATGGGGCAAGATATATCTTTCGTAGTGTGGTTCCTTATGGTGCTTTACTGGATGACTTTATAGCCACATCAAAGGATGGCACAGACTATTATAACAGGGAACGTACACCCGGACAGGTAATGTTACGGTGGATAGGATGGAACTCTCAAACCTTTGACGATGCACAATATTATAAGACGGCAATAAGTGAGATTGAAACTCTTGATAGAAAATTGGAAGATTTGTCAACAATGAAGAAATCTCTTAATACCTTGCTTGACAAAGGAAGGATAACACCAGAGAAATATGACAGAAGATCGGCAGAACTAGTGGAGAAAGAAGCTATTCTACAGGTCGAAGTTAATAAGATAATGGAAAGGCATACTGCGTATATAAAATCAATACCATCCGAAAGATTACCTGAAATCAAAAGGAAGTACCAAGAATTAATGAACAAAAAATAATTTTAATATATATCATCATGGCAACTCTTTCAATAACCTCAACACTAACCAACATTAACCCCTTAGCAGGTGTTGATGCAAACCTGGTTATTTCTACTGACATTCCCTTTACCTCTCCACCTGCTACGGTGGACTTGGTTATAAGAGTTGAAGGACTTGTCCCTGATAAAGATTTTTCAATAGATCAGTTCACATGGGTTGAAGTATCTCCTTTGATATGGGACGGTACTTACAATTTTGGTTATCAGGATTTGACACCTACCAACCCCTTCACCTTTATAGTCGAAGGGTTACAGTCCTCCCTGATAGGTGATATTGAGGGTGTCTTCTCCCTCCCTGCCTCTGCTGACTATTCAGTGGATGGTGGTGCAGACGAAGTTACCCTTACTTATATAGGTAACTCAAATGATTTTATAGCCGTACCTCCTTTTATCACCTTTGATAACGGGGTAGTGGTAGGGATAAAAACAAATGCTCTTATCTCATTAGCCAATAATTCAGGATCGAATATTAGGATATTCTCTTTATTGGTTAAACCTGACACCTTACAGGAAGTTACCATTTTTTATGAGAATGCAGGTGTATGGACAGAATGGATAGAAGGTGTCACCTCTTATATCATAACCAACGCAACAAGTAAAAAATATTTAGTACAGTTACAGTCACAGGTAGCCTCAGATTATTCTCTTTTCTATTTAGAGGTAGGGCATTCTATTGGTGCAGTACAGACTATAAGCCGTTGGGCTTTTGAACCCGACACAGTAAGTACGGACATAGTGGATTCCCTGACAAGGCTTGAGGTAGATGTACAGAACTTCACATGGTTTGATGGTGTCAGTCATGTTTTAGGGGATTGTCCTAATGATACCGTTTTAGGAAACGTAGATAGTTGTAGGGCAGCAACAGTGGATATTGACATCATAGTAACTAATGAATCGGTGACAGAGTGTAGGGAAACCGAAGGATACGATGTAAGACTTGGAGATATAACTCATGGTTGGTATCCTTTCCTTGTACAGAATATAGAAGACTCTGTTATCACCTTTCCTGTGGCAACCACTGATGATGATTACCATTTAGCCTATTCAGAAGAACTTCCTTTGACAGTCACCGTTGACTGTCCAGTAGACGATGGAGAACATACAGTAGAGGTAAACATAGTACGAAGGACTTGTCTTTACGATACAGATCCCGCAGTGGCAACTTATGTCAATGGAGCGAACATAGCTGTTTTAGGAAACCTTGTCCCTATCACTGATACCGATGATTTCATAGCTATCTCCCTGGATGATATTTTACAGGGTGTAGCTTCAGGTGCCGTGAATAGTTCCTCTATCACCTTTATCTGGGCAGATCACGCCGTCAATGAAGCCCATACGGTAAACAGCTTTACGGCTTTAGAGGCAGGTGATTACACTTTTGTTGTTCAGTATGTACTTCCTGAAGATACTTTCTCTACCGTCAGGGAATATGGACTTTTTGTAAACAGTGTGTTCGATCAGATTGTCGTTAGTGGCATAACAGCACAGTCAGGGGAAAAGGAGATAACCTTAACATTAGCACAGAACGATACCGTACAGTTTGCAGTATTCCATGATGTCTCTAATGTACATATAGTGGCTGAATCTTTCACCGTAGCTATGAGACTTTATGATAAGGCAAGTATTCCTTTACCTGAGAACGTCTGTAGTTTCGAGTTATCCTACACTAAGATAGGTTGTGATAGTATCTTCTCTCCTTTGACACTGACAAAGACAAAGGTGTTAGGAACGTTACCCGCCACAGAGACAATGCCTTTGATAATCACCAACACAGGTGACTTTGCGTTGACAATATCTTCTGTAATCATTGAACCTGTAACCGTATCAGGAGGGCTTACGTTATACTTCCCCGTTGCCGTTGTCATCCCTATAGGACTTTCTCAGACTTTCAACTTTGCTTTTACCCCAACGGTGGCAGGGGTATTCACAGGTAATGTTCATTTTGTCACTTCCTGTGGAGGGGATATTTATGTTCCTTTTGCGTTGACGGTGACTGAGGCTGCTTCCCTTTGTACTATACTACCTACCCAATCACAGTATAACGTGGAGGTTGACCTTGATGTGGCAACGATATTCACTGATATTGTCATTGACACAAATAATAATACAGGTACATTGGAGATAACTAAAGGAGGTACATATCCTTTTCTGACCTTTGGAGCTTCCCCTTTAGGAGACACAACCATTCACCGTTCTTATGTAGTAGAAGATCAAGCAGTGACCATACCTGTCATTGTAGAGGTAACAGGCGACTGCCCTCAAAGTCTTTCTACCCTGTGTACTATGAACTGGCTGTTGAGAAATGAAGATAATGACAGTCTTTGTTCAGGTACTTTCGACTTCATATATACCGTTATCTGTCCCGTAGAGACTATCTGCCCTCTAAGTGTACAGGATAATCTTCTTGATGTTTTTAACCTTCACCCTTTAGATACGGGTACGCTGACGGCAGGTATTCTCCTTGACAGGGATGCAGTAGATATAGGTGATTTCGTGTTGACATTCAGGCTTCCGGCAGAAGAGAGTGTGTTCAGCTTTGCAACACAGTCAGTGGTGACAGGGCTTACATGGGACATTTCGGGTGTGGGTAATAACCCCGCACTGCTTATCGTGTCCGTGGATGCAGCGACTTTCGTAGGTAGTCAGATAGATATGATTTTAGATTATGTCATTCCTACAAGTCCTACACAACCTATACTTTTCAGCACTTTGAGCGTTGATGCCACCTTTGATAGTGGAGACTTCACCTGCGTACAAAATGTAATAAACCTAGCTTTAAGTGTCATTATCACAGGGACAAGCGGAGGTTATGAAACTGTCGTTGAGTTACAGGAGGCAGTAGAGTGTGAGAGCCTAAACGTCTTAGACCAGAGTGGTTATGCTGCTGATGCAAACCATGATTTAGCTGATTTCTCCCTTTACCGTAAGATAACGGTATCACAACCTACGGGTGTGGATTATGTTCTTAGTACCCATGCGCCCTATGATGAGTTGATACTTCCTGCATCCTCCAACGTACTTTCCTACCCTATCACCATAACCGATGGTGGTGTTTACAGTGTGGAGTTGGTGAGTGTCCCCATATATAACTTTGCAGGGACATATTCAAAGGATGACTGCGTGGTTATCTTTGATACAGAGATAAGGTTTTATAAGTCTTTAGATGATATTAATACTCAATATATACCTGAGTTAACCCCAGGGTGGGAGGACTACTGGTTAGAGGTTGATGAACCTTTGGGTGCTTATATCTCCACTGCCTATTATGTTCAGAAATGTGATATACTTGTTTGTAAACACGCCCTACAGAGAAAGGTTTGGTGCGAGGTAAGAGCTATATGCGAAACGGATATATGTAAAAGCAAGTGTCACATGAACCTTCTTAAATACGAACTTTTGGAAGCCATGCTTATCGAGGCAGAGAGTTACCAACAGTATTCACGTATCACCTCTTACTATAATGACATGAAGTTACTTTGTGACTGTAATACAGAATGTTATGGATAAAAACCAAATCATAGCCAAGGCAACGGTGGAGTTGCTTTATAAAGCCGAATCCCTTAGTAACCAGGACACTTTAGGGGTGAAGTCAAAATACTCATGGAATGAGGTTATAATGAAGTTCAGGGCTTTAGAACTACTACAGGATGATACAGCAGACGAGACGGCACAGGAGTGTGCCATGAACTGGCTTAACGACACCATAGACCAAAAGATAGTAACACAATATACTCCTTTGACACAGAAAATATATATTCCTATCACCGAAAGACATTACAGGGGAACTATCGCCAATGCACAACAGATGGCTTTGGTGGATGCACAGGCAAAGAAAGAGGGATGGTGGTGGAATATCATTGGTTCGTTTACCTATGAAGGTATAGCTTACTACCCCGAACATGAGATTTACTGGACTTCCACAGGCTTTTCAATCTTTGGTTATGGTGGTGCTATAGGCACTGTCCCGGCAGTAGGTATGGACTTGGAGACAGGGGCTTTAGTGGCTGATACTCCAAAGACTTTGGTACATGGTTTAGGTAAAGAACATTATACTTTGGTTGCCTATGACGGTGACAACATCACTTTGGTAGACCAACTTCACGTAGACCCTGCCAATCCTACAAATGCTGTTATCATACAGGTAGGGGTGGATATTCCTGATGGACTGGTAATAAAAATAATAGGATATTAATATGAAAAAGTTACTTGTAATCTTGTGTTTTTTGCTTCCTTTCTTTCTCAACGCACAGCAACACGTCAAAGGAACGCTTATCGTTGATAAAGATTTTGGATTACCCAAATATGGTTCTGTGGATACGGCTTTCCTTTTCACAAAGGCAAACGGGATGGTTGACACCCTGACTATAAGAACTTTAAACACTATAATTCACGATAGGGATGTTATAGTATCTTATGTCGTCTCTTATGCAGACAGTACCGTTATTAAATATTCAGGTGATACTATCTTTATGCCAAGGACACTACCTACATTACCTGATACCTTTTACATACAACCCTCAGATCATAGTACTTTAGGATGGATTTATACAGGAGATACCCTTTATATAGATACTACAATAGTAAGTTCAGCAATAGGTGATACCTTTTATGTTAAGTACGATACTATACAAAGGCCGGGAATGATATTAAACGGTGATACTATTTTTATTGATACCACAGGTATTTCAAGTAATGACACTATAATAGAATTACATATTGATACCATTTATTCATATATAATACATACGGATACTTTAATAATTGACGGTGATACGATAACGAATGTCAGGGATAGCGTTTATGTAAAATATGAAGAATATCCTTTGATGGTAAGCGGATGGGTTAAAAATGACACCATCCCTATTGACACCGCAAAGCTATGGCGACAGACAAACAATAACCATTTATATCCTGCAAATACCACTTCACTTATATTTGACAACTCTGCCTCTGATTCTTTAATAAAGGCAGACTTTATTAACGACAGTGTGACAATAAACGGCACACTACGACTGCGAGACATACCTATCCTGAACTCTTTACCCGACCCCGTAGTTTTTCTTATGCCCAACCAAAAAAACGTGATAAGCAGGGCGGTATATGATTCAGCAGTGATAGTCTATGATACCGTAGTGATGCAGTGGGATACCACTATAACCATTATTTATGATAGTACTATTTATGACAGTATTTGGGTTTATGATACCATTTACGATACCATAGTTATTTCCTACGACACCACCATATATGACAGTACGTGGGTTATAACAACTATTTATGACACTATTTATGACACAACATATATAGAGGAGCCAGCAACATTTTACTTAGCCTACGATACCCTTCAAAGACCGGGATGGAAATATTCAGGAGATACTTTATTTGTTGACACCACAGGTATGACGGAACAGAACGTCAGGGATAGCGTTTATGTCCTTTACGGGCAGAATCTACCAAAGGTGAACGGATGGATAAAGAACGACACCATACCTATAGACACCATACCTCATATAGGGTTGATGGATTCAATATATATAAATTACGGTAATTTCCCTCATGCGGGATTAGCTGATTATTGGGCGAGTGATGGTGATAGTGTCCTTATAGATACAACAAAGTACGGTTCAGTGACTATTAATGGAGATATTTATTATACGGATTTATACTGGAAATTAGACGGGGATTCCCTTTATCCTATATCAAAGGATTACCGTATAGTCATAGGCGATAGTGTTTCACATTATAATTCACACCTTACCTTAAAGGGAAATATGGCGGTAGATAAAGACTTTGTTTTATACCGTGACGGTAAATATTTCCTGCATACAAAATCAGACAGCACAAGTGTTTATCTGGGTTCAGAGGCAGGGAAATCCTTAGTGACCAAAAATCAAAATGCGGTAGTTGGAAATAATGTTTTGTCGGATGCCACACAGGCCACCCATAATTCTATTGTGGGTTCTATGGTTTTAGATAGTGTGGGTATAGCAACAGAGAACGCCTTAGTAGGTTCAAATATCATGCCCTTTGCCAAAGGAAATATAGGAAGGAACTCAGCTTTAGGTTCTCATGCCTTAGAGATGAATGAATTAGGACAGAATAACGTGGCTATCGGTTATCACGCAGGGTGGGGTTCAAAAGGTTCAGCAAAACTCTATATAGAATCTTTAGGTACTCAGGACACAGCTTTATCACTTATCTACGGTGACTTTCTTAATGACAGCCTTATTATCAACGGAAGGTTCTCTATTGCACAGGGGTTAAACAGATACTACACTTTTCCTTTCATCGGTGGTACACCTGGGCAGATATTAAAATTATCCTCCAATGGAAAGACTATCGAATGGAGGGACGACAGTATCCATGATGCCACAAGTATAAGTTTTTGGGAACATTCGGTAAACGGACATGAACTTTATCCTATCGAATATGCCTCTGACAGCATAGGTATAGGTATGAAGACACCTAATAATTTAATTCAGGTTTTGGGGTTTATCAACTTCAATGATGCCAAAGGTAATACCGCCATAGGAAAGGATGCCCTTTTAAATACAAGTGGTATCAACAATACCGCTTTAGGATATAACTCAGGTAAAAGCATAACAACGGGTAATAATAACATTTCCGTAGGGACAAACAGTTTAATGACTAATACTGATGGTTCAGAGATAATAGCCATAGGAAAGGATGCCTTTAAGGTTAAAACAACAGGTGGTGATGATATAGCTATTGGATATTATTCAGGTGTAAGGGCAACAACGTCTTCAAATAATACTTTGATCGGATCTCATACTGCCAGTTTTAGTACTTTCAGTGGCAGGTCTAACGTGGCTGTTGGTTCAAGGACATTAGAGAAGATAAGTACGGGTATAACAAATGCAGCAGTAGGGGCAGAGGCTTTAAATAACAACACAACAGGCAATAACAACGTGGCTTTGGGTTATCAGGCTGGTTATAATAACGTAACAGGTAATAGTAATGTGTCCTTGGGTTATATGGCAGGATATAACGAAACCACTTCCAATAAGATATATATTGAAAATACTTCGGCTAATAAGTTCTCTGCTTTATTGTATGGGGACTTTTCTGCTGACAGTCTTATTTTGAATGCCACAGTAGGCATAGGTAAGACGGGTGGCGCAGGAAGGGCTTACTATCTTCCAAGGACTTTGGGAACAGCGAACCAAGTGTTGTCAGTGCCAACGGGAACCTCAAAGGTGTTGGTATGGAAGACACCTACCTATTCTTCTTCGGGTCAATATTGGGATAGTATAGCAGGGGGCAGGACTTTAGCGCCAAGAAACGCAGCACAGACAAAGGTGGCAATAGGTGATAGCATAATCCCCGCTAATCATGGTATCTTCTATGTGAAGAACTATATCAAGTTTGACATCTCAAAGAACAATACGGCAGTAGGTATAGGTGACTTAGGAAATATTACCACAGGTGAAGCAAATACAGCAGTAGGACAGGGTGCATTAGGACACGTGACTACCGGACAGAACAATCAGGCATATGGTAACTTAGCCTTAGCTGCAAACACGACAGGTTCACATAATACAGGTCTTGGAGATAATGCTTTACAAAATATCACAATCTCTAATTTTAATACAGGTGTAGGGTGTAATGTG
>Ga0172381_10005937_pt1 | contig 12303 bp, 10 predicted proteins | sample Leawel6488metaG_FD_119754 | JGI IMG/M metagenome (GOLD analysis project Ga0172381, IMG submission 119754) | Leachate microbial communities from a municipal landfill in Southern Ontario, Canada - Leachate well 64-88 metaG | ecosystem: Engineered > Solid waste > Landfill > Unclassified | place...
TCCAAGAGAAATAACAAGACCTGTATTTCCCATATATCCTATTATTTCTCCTTGAGCGACTTGTTCTCCTGGAACTACTGTCCAATAAGACAAGTGTCCGTAATAAGTAACGACTCCATTTGGATGCAAAATAGTAACGTAATTACCTGATGGCCAAGCGTATTTTGCTTTTTGAACAGTTCCGGAAGCAGCAGCTACAATAGGAGTTCCTTTTTTGTTGGCAATATCAATAGCATTATAATAATGAAGTCCGTTAGTGATTATTCCGATTGTTGGAGAGATGAAGTAGTCGGAAGCAATACTAGTATATCCACTTTGATTATTTGCTGAAGGAGTTACTACTTTAGGCATTTTGCCATTAGGGATGAATAGAATGTCTCCAACGTAGATATCATTAGAGTCAGTAAGCTCGTTAAAGGAAATAATTTCTTCAGAGGTTGATTGATATTTTTTAGCTAAAGAAGAAATAGTATCTCCCCTTTCTACCATATGAAGAAGTCCTTCGGTTGGTAAAATAATTAGTTTTTGATTTGGTTTGATAACAGTACTTTTGCTAATTTCATTAGCAAGAAGAATTGTTGCGATAGAAATGTTATATTTTTCAGCAATACTTGAAATAGTTTCTCCTTCTTTTACGGTATGATAAATAATATCTTTTTTAAGGTCTTCTTCGTCACTTTCCCTAAAAGTAGATCCTAAACTTACATTATTGAAAAATAGAGTAGAGTTAGCAGAAGATAAGGTAATCCCATTTTCAATATTCATATTTTCGACAGTAGTCATCATCTCTGGTTCTAGACTAACAAAAACTCTCTCAGGAGATATAATTATCTCGTTGCTGTTTAAATTAAATACAGTGTAATTAACAACAATTAAAGTTGCTAGTAAAAATAATATCCTTTTTCGGTGAAGAAACTTGTATATTTTTCCCTTCATTCTTTTACCTCTTTTGAAAGAGGACGAATCTTCTTTGGTACTAATATTCTTGTTACTTAATAATAATCAATACATTAATTTTAGCAGTTTTTGGCCACAAAAGTCAAGTAAAATAATGGTCTTTGGCTTGTTTTTATCTCCTTAGCCATGCTATAGTTTATTTAACAATATGAGTAACTTAGAAGAAATTAAAAACATTTTACAGAAGTATGAAATTCATCCCAAAAAAACCTTGGGACAGAATTTTTTAATAGACCAAAACATTATTGATAAGATAATAAAAAGTGCGGAGATAAAGAAAGGAGAGAAGATTTTAGAGATAGGGCCTGGCTTAGGATTGATTACAAAAGAATTAGATAAGTATTCTGACAGTGTTCTAGCTATAGAGAAAGATACGCTTTTTACAAAGATTTTAAAAGGGTTTGGATTTAAAAATACGGAAATTGTAGAAGACGATATTTTAAAGTATATTAAAAAAAATGATATTTCTGATAAGAAAATTATTGCTAATATTCCCTATTACTTAACTTCTAATTTAATTAGAAATTTGCTTGAAAGTTCTAATCAACCTAAAGAAATGTTTCTTGTTATGCAAAAAGAAGTTGCAAAAAGAATCTGTGAAGATGAGGGGAACATTCTTTCCATGTCAGTGAAGTATTATGCCAAACCAAAGGTTTGTTTTTACATTTCTAAAAACTCTTTTTGGCCTAGTCCTAAAGTAGATAGCGCTTTGATTAAAATAATTCCTAGCAAAAAATACGAAGAAATAGACAAGTTTTTTTTCAAGGTTATTAAAGCAGGATTTTCTTCTCCTAGGAAGAAACTAATAAATAATTTGCAAGCGCTCGAGATAAACAAGGATAGTTTAGAAAAAGCCTTTATTAAAAGTAACCTTTCCGTGGATATTAGGGCGGAAAAATTATCTCTTGAAGACTGGATTAAATTAAGAGATTTTTTAAATTGATAAATATATTAGATTAAGTTATAATCTAAATAATGAATTTTTACATCAAATCATTATTCGTTTTATTGAGCTTCTTTTTTTGGGGAAGTTTTTGTTATGCATATAGTTCTAACACAACTACTTATTGGTGTGATGGAGGTTGCGGCGGGGAAATAGTTTATCAAACATGTCATTCCTCTCAAAGTTCTTGTTGCCCTAGCGATAGCGAGGAAGAAGAGGAAGAAGAGTCTACTTGTGAAGAAGGAGAGATGACAACAACCTGTGGCGCTATAATTAAAACAGGAGTTAAGGCAGAGCCTTGGCAAAAATGTATAGGAGGAGATCAATCTGAGGGGAGTTGGTCATATTGTGGGGACTCGGGAGATTTTTCACACGGAAATAAATTTTATTTTGTTTGTAGTGGAGATTGTCTATATAATGTTGACGAAGTGAGGTACTATGACAATCCTACTTATCCAAAAAATCCGGAATTAACAATTGATCAGTCGGAAACATATCCAGAAACTTGCTCTGCGGAAGATTTAAAGAATAAGAAAAGTGAGTACGGTTGTATAGAGCCAAGTGAATCCTCAAGTAGTGTTTTGTTGCCTCTAAAAATAGATTGGGATGAAGATGTTAGTTGGCTAGCTCCTAAAACCACGGTAACACAATTTGTTTCCGACTTGTCATATTTTCCAGTCTATGAAAATCTAAGTACTTTAGGTGCTCAATCTTACAAACTTACTTTGAATAATGTGACAGTTGATTCTTTTAGCGAACCTACTTCAAGTGATACAAAAGAATTCAGTGATTACATCTCAAAGGATTTTGACAAAGATACGGAAGAGATGGATCAAGGATATTTTTACAAAGTTCTTAATGTAGATAGTCAGCCTAGCTACATAGAAGGAGGAAACTATAGGTCTTCTGAGTATAACTTTAGAGTAGACCATAACCCTTGTTGGTTTAAAAGTGGACAGGACTATAGTTTGAAAATTCAAACTTGTTGTAATAAAGATGGAACGGATTGTAACTCTGGAGGAACTTTTAATTTTACAACAGCACTCGCCCCAGAATTAAAATCCCCAGAGGATTTAGATTGGGGTGGAAAAGGCTATTCTGCTTGGAACGCTTGGGCTGGTTTAGCAGAAGAGGATTATAATTTAGATGATGACGAAAGAGTGCTCTCGGTTCCTAATTCTAAGTATGTTCCTTTTGATTGGGAAACAAATGCGATTGATAACTATCCAACGCAAAAAATAAACCCACCCGTCTTTTTGGATTGGTGCGATGTCTCGGGAATTAATGGAGAGGATAAGGACGATAAAGGAGAGTGGAAAATGAGACTTTTTCAGTTTTTTAAAAACGAAAACGGGGTCGAAGAAGAAACTTTGTATCCAGAAATTTTAAATGGAACGCTTTCTTTGCCTTCAGGAGCTGTTCATGCTGGAGTTGATTGGACAGACATGCTTCTTTCTAATTTTTATGATGTGCAAAATAGTTCTTATTTCACAGAGAATGAACAATACTCTTGGGAAATAAAATCTTGTTATACGCCATATAGTTGTGAAGAATATGGAGAACATTGGAGTTTTGAAACAGCAAATTCAGACTTAAAATCAGATTTTTACTTTGTAACACAAGAAGGAAGTACTTTGGGAATTCCTACAGAAATAAAGTGGATGCTTTATCAAAAAGCTAATTCTGCTAAATATACGGTTCCTGGAGTAACTTCTGGAGAAACAAATGTTGGTGGAGTGATTTTAGAGAACTTAAGTTTAAATTCAAGCTATAGCATAACGGTAATACCTTGTTCTGATCAATATTCTCAAGAATGTGAATATGAAAATGCAAAAATACTTAATTTTAAGACCACGGGACTTCCACCAGAAATTGATGAGCTAAAAGAAAATTATATCCCAATTAGAATAAGTTGGAAAAATGTTGCGGGCGCTAAATCTTATTATTACAATTTAAGTGGAAAAGAAGTTTTGACGAAAGAGACCTCCGTTACCTTTGATTATCCAACAGTAGAAAGTGACACATCCTATTCTTTTAAAGTAAAAACATGTGCAGATTTAGAAGGAACAAATTGTGGAGCTTATAGTGAAGCGATATCTTTCAAAACAGAAAAACTAAAAACAGTAGAGAAGATTAGCACTGATAATAACGGGGGCATTCTTTACACAAACAATAGACAAGTTTCTTGGGAAGATTTAGAGGGGGCTAATTATTATAAATATGCTTTGAGCTATTCTGGAGACGATACTTCTAGCACTTGTTTAGACTTGAAAAATCAAAACGGGACAGAAAGCATTATTTCAAATAATTATTTTACAGTTGGAACTTTATGTCCTGGAGAATATAACCTTTCTTTGAACACTTGCCTAGATATTGATTGTAAAGATTATGGTGACGCCTCGTATTTTTCTTTTTATTTAGAATCTAAGAAAGATCCAAATGAAGGAACCGAAGGATATACTTCGGGAGGAGGACTTGTTCCTTGTAACAGAGAATATGATGATTCTTCAACTCCTTGGGACGAAACCTTGACCTGTAGTGTTAATCACGCATTTCTTTTGATTAGACTTTTATTTGATTTCTTTTTAATAAGATTTCTTCCTGCCTCTCTAGTGGTTTTATTATTATATAACGGTTTCCTTTACCTGTTTCATATCTTTATTAATTTTGAAAATCCGGCTATGAATTTGATTCAAAAATCTAAGGTTATATGGAAAGCGGCAGGAATTGGTTTTTTGATAATTTTTCTAGGTTGGACAGCGATTAATTTATTTTTATTATTCTTTGATCCTAGCATGAGCACTTTCGGCTCGTGGTGGAATCCGTTAAATTAAATATTATGAATATAAGCAAAAAATCGATTATAATAATGGCAGGGGGATTAATTTTAATACTTTCATCATTTTGGCTTTCTTATAAATTAATTAAGGTTGATACAAATACAGAAAATGTAAATAGTATTACTATGCAAAATTTCCAGAAAACATTAGATTATGCTAGTGCTTTGAAAGAAATAGGAGGAGGCAGTTTTGAAAACGAGGATTTCGAGATAAATCTTAATGATAATTGGATATTAAATGAAACATCTCCAGAAAAAAACAGTTTAATCGCTGATAGTGGCGACGCTCTTTTCAATGCTTATTCTATAGAGGAAGATAGTTCTGTCCCTTGGATTTTTTCAATAACTCAAAAAGAATCTTTTGATATAGACGACTACATCCTTTCAGTAGAAGGTGGCGGAGGAATAATTTTAGAAGAACTAGAAGATGGCTCTTTTATTATGGAATTTGAAAATGGAACCAATCAAAAAACAAAGGTAATGCAAAAAATAGTAAAGACTACAGACCAAAGGTTTATCATTCTTTCCCTAACAACAGTAAATACTACCGTAGAAAAAGTAAAAGAAACTATCAATTATCTTTTAGGAAATACTAATATTTTAAAATATGAAGAAACGGTTCGTATTACTCCGCTAGAAGAGGTTGTTGACGAAGAAGAGGTTGTGGAAGAACTTGAATATTAGATAAGCATAAAAAAGGCGGTCATATAAAAAGAAATAATATCACCGCGTTATGGACTGAATGAAAATAGTTAAATTTTTGTAAAAAAATAAGAGACATTTTTTGTCTCTTTTACTCTGGTCGGAAATAGCGATAATTTTTTGCAATCTCTGGATCTATCTTATCAAGAGTTACAATAGTGCAATCTTTATACTCCTCGGGAAAAGAATAGATAGGGCTTTTGGAAGCAACTACTACTATGTCAATCTGACAAACTTTTTCACCGTTTTCGTTAAAGAATAACACAGGGCCAACGTAGAATCCTGTTTCCGATGTTAAGTCTGTGCTTTTTTTCCCCTGAACAATGTCTTCTGAGACTATCAGAGTGGAGCAAAAATCACTTACCTTGAAAGTCGGTGGCAGAATATTAAGCATACGAGCAATCGTTTTTTCGTAGTTTTCATTTGCAATTTTTTGCAACGCTTCCTGTTGAGCATTGTCATTAATCGGTACGGGGGTCATTGTCGTCGAAGGAGATTCGAGATCGAGTTGGTTGTAATCTGATACGATTGCAGGAGAGACAAATACTGCTCCGATACCTACTACGATTGCGAGTGTTACGACGATAGCAAGAATTACTTTCTTTTCCATTTGAGGTTCCTCTGGTAAGTTTCTGACATTAAAATAGCATAAAATAAAAAAATGTCAAGTCTTTTTAAAAATAATCTGTGTGTTATAATTATATAAAATAATAAAATAACGTGGTAATATGAAAAGAAAAAATATCAAAAAAATAACACTTTTTTCAACTCTTTTAACTTTTGCTTTTGTTGCTACCTCAAAAGTTTTCGCAACGGAAATTACTTGGCCATCTTCTCCGATGGGAACATCACTGCTTGATTACAAAACAACTACTCTTAGTAGTCTCGTTCAATATTTTTATGAATGGGGAATATCTATTGGGGCTTTATTTGCTTTCATCTCTATCGTTGTTGCTGGTTTCCAATATTTAACATCTGTTGGAGATCCAGGTAAAATAGCAAAAGCTATGGAAAGAATAAAAGCTTCTTTTTTGGGACTAGCACTTCTTTTGGGAACATTCTTAATTTTAAATACGATTAATCCAGAACTAACGACTTTAGATGTTAATTCAAATATCTTAGATGGAGATGGTCTTGAGGAACTTTCTTTTGTGGAGTATGAACTTAGCACAGAATGCGCTTATGCAAAAATATACGCGAATACTGCCGATATGAAAGCTGATTTTAAGGAAGACATTAAATATGAAAAAGAGGGCGGGAAGGGTCAAACTGTTCTTGTAGGTTACGGATACACTAAGGCAGCTATTACAAGCCCCTTTGCAGATAACACTGTTTACACAGTAGCTAAATTTTTTAGCATCCCTAAATTAGTTAAGGTTACAAAAAAATATTCCATAAATGATGTTAATGCTGATCCTTTTGAAATAGAAAAGGACTATGGAGATGGTAGCACTTTAGAATATCCTGATGGGTATAAAAAATTATTAATTGATGGCCCTAATGGAGAAAAATATATAGAATCGACTGGAACAGAGTGTATGCTTTTGTTTTATAATGAAGCGAATTGCTTTAGTCTTGGTGGATCAATATTTGGCATATCTAACATAACTTATCCATCTAATAATTTAAGCCAAAGTAGTACTGCCAATCCGAATGATGTAAGGTGTTATTTTCTTAAGGATAATAACTAAAGTTATATAAAAAAAGAAGAGACAAGTTTTGTCTCTTTTACTCTGGCTCAAAATAGCGGCAAGTGTTTTTAAACTGTTGATTAATTTCGTCAAGAGTTATCACAGTATAGCCCATGTATTCATTGGGAAGACCAAAGCTATTAATTTTTTCATCGACTGCCAATATAATGGTTCTGCCGACTTGATTTCCCTTGTCGTCAAAGAACATTACTGGGCCAACGTAAAATCCAGTCTTAGAATTTAAAATAGTTTCTGTTTCCCCGCTAGTTGTCACTTGAGAAATTACTAATTCGGGGCAAAAATCACTTACTTTGTAGATTTTACTTAAATCAACTAAGCATTGTTCCATTTCCTTGTAATGTTCATTTGCAATTTTCTGCAACGCTTCCTGTTGAGCATTGTCATTAATCGGTACGGGGGTCGTTTCCGTTGAAGGAGATTCGAGATCGAGTTGGTTGTAATCTAATATGATTACAGGAGAGGCGAATACTGGGAGTAGTGCTGCTCCAATACCTACTACGATTGCGAGCGTTACGACGATAGTAATAATTAATTTCTTTTCCATTTTAGGTTCCTCTGGTAAGTTTCTAATCTTAGGATAGCATAAAATAAAAAAATGTCAAGTCTTTTTAAAAATAATCTGTGTGTTATAATTATCTAAAATAAGATATAGTCAATTAAGTGTTTAAGTTTAAAAACATTAAAACTTCCAAAATGAATAATTTTATAAAAAAGATATTTAAAAACAAAAAGCTTGTTAGTTTTTCGATATTGGGAATCTTAGTTGTTTCTTTTTTAATTCCTGGAATAGCGCATGCTGATCTTTTTGGAGTAATGGATATTTTTGGAATGCAGCTAGATGCTTTAGATTTTTTAGATAATACTACAAGAAAATACGTTGTTGTGATTGAATTAGTAATTCTTCAGTCTATAGGATACTTGCAATTAGGCTCTTCTTTGTTAGATTTTGCAATGGTTGCACCGATTGATGCAACGCAAAACTTATTGGTTATTTCTGGATGGAAGCTTGTGTCGGGATTGGCAAACCTAGTGATTATTGTTTCTTTTGTCTGGACAGCCCTTAAAATGATTATTCAAGGAGATTCGGCGAAAGGACAATCTTCTTTGATTAGATTGGTAGTCGCTGCCTTATTGATTAATTTTAGTATGTTTATAATGGGTGGACTTATTGATGTTGCCGAGTTTATTAAAAATGGAATAATGAATACCTTAACAGGAGAGGTTGGGGGGTTAACTAATTCCGCTCAATTGGTCTTAAATAAATATTCCTGGGTATGTTTTTGGGCAGTATTCCCAACTTTCATAACATCGATTATGGGTTCTTTAGTTCCTGTTCTTAATGTTGTTGCGACCGTAATAGGAGGGATAACATTTGTGGTCATGGCATCAACCGGATGGCTTTTTGTTTTAATTTTTACTATTTGTTTAAATTTTATTTTAGGAACAACATTTTTAGTTCTTGCAGCTATATTTGCGATGAGAATAGTTTTCTTATGGATACTAACAATTTTAGCTCCTCTTGCAGTTGTTACCTACAAGACAGACTTGCCTATTTTGAATAAGTTTTTTCCTGAATGGTCAAAATTACTTGTAGAATGGCTTTTTGCTGGCGTTGCCCTTGTTTTCTTTTTAGGACTTGGGTTAAAATTTTTAACAATAACCGGTGGAGCTGGATCAATGGACTTTTCAAAGGTTTCAACAGAGGGAGGTTTTCGCATTGAGCCATTTTTAATAAATTATTTATTTGTTTTTATCTATCTAGTTGCTGTATGTGTGATTATGTCTAAGAAGTGGATGCCAGAGATGGGACAAGAAATAATGAACGCAGCAATGTCTTTTGGTGGAAAGCTTAATAAGGTTGTTGGATCGAGACTTAAGAAAGATATTAAGAAAGTTTCAGGAAGAAAAGAGTCGGTTCTTGACTTAGAGGCTCAGGATAAGGGTACGTTAGACTCAGGGCTTTTTGAAGAAAAATGGAGTAAGAGTCGATTAAGTAGAGGCGTAGATTCTGGTCTGGGTGGAGTTTATGCCGTTAAGAGAAGATTAAAAGGAGAAATACCGGGAGCTGCGAGCAGAGAAATGGCAGGAGAAATTAAGAAGGATTCTGAAAAATATAAAGGATTAACAGCAAAACAATTTGCAGGAAATATTTCACAAATGAATACAGTTAAGGGGGCAAGTGCATTTATGGGAATGTCTTCAGGAGAACGCAATAAATTCGTACAGGAGAATCAGGGCAACCGTCAAATGATGGATAAGTTATTTGCTGTAGGGAAAATTTTACCAGACAAAGACTCTCAAGGAAGTTTCCAACGCTCTTTAATAATATCTAAAGCAACAGATGAAGAAAACGAGGATAGATTAAGGAGGGCTTATGTTTCTACAGATAAAGACAAGCAGAACAATCCTATTAGCAGAATAGAGAACGTTATTAGAAACACTAGCGGGGAACAAGTTCTTGAAATTAATACAAAAGCAATTGATAACTCACCACAAATATTAGAAGCTATATCAAAATATTGGAAAGGTCCAGAGTTTGCCGCAAAAGGAAAAAAGGATGGAGAGTTTGTTGATTTAATAAACAAGAGGTTCGATGAAGTTATTGAAGGTTGTGAAAACAGCGGTAATTTTGCGGGCAAGAAATATTTGACTGCAAATACTTCTATGTACGGAAAGCCTCCAAAAATCGAGGTAGGTGTTAATGTTAATTTTGATAAAGATAGTGCACAGACACAAATTTTAGATTTTACCGGTGAAGAACAAACTAGGATTTCAGATTATCCTAAGAATAAACATATAGAACCTAGTGTTCACGCAAGTAATGGGGGAGAGCCTGGCAAAAAAATAATAAATAAAAAAGCGTAGAATTGTTTAATTCTACGTTTTTGCTCAATAAAGAATATCTTTATTGAATTAGTCTTTCTTGACGGTTTGTTTTTTTCCGAGATGTTCATTAAGTAAATTCCTTTGTCCTGTTTCTACATTTCCAGAATGCATAATGTATTCAGCCTGACTTCCATTTATTTTATCAATAAGCATAATGGTTTCAGGAGAAATACCAAACTCTTCACATGCCTTAGCAAGAAGTTCTATCCTTTTTGCGTCGGCAGCCGCGATTTTTTCGATTTTCTTGGCTTCGCCGTCTGCTTCAATTAATAAAGCCTCTCTTGCTTTTTCGGCAGTATATAGCATTTTAGAAGCTTCTTCTGCTGATTTATCGTTAAGAATAACATCAAGGACAGAAAAGTTTCTTAATTCGAATCCTAGGTTTTCGATTTTAGCACGAATATTATTAGCATCTGTTACTTTAGATACTTTTATGTTTGAGATACTGCTAGATTTGATTAAATAATCGAAAAACTCTTTTCCAAGCAATGCTTTTTTGTCATTTTCAGAATTGCCGATTAATTCATCGGTTCCTTTTCCTTTTACAAAAATACGGAAAGCCGAAACTAAGAATTCTTCAAGGATAATATATACATCTTTTGTGTCTAAAAAATTGTATATATTAGTAACTCGTAAAGTTACGCTGACTATTGCAGAAATTTGATTTCTGTCTTTTGTTTCCATTCCAGAAAAGTCCATGCCATAATTTGTTTTTCTCAAATCAATTCTGCATGTGTTTTTCTCTGTTTTTTCTATGCGATATTTAACAATACCATCTTTTTCGTACTGAATAAGTTTATTGTGTCTAAGATTGATACGAAGAACTTCTTTATAGGGAGTAATCCCAAAGAAAGTTAATCCTTTCATTCTTTTTTCGAACCAACCAAGTTTTCTTGTTCTTTCAAAAACTTCAAAAGTATCTTTATCAACCTCTAAGTTTTTAGAGCTGTATTTCACATCAACAAATTTACCCCCACTTTGAATTAACGTGGCAACGTTTTCAAGTGCGAACAAGAAACAAACGCCATCAGGGGCTAGATAGAGGTATATGGTAAAGAAAGCGGAGATGGGTATATAAATAATAATGAAAGCAATGATAATGTATGCAAAGATTGATTCTTTTAAAAACGGAATGTTTACTAAAAGAATAATCATAATCAACGGCAGTGCAAATACATAGGACAGAGCCCTAATGTAAATCATGGGTAAGCTGGTTTCAGACATTTTTAATACCTGTGTAATTAAATTTTCAACGAACACTCTTTTGAAAGAGCGTTTAAGTTATACAATTTTTATATAGTTGTGTCAATATCAAAAAAGGGGAAACAGTCTTTGGCTAGGTTCTTGTTATTGATAAACATTTTTAATGTGATATAATTATATCAAATGATGAACCTAGAAAAATTTTATAAATTAGAAGAACCATTACAAGACGCTATTTTAGCGGAAAAAACAGCCCTAACTGTTTATAATTTAGGTGAGCAAAACGGATTAGACGAAGATGGAATAGGAGTAATAGGAGAATTAACTAGACGGGTTTTAATGAGAGAATTGGCCATAAAGGATTTTGCAACAGAGGTAGAGCTTAAAACAGGTTTGTCTATGGAGAAAGCCTTGGCGGTAGCAGAAATAATAGAAAGAGATGTTTTCACTCCTGTTAAGATTTATATCATGCGAAAAGAAGAACCTCAGGAAATTATTAAAAAAGAAGAAACAGATACTTTTGTAAAACATAAAGACATTTTTGATGACAATTTGTAAATATTATGCAATATAGAGTTCCACAATTCATCGAAGAAGAGTCAAAAATAGCTGGTCCACTTACATTAAAACAGGCAATTATTATAGGGTTGTCTGGAGGAGTAATCTTTATTATGTACTTTTCGTTCGGAGAAACAAACATGTTTCTTTTTCTTGTTTTATCAGGTATAATAGCAGGAGCAGCAGTAGCAATGGCTTTTTTAAAGATAGACGGCAGACCTTTTACTAAAATGATGACTTATTTTATGAATTTTACGATAATGCCAAAACTATATCTTTGGAAAAGGAAAGAAACTCCTGTTTTCCTTCAAGTTAAGTTAAGAACTCCTCTTGATTTAGAAAAAGAAAAAGATCCTTTTGAAGGGCTAGAACAAAGGAAGGGAAGATTAAATCAACTTCAGAATAAAATAGACTTATTATAAAATGGCTTCAAACAAAGTAGCAACACAAGACTTTATTCCCGTAGAAAAAATAAAAGAAGGGATTATGATTCTAAAAGACCA
>Ga0172381_10005938_pt1 | contig 12302 bp, 23 predicted proteins | sample Leawel6488metaG_FD_119754 | JGI IMG/M metagenome (GOLD analysis project Ga0172381, IMG submission 119754) | Leachate microbial communities from a municipal landfill in Southern Ontario, Canada - Leachate well 64-88 metaG | ecosystem: Engineered > Solid waste > Landfill > Unclassified | place...
TATTAACATCTATTATAAAATAACCATTATTGTCTTTATTCTTTATTAGTTTTATCTTTTTTATAGGACACTTATACTTTTTCTCTGGTTCATCTTGTTTGGCCAGGTCCAAACTACAGACTTGTTTATTTAATTCCATTTTTCTTTTTTAAAAATTTATTTAATTCGTCAACCTCATCCCTCCAAAATTCATACCATTTAATTCCAAGTTGTCGGCGTATATCTTTCCAAAACTTTTGACTTTCACCAGTACCGACTAACAAAATCCGGCCGGTAAATAATTGTTCAATGGCCATCCTAAACTTCTCTTTAGTGATTTCTTTGTCAGTTAATTCGATCATGGATTTGCTAACTTGTAAATTTTTCTTAAAACCGCAAGTATGTGTACGTTTTCTATTTTTCTTCCCCAATCTCTCATTTCTGAAATAACGACATCACCCGAAACAGTAAAATTATTTTGACGAAATTCATACTGATCGTTTATTGGATTATAAGACCATCCACCACCAATATCTCTTTTCATTTTATTTTCTTTTTTAACGGATAAAGTACGTTTTTGTATTTCATTCCAACTGTTACTAAAATCCGATATACGGTGGCCTGTTTGGTCAACTCTTTAAAAAGTGCCAAAATATCATCGTTTACTTTTTGGCGTAATTTTTGGGATCGGTCAAGATTAACTCTTTTTACACCAATAGCCCGATATAATTCACGAGTAGCATCGATTTTGTTTCTCAATTCCATACATCGAGTATCGAAAATCGTAATATCATCAATGGTTCGTGGTTCTCTATATTTTGTCATTTTGCTTTTCAACTTTGTAACTTACATCCTCGGAAAACATATCGGCGACACGAGTAGTAATCTGCATTTTACTTTCTCCGTTTTGCGCCAAGTAATTCATAGAGGCATTGATGGATCGAACCAAGACTTCGATATTTTCCCAAACTTCCAAATTGGAAATAATCATATATTGTTTGTGTTCTTTGTCGGCCTTGATCAATACGTTTTTGATTGTATCGGTATCAGTCAAGTCGATTGGAACTGTTTTTGGTACATCCTGTTTTTTTATTGTCATATGTTTTGTTTTAATAACTTGATTGACTACCGGCGTTCGGAACTTACATTACGCAAACTTACCTTTGGGCAATTACCCCCTATTCTAGTTAGATCGGTTCAGTCCCCATCGGCAGTCAATTAAACTATTAAAATTATTTGCCATATTTTGAATATCCAAAATCTCTAAATTCGGTTACGGCTCTTACTTCCTCGCAAATTTGACATTCGCCGGTGTGCCAAGTGGTTTGTTGTCCGGCTTTATGATTGCCATGTTTCTCACCACATTTTTGACAAACCCAACCAACTCTATCTAACTTCTTTTTAAAGGATAATGGTAGTGCCATATTATTTGAGTAATTTTTTTAACTTAGGATTTGTATAAACATTTCCAATAATAAAAATTCTTCGTGGATCAATGCCATAAGTACTAAAAGGTTCATAACCTGTATATTTTGTCCATTCGACTTTTGCATTTTCTTTTTCTTTACCATTGCCTCTATCAAATAAAAACTCCACAACATCTCCTTCGTAAATTTCTTTGCCAAATTTATCTAACAATCCAGTAAATTGCATCAAAACAATGTTTCTTTCAAATCCATCAACATTACATAATATGATGTTTCCTTTCATGTTTATTGTTACAAGTTTTTCTGGTATAAAAGTCCTAGTCTTTTTGTCCCATGCTCTAAACTTTATTTCTCTCATATTAGTCCTTCGGTTTCTAAATAAGTAACAATATCTTTGCAGTAACCATCGATTTTCTCAAACATTGCTTTGGATTTATCTTTATCAGAAATTACCATATGCCAATCCATTCTTTTTGTTTTTAGATCGTAGTGTAAATAATAGCCAAGGTCTTTTTTAGTAACTCCAAAATTATCATGAGCCTTAAAATAACTCATCATTAAATACATATCGAGTTGCAAGGTTTTTGAGTAATCGGCGCTGTTTTTCTTGCCGGTCTTTATTTCAAAAATTCGGGTATTATCATAGACATCAGGTTTCCCAACCAATGTATATTTTTCACTTTCTATTTCCCATTTATCTTGACAGATTGGGTTTGATAATTGAATCCCCCCGAGTCGTTCAGAAAATCGGCCATTTTTAGTGACATAATCGCATTCTTCCTCATCAAATTTACGCCCATCTTGCATAGGTTGTGTGTCAATTTGTTGTAAGTGTGCGAAAGCATCGACCATTTTTTCATAATCATTTTTTATCCAAAATCTAATAATAGAATAACTTAAACGTGGTTTCATTTTTTTTCAATGAGATCAACTGATAACGATTTGGTTCGGGCGTTTTCCTCTATTCCTTCGGGGAGTTCACCCATACCGGCTAGATAATCTTCAATCGCTTTGGTATCGGGATTGATACGCTTTGATACTATCTCTTTGATAAAGGCCGGATCGACTTTGTTTTTATCGGTGATTTTGTAAATTGCGCCATACGCTTGATTTTTACATTTAATGACTGTGCCAGTAATGCCGGTGAAGTTTGGCATTAGCATATCGCCGGATTTCTGTATCTCGTGGCGTACCATATCGACAGTATCGTTTACCATTTTTTGATACTTCAAAAGTTTAGCTAGTTGATCTTCAAATTCCGGCTTGAAAACTAACTTTTTGGCATTATCTCCCAACTCGGCAATTTATGCCGAATTGAGTTTGATAACTAATTCATTATTTTTGTCGGCCATATTTATCAGCTAAAATTATAAAAGGTCTGCATTCTTCAACAAACCGGCCATCTTTCCAGTAGCCATCAACACCAATCACGTTCAAAAGTAAAATTGGTTTAACTCTAGTTTTCTCGATAACAAACATAGTTATCAAAACTGTGAGAATGGACAAAATGATTATTGTTTTGTAGTACATATTAGTTTTGTGGAGGTTTAATTTTTAATGCATCACCAATTACGGTTTTGGATTCCAACATTGTCAAGTTCATCAAATTTAATGATGGATCAATGCGCCCCTCGCCTTGTAATTTGGTCATTAGATTAAGTTGTGCCGGACTAGCCATCATACCAGTCTTAGGAGCGCCATTACTTGCCGGAGCCGGAGTTGTCGTTTGTTCTACGGTCTTTGGTGCGGTCACAGTTTTTGGAGTTTCAATCACTTTTCCTTCCTCGGCTTTGGGAGTTGTCGCCGGAGCGGTTGGAGGGGTAACTGTTGGATTATCGGCTTGTTCCATTTCTTCCATGGTGTAAAGGCCGGAGAGGTCTTGGGGAAATGCTTTGCGTAATGCTAGAGCCTCGGCAACCTTGGCCAACATCACTTCCGGCATCTTCGCCCACATTGCTTGGGGGTGGCCATCCTTGCCCATTTGCGCATAGGATTTATAGAGAGCGACACCATAAACTGCCTCTTTGAATCCGGCACGGAAAATACCAATCTTTGAGGCTTTGGGTGGTTCGTCTTTCAACCATACATCGACCCATTCACCATCGGCGCCACACCATAAAGGTTCGGTTTGGCCTTGGTATTCTTTGGATCGTTCGGCGACTACTCGGAAACCATCGATTGAGGTTTGAATAGTGGGTTTGGAAACATAACCTTGCTTTGAGGCGTCCCAAACATTTCTCTTGATGAAATAGATTTGACGATTAAGTGGATCGAGGCCGGTTCTTTTGGCTTGATACATGAATAAGGCCAATTCGTCATTGGTAGCACCAACAGCGATTTGGTTTTTTATGAGTTCGATTTGATCGGGTGTAAAGGTGATCTTATCGAGGGTTTGCAGTTTGTTTTCGTTTTTCATATTGGTTTGTATTTGTAACTTGTAAACTAATTATAGTCTTTATATTTACTTTGTCAACACTTTGCTGACTATTAAAATTATAATCAAGTCTACAACAACTATTACGATAAAGTCGGTCATATTAAAAGAGTTTTGACTGACCTAAAATAACAGGTGTGTATTCTATGTTTGCCACCTTTTCCATATATGGCACATCTGGCGAAATGGTTTTGATGTTTACTAATCCTTCTGATCCTTGGCCAGCCCATTCTATTTCTTTTTTCATTTGATCAACAGCTAATTTGTATGCTTTTTCTTTATCGGTCATTTTGTTTTTATTTATTTGAGGGCAAGAGTGAGGGCTTGTAACCGTTCCACACGATTACAATTTGACTATAGTTTTGTATCAATTTTCGGTTGGTCGAGTAACTAGCTCTATTAACTTAATGATGATAAGATTTCTTCAATCCATTGGTATACTTCGGGATAGTTAATCCTTTTTCCTCCACAGTAGTCTACAAGCAACTTTCGTTGCACACCTCACTTTTACCCTCAAATTTTTAAAGTTCTAAATAAGTAATTAGTTGGCCATTGATAAATTACCGTCAGAATTTTTATGTTTTTTATAATACTCTTTGGTTCTTTTATTTATGGTTTCTTTGTTTAATAAATAATACTCATGTTTTTGTTTTTTTCTTATTTCTTTTACTTCCGGTTTTTCTTCTCTTAAAGTACTTTTTTTGTTTCTACAATCTTTACAATAATTATCAAATTGTTTCGTTTTATAAAAATCTGATAATGGCAAGATTTTTTTACAAATTGAGCATGGTTTTTTAGTCCAAACTCCATTTTCTTTCACCCAATTTTTATGTATTCTTTTGTGATCCGAAATTGTTAAAAGTTCTAGATTGTCTAAATTATAGTTTTGTTTGTTTTTATCTATATGGTGGATTTCATAACCTTTTGGTTTACTTCCATTTTTTTCTTCCCATATGTAAACATGGAGTTTTATCTCTTTGCCATCAACCCAAATACATGGATAACCTCTAGTGCCTAACCATATTTTGTAATTCTTATATTTCCTTAATATCATAATTTATATTAACATAAGGTAACTAATTAGCAAGGGATAGGTCGCCATTACTATATGGACAAGTCATGTTTGGTTTGCCATTATCTTTGTTGCCTTCATTCCACCGGCACAAACATTGAGAGAGTGGCATACCATTACAATTTCGTTGTAAATAGTCCGGCACAAATGCCTTGGCCTCGGCCTCGGAGGTGAAACAATACTTTGTTGATGGTGAATAACCAATCTCATTCCACATTCCTTTATTTCGGCAATAGATATGTAAACTTGTCGGATCATTGTTTTTGCCTTTGGTACTTTCGGAGTTCCAAATATGATCCCAAAATAAGCCGGAATATCTTTGTATCTGTTCCTCTTTTAGCATGGTTGTATCGTTAAAATCGATAAACACATCGGGGCTTTTTAAATCCTCGATCCATTTATCAAGGTGGTCAATGATTGCTTTTTCTTCTGCTCGGCGTTTGGCCATTTCGGCATTGTCGACAAACTCGAAGGGTTTGTGAAACTCGACTTTGACAATTTGATATTTCACTAATTCGTGAGCGTGTAAAAACTTTGCGCCGGTATCGAGTAGCCGGTAACATCCAGCAGTCGCCAACACAAAAAGTAATAAGCCTAAAGTAACTTTGCCAATTATGATATTTCGATGGGTTAAGACATTGGCAAATCTTCCATCGGTGTTTCTGATCGCAGTTATTTGTTTCATTTTGGTTTGTTTTTTAAATTTATAAAATATGATTGATTAAATCTTGCACCCTTCGAATGTTGAAAAGTGCATTATCGATTACTGTTTGTGGGTATTGTTCGAAATTGATATTTTTTAAACTATTTTCGATATTTTCGAGTAATAGTAATTGTCTTTTTTTTCTTGATAATTTTGGATTCATTCTTTTGTTACTCCTTTTTTGCCCAATAAATAAGCCTTCATAATTTGAGCCTCTAAACAGCCCTGAAAATCCGTGTTTGGCATTTCGTCTTTATCTCCAAACAGTCCGATAATTTCATTGCTTATTCCTAATAATTGGATTGTGTCGTTTTTATCTATCATAATTTTGTTTTTAACTTTTAAGTGCTTCTTCTTCGGTTCTAATTCGATCAAAGTGATCCGCCCAAACTTGGCGACTAATATCGATTAGGTGGCCGTTTGATTGGATTTCGTAGTAATATGGCCGGTCAGTTTCAAAAATTATGCAGTCATTTTTTAGTTCAAAATCTTTTGACTTGAAAATATCATTTTTTAAAGTTGATAGATCAACAATAAAATTTATGTAACTTTCTCGCAATAGTTCGGGGATTGCCTCGGCTGGGATTGAGGTATTAACCTCGATTTTCTTAACTATTACTTTTTTTATTTGGGTCTTTGTTGGGATCATTTGTTTTTTTAATTTATATTTCCCTTTCGGGTGGTGTTTTTTAAATGGTTATCGCCTCCAATTCTGCTTTTTAATTCTTTAGTACCTCCACTAATTCAGCGACTAATAAATCACCTTGGGTACAGCTCCAACCGTCGGTTTGCATTCCCCATCCAAAAATTTGGTTGAAGGTTTTATAAAATTCTTGGGCGGTTTTAAAATCTAGCAACTCGGAGCGGTTGAATATGTAGCCTTTGTATTGGATCAGACCATTACCGGCATTATTAACGGCTTTGACGGCCTCTGGGTGATCTTCTTTGAATTGTCGGATGTAGTCTTGATCGTAGTTGTTGGAATTGAGAATATAATCAAGTTCTTCCATCACATCTAATTCGGCGATTTGTTCTTTTGATAGTTTCTCGCCGATCATTCGTGCCTCGGTGTGCCAGTTTATATCTTCAAGCCAGTTAAATACTGCTTGATAGCGGATAACCTCGTTTCCGATGGTTTCCAGTACGTTCTTGAGGGCTTGTTTTTGAGTAATACTCATTTTTCTTTTTCTCCTTTTAGGATAATCAATAATCAGATAACCAATGTTTTAATTGTTATCTATAATTATTATAGTTTATATATTCTATTTGTCAACTAGATAAATTATACCTAAAATAGGGATAGATCGGAGGGGTGTATATTTCCGGCCTCGTTTTGTGATATTCTCTTATATATGGCCAATAATTACAGCACACAAACTAGAAACATCTTAAAAGAGGCAGGGGTAATTAAATCAAAAGACCAAAGCAATGAGAGCGTGGCGCAACTGATAGCCCAAACACAAGAGGAAAGGCGCATTAAGGCCATGACGGTCAATAATCGCAAATTCTTGGATGAATGGATGAAAACCGGCAATGCGATCCAAAGTTATAAAAAAGCCTATCACATCAAGTCAGATTTTAGAGGGGCGGAGCGTTCGGCCGTTTTAATTAACAAATACAAAGATGTTGTTTTAACGGCAATGAGGGAAAAACTTGGGATCAATGAGATGTTATATTTTAGCCATCTTTTAAAGTTGATCAATGCCAAAAAGGTTATATTTACCAAGTTCGGGGGCAAACACATTGTCCCCGATAATCAATCACGGGTGAAGGCGTTGGGAATGCTTGGTGATCTTCTTAAATTACAAGGGAAAGGAAACGGAGGGGGTGGAAATGTAAATATGCCAATTGGTACGGTGAATATATATAAAGATGAACAAAAAGGGATTTGGAGTGTGAGCGATAGCATTGATGGAGAGATTGTCAGGTAAGTTCCACAATAACATTACTTTATAATAGAATAAGAGTAATCTTATTATAGGACTAGATAGTGAATGAGTAGACAAGCGTAATGTGGATGTTCTCTATCTCTTACCAGTAATTTCTTTTAAACAACATACATCTTTCTTCCTGTCCTTCCACACTATGTACTTCTTTAATACCTATGGGATTAAGTATTGACTATGTATTTAATATAACCCTTTCTTACTATTTAGTACCAGTGTTTGTTAGTACTGGTATATATATAAACCCCTATCCTTTGAGCATTTTTAATGTGTGTACCAATATCTCTTTATCAATAAATGAATTATTATAAAAGTCTAAAGCTAGTTTGATTTGGGACTTTTTAACTATCGAATACTCGTAGATTTCAGTAAGAAATTTCAATGCCTTCCTGCTGGAAAGTTTATACTGCATCCATTTCTTCTGATTGCCATACCTCCGACACTTAACGATACAGCCACCATAGGCAGTTAGTAATTCGTTGAGGATGAATCTGCTCTCATCACAATCCGTTTGGCTTATGGCGATGGTGAAAGCATAGCTATTTTTGTTATGTATTTTGTAGATCTGAACGCAACCTTCTCCGTCAAAGAAACCAGCAATGTATTTGATATCAAGCATAGTAACAGTATACCATATACCTTTACACTATATATACCACCATAGGCTGTCTTACCCCCTATATTTCGTATGTTTCCATTAAATATAACCTTGACTTTAAACTAGTACCCATGCTTTTCATGTCATATTCACCAAACAAAAAGCCCCCTCTTTCGAGCGGGACTCTCTGCCAAAATAACGATACAAACTGCACCTTTAATTATAGACTTTGGTTGTAATATGTCAAGCATCAACTACGGGCTTATCACTAGATAAGTCTGTATTCGCAATCAAGCATTTTAAAAAATTCCACTTGGCCTATTTTGCATACTTCTCCCCCCTACCCCCAGATGGGAAATTGATTGTTATCAATTATCTGATTACTTCACGCACATTGGCGGAATGGGAACCTTCCTATCAGATTAAGGTTTACCCCACTTGGCTTACTTGGCCTTCTTTGGAAGATTGAGTTTACCCGATCTTCGAAGTCTTACTCCCCCTTTTCTTCTAGCATTCTTTGTTACTAGCTCGTAACTCTGTAGCTTCGGTTATGCTCCGATATTTAGTGCTAAAAAGGGCTTAGCAGTTTTCTATCGTTATTTTGTGATAGTTAATTTGACTATACACTACCCCCCATGCTGACTGTCAAGTGTTTTGGTAATTTGACCTAGTTTGTATGATTTTTTATCCGGCGAAAACGGTTAAAATTATCTTAATGGTCATACTGCAAACCAAACAAGAACTAGAAAAGCGCCTTGAATTATTACGAGCGAAATATCGTCAAGCGGTGTCTGACCATGATGGTTTTTCGATCAAACGCTTTGAATGGGAAGGGAAATATATGAAGAAAATGCTTTTAGAGTTGGTGTCCGGCACGAATGATCCCGATGCGCCATTATCTGATATGAATCGTCAAGAGGAAATCGCTAGAATGATTTTTGGATAATTTACTTTAACCACGCTGGTTTGTCGATAAATTCGTATTTACCTTTTTTGCCACACTTACATCGCCATTGTTTTTTCCAAGGTCGATTAAATAAAAATTCGGTTTCAACTTGATCGTAAACGTGTTCTCCTTTTGTCTTAGTACAAAGTTTGTTTTTATTGTGCCACCTCGTATCTTCTCGTTGATGGAGTTGTTGAATTGCCCTCGGCGTACCGTAGTGAATCAATTTATCTCCATGCATACAAAAATAATAGCATATTTTGAGCCTCTAGGAAGAATCGGACTTCCATTTGATGTTTACAAAACATCAGTCCTGCCATTGAACGACAGAGGCATTATCAATAACTTTACAAGTTATATTTTAACTGTAATACTGATAAGTAGATTATGCCATACACAGCTCAACCTCGACAATTAGCCTTTCACTTTAGTCAGGCGGACGAGGTACTTTATGGCGGAGCCGCCGGTGGTGGAAAATCGACCGCTATTCTTTGGGATGCAATTGAATTTTGTTTAAGCCATGAAAAAGTTAGAACTGCAATTTTTCGGAGAACTTACCCTGAACTGGAAAAATCTATCATCTTTGAGTTTTTAAAACAGGTTAGTGTCAAATTGTATAAATACTCCAAACAAGAACATCGGGTAGTTTTTAAACAAACAGGATCGGTTTTGGAATTTAACCATTGTCAGTACGAACAGGATGTTTATAAGTTTCAGTCGGCAGAATATGATCGTCTTTATTTTGATGAGTTAACCCATTTTACCCAATTCATTTACTCGTATTTACTTTCTCGTTTGCGTACTACTCGTGCCGATATTCACCCACAGGTAAAGTCGGGATCAAACCCCGGCAATGTTGGCCACCTTTGGGTGAACAATCGGTTTATTGCTGGTATCAGACCAAATACAATAATCGATAGAGTTGATGAAGAATCCGGCGCCGAATTTACTACAATGTTTATTCCGGCTAAAGTTTTTGATAATAAATTTATTATGGATAACGACCCTTCGTATGTCGGCCGGTTAATGCGACTACCCGAAGATGAAAGGAAAGCGCTTTTAGATGGTGACTGGAACGCATTTAAAGGACAATTTTTTAAAGAGTGGAAAACAAAATACCATGTTTGCGAGGCATTTGAAATTCCTCCAAGTTGGAAAAGATTTAGGTGTTTGGATTGGGGTTATCGTAATCCTTCCTGTTGTTTATGGTTGGCAGTTAATCCTGATGGTCGGGTTTATGTTTATCGAGAACTTTATCAAGCAAATTTAACTGATAGTGAATTGGCCAGTAAAATTTTGGATATGTCGGGAAATGAAGAAATTTCATATACCGTTGCCGATCCTTCATTATGGTCGGTTACTCAATTTGAACGTGGTGAAAGTATTGCTATGAGGTTGATGGAGAATGGAGTTGAAGTAATCAAAGGTGATAATGCTCGTATCTCTGGGGCAAATGTAGTTCGGTCATATTTACAATTATTGAAAGTAAAGCGTGGCACTCGATGGTTTAAACAACCAACCTTAACTTTCTTTACCAACTGTCAACATTGCATTTCAACTGTTCCGGCACTAATTTTTGATAAAAATAATTCCGAAGATGTCGATACTACTGGTGATGATCACGCATACGATGCACTTAGATACGGTTTGATGTCAAGACCAATGCCAAAATACTTGCGAAGTTCCAAAGAACCGCCTGAAAACTCATTTATGTTTTTCCTAAATAAAATTAAACATAAACGAGAAATGACCAAATATATTGGTGGAGGTAAATTATGAAAAATCGAGCATTAGAACACACTACCGACTTTGAAAAAGCACTCGATATTATGTTTCGCCGACTTTTTCCGCAATATCATAGTTATTTTAAAATCGTTACCATGAAAAGGTCAATCAATAGTGAAACACAGTTTGGTTGGGCTATGGCCACAGGTAAAATCCCTGAAATTGTTGACATTTATTTCCTAGATGATTACATTTGCGAGGTAAATGAAAAAATGTTTCCAGCGCAGGTAGAAACATTGGTTATTTATTGTCTTAATCAGTACAAAACTGGTTTGGAAACAAAAGCGGGGTTAAAAATATGAGTTTCGCATTTAAAAATCCTTCCGATGGCTGGTCACAAATGGAACGACAAATCCAAAAGGAAATAATTTTGTCGCTTTATTGCTCGATTACTGATCCGATCAATAAACTTATTCTCATGGCCAGTTATGAAAACGACTATTCGGAACAAGATATTGCCGATATGATGGGTATATCACAGGTTGCTATTAGTAAACGATTGAAAAAGACAATCGAATTGTTAAGAAAGCTCCATGCAGAGGCGAAGTTATAAAAAACCATTAAAACAACTAATATAAACTTATGGCAAAGAAGATCACAACTAATGACGAGTTATTGTCCCTGATGACTGGACGACTTGATCGCAGTAAAAAATTCTCGGAAAAATATCACAAAGACGTTAAAAAGTGGCTAAAGGATTACGAAATTGATAGTTTGGGAGATGTTGATTGGGGTGATGTTCACAATCGTTTCCAAGTTCCTTATATTTTCTCAACTGTTGAATCGGGTTTGCCAACCATGTTTGAAACAATCCCAAGTTTGATAATGAAACAACATGGAAAAAATGATAAAGAATTAACTGATTTTGCACAATCGATTTGGGATCATTTATCAAGTGTTTTGAACTTAGAGGAAGAAATTGAAGATATTGGTTTTATGTTTTTAATCGCCGGTATGGGTCACATGGGTTATGACTGGAAACTTGAAACCAAAAAGGTACCCGAAGAAACTGAAACCCCGATGATGAATCCAAACGGAACGCCGGTAATGGACGAAAACCAACAACCAATAGTACAAAAGACAACAAACTATATCGATGTACCAGTAGTTAATCGACCAACTTTAATTTCCTGTCGCTTTGATCGAATCTTTTTTAGTCCTGAATCTAGTTTTGTAACCGATGATGTTGATAATAAAATCCCCTACATTATTTATCAAAAAGTCATGTCGCCTGATACCATCAAAGAAAAATATGGTGTAAGCGTAACCGCCGAAGATGTGGCAAGTGTTGATGAAAAACAAGACAAAGACGAACAATTATCAGCCGAATCTAAAGAAGATACCAAAAGAGCCAATGTTTATATCCATGTCGGAACTCTCCCTAAAAAATATGCTGATGATGAAAATTGGAA
>Ga0172381_10005939_pt1 | contig 12301 bp, 8 predicted proteins | sample Leawel6488metaG_FD_119754 | JGI IMG/M metagenome (GOLD analysis project Ga0172381, IMG submission 119754) | Leachate microbial communities from a municipal landfill in Southern Ontario, Canada - Leachate well 64-88 metaG | ecosystem: Engineered > Solid waste > Landfill > Unclassified | place...
CAAAGTATTACAAAAACAGCTATGAAATTCCATTGTATAATTTTGCAAAATGCTTATGTGATGCTGATTACAGCTTTTTGTACAAAGTCCTACCTAAAAAAAGAATTAAATCGGCTGAATATGAACACTTTCTAAATATATTAGCTGAATATAACGAACTTATAAATGAGGGTAATTTATCTAATTATGATAATATTATACGTTTTCACTTGTTAATTGCAAGAATAAGGATACTTGAAGCCTCGCTAACGTTTTTAGAAAAAACACCTTTGAGCGTTAAAAACATACTAAAAACAATAGGAATAAGATTAACAGGGGTAAAAGAGCGTGATAAGTTAGCAATCGAAGGGAAAAGAGACTTATTGATTCGGGAGTGTAACGAATTAACAGCGAAACTAACCAAACTTGAAAAGGAAAGCGATAAAACGAATAATATACAATTTTTTACCGATGCGATAATAAAAATAAGCACCTTTTTTAAAATTCATTTAGATATTAATACTGTTACATTAAGCAGTTTTTGCGGATATTACAACCAATTAATCAAAGAGCTAAAAACAATTAAAAATGGCAACAGAAAACATAAATAATATAATTTCTCCCGAAGCGTTAAAGCAGCTTGATGACCTTATTACAAAATTGGCAAAGAGCAAGGAAGCGATGGAAGAATTGATAATTAGCACGAATAATTATCAAAAAGCCCTTTCTTCTTCTTCTAATGTTAAAGAAATCACAGCTAACGTTACGAAATTGAATCAAGAATCCGAAAAGTTAAACCAAACAAATAGCGAAAGGCTTAATATTGAGAGACAAATAAAAACTGAAGCTGAAAAGATGGTTGCTTCTATCCAAAACGAAAAGGAAGCAATGCAAAATTTAAATAAAGTTTTGGAACAAAATACGAATAATTCTTACGAAGCTGCAAGTAATAGTAATAGATTAAGAATGGAGCAAGAAAATTTAAAAAACTCTATTTCTACATTAAAAAATAATTATAAACAGGGAAGTATTTCTATAGAAGAATATAACGGCAGGTTGGCAGAATTAACTGTAAAACAAGCTGAAACGACAATTTTACAACAAAAAGCGACAGCTGAATTAAAAAATGCTGTAAAAGAAGACAATAGCATTGCTACTTCAATGCAACAGAAATCATTGCAATTAGAAAAATTAAAAGCAGCATATAGAGGATTATCCGAAGAAGAAAGAAGTAACGTTGCAATTGGAGTAACGCTAAAAAATGCTATCAACTCTCTTGATGAAGAAATGAAAGGGCTTGATTCCACAATAGGGAATAATCAACGAAATGTTGGTAATTATAATATTCTTCAAGAGCAAGCGGAAGTGGCAACGCAATCTTTGAGGACACAAATAAGAGGAATAAATCAAGATTTTGCGTTAAATCAATTAGCATTAGATAAATTGAATGAAAAAATATCACAACAGAAATCACTTGTAAATCAGTTAATAACGACGAAAGGGAAAGAATCTCAAGAATATATAGAACAAAAGGCAGCATTAGATAAATTAACAGAATCGCAAATCACAGCACAGGCAGCGATGCAAAAACTTCAAAAAGAAGGAGCTCGGTTGCAAAATGCGTTAGGCGATGCAAGAGGTACAACGAAAGCACTTTCATCTGATTTTGCAAATACAGATGCAGCGGTTAAAGGCGTAGGGGTGATGGTAGATACTTTTACTGTTTTTCAATCTGTTATGGTAGGATTAGGCATTGAAAGCGAAGAAGTGATGAATATTTTCGCAAAATTAATGATACTTCAACAAGGAGTAAATTCGTTGCAACAGATAACAAATGCTTTGCAAAGCGAAAGCATATTAAGAATTAAGCTCCATTCGGCTTGGCTATTAATTAAGGGTGAATATTTAAAAAGACTTGCAATTGCTCAAGGCACTGCAATAGTTACAGAAACAGCAAGCACAACGGCAACCGAAGCTGATACAGTTGCAAAAGGACTAAATAATGCTGTTACAGGTGCAAGCGTTGGTATTTTAGGAAAAGCGACAGCAGCAGTAAAAGCATTTACGGTTGCTTTAATGAAAAATCCGTTAGTGCTATTAATTACTCTCCTTGCAGGAGCTACGATAGGAATAATAAAATTCATATCCTCACAAAGAAAAGAAAAAATTGAAGCATTCAATAAAGTGCTTGAAGCACAAGCGAAAGGATTTGAAAAAGATAATAAGCAAATTGAAAGCACGACAAGAATAATGCAGGCAATGGGAGCGAGCGAATTAACGATAATTAAATATAAGAAAGAACATTACCGAGTTTCAATGCTTCAAGCGAAGTATGATTTGAGTGCTGTTTTGGCAAACAAAAAAGCTACGAAAGAGCAAATAAAAACTGCTACCGAAACATATAACGCACAAAATCAACTATATGCTGAAAGTATCGAGAATTTTAAAATAGCTGAAATAGAGAAAACAACTAAACTTGTTGAAGAAGTAAAAGATAGGGATAAAAAAGAATTAGAAAAAGAAAAAGAAAAGAACAAACAATTAGGCGAAGAAAAAACAAAATATTACAATGATATTAAGTTACTTGCATTAGAGCAACAAGCTAACACTGACAAAGAAGTATTAGATTTGGCTATATCAAATTTAGAAAAGCAATCAAAATCTGAAATAGACAAATACAATCTAAAAGGAGAAGAAAAGAAAACAGTTGAAGACTATTATGGCAACGAAATAACGAAGTTAAAAAAAGAATATGCTGACAAACAAGACAAAATAATAGATGATTCAACAAAGGAAATTCTTGATTTAACTGAAAACCTGTACAGAGAAGAATTACAAAATGGCACTATTAACGAAGAGCAATTAACAAATAATCTTATTTCTTTGCAAAAAAGCAGATATGACCAAATCAAAATCTTAAACGAAAAAGCAAAGCAAGAAGAATTAGCGACATTAGAGGTAGGAAGTGCTGCTTATTATGCTGTTTTACAGAAATGGAAATTACAAGAGCAGCAAGCAGAAATAGACAATAACAACGAAATTCAGGGAATTAAAGATGAAGGATTCGAAAAACGACTTGCTTCAATTAAAAAACAAGCAGAAGCGTTAAAGAATGCTCAAACTCTTGGTGGTGATGGGTTAACGTATTCGGAATCAATAAAAATAGAACTTGATGCTATTCAGCAAGAGATAGATGCTTATACAGCACTCGGGGAAACTCAAACTAATTATGCTGCAAATTTAGAAGCATTACAAACAAAATTAGCCCTGTCGAGCAAAGAATATACGGACAGCGTAACAGCAGATTTGCTCAAAGAAAAGCAGGCACGATTAGAAGTTGCACAAACAACTTCAGATGCTTTCTTCTCAATTGCAAATGCACTTGCAGATGGAGTTGAGGACGAATTACAACAAGTGAAAATACAGCAAGGATTAGCATTAGCTCAAGTATTGCTAAATCAAGGCATTGCCATATCGTCTGCTGTCGCAGCTGCTACTCCCGGAGACCCTTATACGGTCGCAATACGTGTTATTGCAGCGGTTGGAGCGGTTGTGGCTCAATTCATTACGGCAAAAAATGCTATTAATGAAGCAAAAAATGCTTATGCCGAAGGGACAGATTACCACATGGGCGGGTCTGCATTAACGGGAGAAGGAGGAGAACCTGAATTGATTATTGCAAACAAAAAAACGTTTGTAGTTGATAAACCTACTTATTTCAAGGATTTGCCTGTTGGGGCTAAAGTAATACCTTTCAGTGATTTAAGTAATTATCAAAATTATGCAGACTTTACGGAAACAAATTTTTTGTTAAAAGAGTTAAAAAATAAACCTACTGCGGTAATTAATGTAGGTAGTAGGATAACGCAACATCTTAAGAGTGAATTTACTATGACACGAATTTTAAACAACAAATTCCGAGCATGATACAAAAAAAATACAATTTTTATTTCTACGATGTAGAAAATAAAATAAAAAGAAAGCTACTTTATGATGTTGATGAATGGAAAGAGTTCGGAATAACTTATGGAAGATCCGAAGAAACATCTGTTATTAAGTCTTATTCTGTCGATTTCACTTTTATAAAAGAAGATGCTTTTTATTTAAGAAATATTATAACAACACGAGGGTTTAACGCTCGTGTGAGAATAGATATTTATTCAGTAGATTGTTTTCAAAATGAGACAATCGAATATAAGGGATATTTAGATTTCACAAATGTAGAAATAGAAGCGAATAAATTAAAATGTCCAGTTTTCACGGGTGGATTTTTTACCACGTTGGAAAATTGTTGGTCAGAAGATTATGAAATAAAAGACACATCATTATTTGCAAATATTTCCTTCACTGGTGGAGGGTATAAATATTTGCAACAATTAGGAATTAATAAAGATGAAACATACACTTTAATAGAAGGTTTTACAAACGGGAGAAACAGGAACATTGTAGGAGAAGATGCACAATTAAGGAAACATTACTTGCCGATTAAGAAAAAAGATGATTCAAACGAAAAACTTACTTTTTTTCAAGATGCCTCTTTTTTAAATTGCAAAATAGCAACTGCTGATGTTTCAAGTGATAATTGTTTTATTGTAAGTCCGAATAAAATAAACGGCGGGAGAATAACGATACCCGCCGGAAAGTTACTTTATGCTAAAATTCTTGAAATTCCACAACGATTTACTCTTGCAGATGGATATTTAAGAACATATAATATAATTTCAAATGTTGCAACTTCCTGTAGCTTAACATTTTCCATATATCTATATAATGCTCAAAATGAAGGAGATAAATGGATACCTTCAGCTAATTTGCTTTCTTCTGTGCCGATATCGAAAACAACTACTGTTTCGATAAAAGGAAACGCACAAAATTTTCAGCAAGTTAGCGGGAAAAATGTGGCTGATTATGCTTATATAAATATTCCATTTGACGGTTTAACAATGGATTTGACAGGATATTTAAATCAGTATACGACAGTAGGTTACTACGTTGCAATTGTTTTAGAAGTTTCATTTAAAATTCCATATCAGGCAAATAATGGAGATATAATTTATCCAACAGAAATCTACGAATATTTAGTTCCGAGTATGGAAATTTCGTTTGATGACAATTTTGCACCTTATTACTCAATTGATAATTTTATTATTAATAAAAACAAAACCATACATGGAATTTCAGCAAAGAATGTGTTTTTGGAACTTATTGATAAAATTAACAAGAATTATTCACTATCAATTAGCACAACTAATTTAGAAAATTATACCTCTAATATTATCCTTGCAAGCGGTACCGGATTATTAGGATCGTTGGCATCCCTTGAAGAAGCGGAATTTGAAACGGTATTTAAAACTTCTTTTAATGATTTTGTTAATTTTCTTTATGTAGTGTTTGGATTAAGATTCTGCTGTTTTTTTAATAAAAATACCGAAATCTACACTTTGTCTTTTAATAAAATAGAAGACACTTATAATAACACATTGATACAATCAATTGAAACAGTGAATAATATAATCATAACACCCGATAGAGACAATCTATACACCTCTATTGAAGTTGGTTACGAGAATGAAGATTCTGCAATATTCGGATTATTAGAATTTAACACCTTAAATATTCTCAAAACAGGGAATACTGAATTGGAAACAAATGTATTAGAATTAACAAGCCCTTACAATGCCGGGGTAATGGATATAGAAACTTTCGTGCATGAAAATTATGGAAACTTTGAAGATACGGATAATGGGAGCGATTCTATATATATATTAGAAGTAATTGATAATGTGGTTAATACTTTGTTCACTCCCGATGCGGGTAAAATTAACAGCACTTTTAACCTTTCTTTAACGCCGAAGAGAATATTAATGAATCACGAAGCCGAATTAGCATCTTATAATTTTTTTAATAAACTACTTACTTTTTTATCAAGTGAAGCAAATGGAAGTTTCATTTATCAAGGAATTACAGAAAGCGACAATTACACCCTTTCAGAAGTTAATTATACCCTTCCTTTCTTGATTGAAGTTGAAATCCCTGCTGTTCAGAATATTATAGATGCAATTGATAAAAATCCATTCGGGTATTTTCTATTTAATTATAATGGAGCAACTTACAAGGGATACATTGCTACTGGTGAGGATAGCTTAACTATTAACCCAATGAACGAACAATCAAGCGTTTTAAAATTAATTGCACATAAAAACAGCAAAATTTAAAATTATATTAAAAAGAAATATATATTTGCATTATGAATTTTTTCTTTCCATATACGAATCCAATTGTTTTAACGCCGATAAATTCATATCAGCCGTGTCAGGATGACCGTTTACATGAATTTGTCCCTTGTTTTCAACAGCAATTTGCTGAAACTGACAGACTTTCATTTCAAGTTTCATGGACAAATCACAATCCTATAACAGACGGAACGCAAACACTTGTAATTTATATACTTAAAAATGGAGTTGAATATTTATTCAAGTCTTTTTCTTTCCTAACTCATTTGTCGTTAGGTAGTTATCCATCGCATTTTATAAAACAATCGAAAGTAAACGTAAGCAATTATTGTGGAGTTTTTTGTTTCTCACATTTGATTTCTGAAATCACAGATGGATACAAAAACACTGAATATGACGCATTAACTACCTACCACATTAACGATAATGTTTCGTACAATGGAGAAAATTATATTTGTTTTGTGCAAAATGTAGGTCATCTCCCTACGGATACGAATTATTGGCAATATTTAGGAGCTGTCAATTTAATTTCCGAAGGAGATGTTTTCAAAATAAGATTAAGGTTAAACACAAATATAATTGATAGTAATGAACTGATTTACAGAGATGAAACTTACAAGACAAAATTAATTCATTACTACAATACTTCAATTGATAACAGCGTAACACACAACACGTTTTTCTATTATATGCCGATGGGCTACGATATTCGATTACCTGCCGAATTTTTGCATTCTACGCAAAAAGCTGATAAAGAAGTGTTTCAAGGATATGATGGTTATTTTAACCTCGTGAGTGCGTTGCCGTATCAAGTTGAAAATATCGTAATTGGAGGTTATTCAGGACTTCCTGATGAATTGGTTAGGAATATTAATTTTATTTTGCATTGCGACAATAAAACTATCGATGGCATACCTTACGAACTGACAGCAGATAGCGAGCTTGAAGTTAATTATTTTGATGCTTACAATAATAGAATTTTAAATGTTGAATTATGCAGGAAAAACCTTGACACACAAGAATATAATCCTGCAATGCCCTCAGCTTCAGGATATACGCAATATGATACAGTTGAGAAAACGACAGGGAAATTAACAGTTGTAACAGATGCAAATTACTATTTGTCAAGCGATTCAAATGGAATACTAGGTTATACTTTTTCTGAAATTGTGGCAAATGGGACAAAAACAATCACTTTTTCGACTAATAAAAATCTTACAGCCGAAACAATATATACTACAATTAATATAGTTAATTTAACAACGAATGTGATAATTTCAACTTTAATCCTTGAACTTCCGCCAACGACAAAAGGCATCGGGTATTGGACAATAGGAGAATTTTACGTTTCAAAAAATAGAGGAGATGAAGATATGGCAATAATTAATAAAGAATTACTAAAAGCACTTTATGAAAGCGGAGACACTCCGAGCAATGCAGATTTTGTAACATTTATAAATAGTTGTGCTGGAATTTTGACAGATCCGGCAAATCTTCCTACAGCATCGGCAACAACATTAGACACAAAGTATATAATTGGCTATTCGTTATATACGTGCATATTAACCGATGCCACCTATTCGTGGGATATTAGGCAAATGTTCGAGGGCATTACAAGTTACAATGACTTGACGGATAAACCTACAATAGAAGGGATTACTGTTTCGGGAACGAAAACAGCAGCACAATTAAATCTAATTACGGCAGATGGGAATTACACAGCGTTAACATCTTTGTTGTTAACCGATAAAATTTATGTGGTTCGAGCTGGCGTTGTGTACGTTACAACATTAGATTTGTTAAAATCAGAAATAGAAAGCGATGTAACACCTATTATTTTCACAGGTATTGACGTAACAGGCACAGGAACAGGTATAAGCGTAGTAGTAGAAGGTTCAAAATTCGGAGATATATATATAAACACCTCAACATCTTATATTTACCAAGCTTCTGCTGCTGATATTTGGGATTACAAATTTTCTCAAAAAGAGTGTATAATGACAGCAACGACTGAAGGAATAACTTTAACAACTTCTGATTATTGCATAATCGAAATTTCAGGAATTTGGTATAAAAAATTGTGGTCAGAAATCATAACAGATTTAAATCTTCAAACAGCGTAAATCATGGAAATATATTATAAAAGTGATTTTTCACTTGTTGAAATTTTCTTAAATGCTGAAGGTGTTGTTGTTGATCCTCGAACGCTTGAATTTGTGTTGATTTACAAAACTTCAACACAAGAAACATTCACGGCATCGCATCTTAACGATGTTTATACAAATTGCTCCTATAACGAAGAAGAAAATGGCATTAATGTTTATTTTGGAAATCATAATCTTAAGGCAGGGATACTTACAAGAGAATTAACGATTTACCAAACTGACACTGAATTTCCTGATGATATAAAAAAATTAATATCATTACTTGATTGCGATGTAACGCTTGTATGCAGCGGAGGTGATGGCATTAATTACACCGAAGAGCAAATTTTATTAGCAATTGGACAAACCGGGAATGGCATTGAAAGCGTTACAAAAACAGGAACATTAGGGCTAACAGACACGTACACAATATTATATACAGATGAAACAAGTACAACGTTTAATATTCTGAACGGAAAAGGCATTGTTTCTATTTTGAAAACTGGTACTCTTGGCTTAGTTGACACGTATACAATAACTTATAATGACGAAACAACCACGACATTCCCTGTTACGAACGGAGCACAAGGTATTCAGGGTGATAAAGGTGTACAGGGAGATACCGGTAACGGAATATCTTCAGTATCTTTGCTTTCGGAAATTGGATTAATAAAAACATATCGTATAACATTCACAAATGCAACGACTTATGATTATGCTGTTGCTAACGGCAACGGCATTGCTTCCGTTGTAAAAACAAGTACGGTAGGGTTAATTGATACTTATACCATAACATTCACTGACGGCACAACAACCACGTTTCCAATTACCAATGGAGCTGACGGGATTGATTCAGACGAAATTAAGTATAATTCTGTGATATTGAGTACTGTTACAATTGCATTGCAGAACACAATAGAGGTGTATCATCATTCTCCGTATGAGATACCTACTTATATATTTGACACTTCGGCTCTTACGAATGCAACAGATGTAATTAGATTTCAATTGGTTATCAATATGCCGCCCACGGCGGTAACACCAGTGTTTCCGCCTTCGGTTACGTGGTACGTAACACCTTCGTTTGCAACGGGTAACAGAAAATATGTAATATGGTTTACCTCGTATGATGGCGGGATTACGTGGGTAGGGAACTTATTAGGCAGTTTCATACATACCTCATTTACAACAACTTGGAATGTTTCGGCGGGAGAAACTATTTATTTTCCATTTGTAAATACTGCCCCTTCTGACAGCGAAACCGTTATCGCATGGGGAGATGGCAGCACTACTACCCTTACAGCAGGACAGGCATTGGGGACAACGGGAATTGCACATACTTATACCAATGCAGATACATACACTATTACAGTGTATAACAAAGCAGGGAAGATGCCGAGTTTTTATTTTTTTACAGTGCAAACTTCTAAAAATAACATTATTAGCGTGGTAACCCCTATGCTTACCATGTACAACGGAAGCACTGTTATAACGGTTGTATCAGCCCTATTTAGAAATTGTATTAATTTAACGGATGTATGTTATAATTTCTTTCAAAATAATAGTCAATTAACTCAAATATGGTCGAGTTTCTTTTTCACAAGTTCTCTTTTGTCAATTCCTAACGATTTGATGAGCTATTTTTCTCCATCATTTTTTGTAATTAAAGATAGTCTTTTTGCTTATAGCGGAATAACAACAATTCCTGATTTTTTATTCCAAAATGTAATTATAGATGCAAGTTCGAACACTTTATTTACATATTGCTATAGTCTAAAGTTCAAAGCTAATTTATTCTGCGAAGAAACAGAAGAAAATATGAGCACTCGATTTGCGTCTTTATCGCCGAGTTTTAATTCATTAATATATAGAGAGACTTATACTTCTTCTGCTGTCGGAGGTACTGCTCCGCAGTTGTGGAATTATCAATATAATGAGGTAGTTACACTTTCCAGTACGACAGGAATTGTTGCAGGTAACATTATCAAGGACAGTGTTACAGGTGCTTATTTTACTGTTGTAACTGTTTTGACTTCTACGACGCTGAAAATACGTTATTTACGTTGGAATAATCTAACAGGAACTTACAGCAACTTCGTTGCAGGTCATACTATCTTAATTAATGACACAGCAAGTGCTATTACTTTTACATCAATATCAGGAAGTCCGATTAAGACAGGTTGTTATGGAGGTAACGGAAATAATAGTGCTACATTATTGAATAAGGACTTAATTCCGTGGGAATGGTGCAATTAGAAAATAAATTGATATGAAAAACATAGGAGATAAAATAAAAATAAGAACAGACTTAATTGTAGGAGAAACTTACGGCTTGCATTGCTTTAATTCTGATATGCAGGAATTTGCAGGTCAGGAACTTGAAATAACAGCAGTCATAGATGATTACGATATGGATAGTAATGTCATAGGGCAGCATTACCGTGTTACCGGGAATTACTGGGATTGGACGGAACAAATGTTTGAAAATTAAAAATAATAATAATGAAGAAACAAGTTATCGGGTGGATTTTAACAATAATTTTAGCTATTATCGGAGCGATAGCTACAAGTAGCTCACGATTAGCTACTTGTGAAGTAAAAGAAGCTAAGAATGAAGAAGATATTAGAAGAATGGAAAATCAATATAACATTATAAATCAAAAACTTGATAATCTTTTAATAAAAACAACAAGTATTGAAACAAAATTAGAAGCAAAAAAGGACAAATGGGAAAAATAATTGAATTATACATAAAATTAATAACGGCAAAGAGTGGAGTTAGCCATAAAAGAGCTATGTCTACGATAGCATTTCCTTGCTTAATTTCAATTTTAATTTTGAATTGCTTCGGGATAAAAGTACAAGAAGAATTAATTTATATTTTCGGTGCTATTGTACTGGGAGAAAGCGGATTAACAATGTTAGAAAAATAAAACAAATGAAATACTTTACAATCAAGGAGATGGAAGTTTCTATTATAGCAGATGAAAATGGAATTAAAAATAAAATCCCGCCTGAATTTATCAAAAATTATAAGTATCTAATTGAGAATATATTGGATAATATAAGAGGACAATATGGAAAACCTATAACGGTTAATAGCGGATATAGATGCAAGGAATTGAATGAAGCTGTCGGAGGTGTAAAAACATCACAGCATACGTGTTTCGAAAATTCAGCAGCAGCGGATATAACAACGAAAGACAGAGAAGAAAACAAAATTTTGTTTGAAGTTGCAAAAAGATTAGTTAGCACGAAACAAATTGTTGTAGACCAGTTAATTAACGAAAATAATTATATGTGGGTACATATCGGAATAAAGCTAACCGGATATAATCGAAATCAAATTTTTGCTCAATGAAAAAAAATCTAATCATAGCAGGATTAGGCATTTTGCTGTTATTTTTTCTTTTTCTGAATTTTAAACAATGTTCGAGTAAAAAGGACATTGCAAATAGCTATTCTGCATTGAATGACACTTTGTTAATTTATCAAAACAAATACGGGCAAGAGGTTGCAAAGATACAAATAATTGAAACTCAAAGGATAAAAGACTTTTTAAAAATGAAAAGTCAAGACAGCACAATTTTGAAGTTGCAAAAATTAGTAAAAGAGAAAAACCCTCAAAGTGCGTTAATAATCAATACTATAACAGAGTTACACGATACTATTCAAATTTACAAAACTGATACTTCCATTGATTTTAATTTTGTAGATTCGTGGATAAATCTCAAAGGACAAATTAAAGATAGTTTAATTTTCGATTTATTAGTCAAAAATGAATATGATATTATTTACAAAAAAGGATATGCAGAATTAACTAATTTAAACCCTTATTCGAGCACTTCTTCATTCAGGGTGTATGAGCGGGCAGAAAAGGATAAATCATTCGGGATAGGGGCTAATTTGGGCTTATTTTGCGGATATGATATAATAAATAAAAGC
>Ga0172381_10005940_pt1 | contig 12301 bp, 21 predicted proteins | sample Leawel6488metaG_FD_119754 | JGI IMG/M metagenome (GOLD analysis project Ga0172381, IMG submission 119754) | Leachate microbial communities from a municipal landfill in Southern Ontario, Canada - Leachate well 64-88 metaG | ecosystem: Engineered > Solid waste > Landfill > Unclassified | place...
ATTGAAGTGACAGACCGACAGCGGGAAGTTGAAATAGTCAATAGTAACATTCGATTGGTCGGCCACATTGATGGAATTGCAGCAGGCCAGCTGCTTGAAATCAAAAGCGCAAATGAAAAATATTTCAAGCAGCTCTTAAAAGTCGGTTATGAAAAATGGAATCCGAAATATAAGGCTCAGGCGCACGTGTACATGGTGCTGTGTGATCTGGGAGAGTGCATGGTGGTAGTCGAGAACAAGAATGACTCAAACCTCTATATTGAAACACTGAAACTTGACCGCGACTATGTGACCAAACTATTAATTGATGTATTTGCGGCGATAACACCGGACACTCCTCCTGATCGGATATGTCCAGACATTTCATGGTATGAATCAAAATGCTGCAAATATCAGGAAGTCTGTTTAACGTGAAAGGGGAGGCCACAATGTTATCGTTTCTTTTCGTGGTTATGGATTCGCCTACATTTGGCGGCAGTGGTCAAGGATTACTTTACAACTGAATTTATAAATAATTTCTTAACTCCTCATAACTGGATCGTGCCTATCCACAGCATCAAAAAGGCAGGCGGAAAACAAGGGTAACATGTTGTGATGGCCGGGGCTTCTCTCATCGGTCCCGGCCATAAATAGGAGGAGGAAAACATGATCGAGATCAGGAACAGATTCACCGGCGAGCTTATCAAGACCGTGGATGCGGCGAACCTCAGCGGGGCGAACCTCTGCGGGGCGAACCTCTGCCGGGCGGACCTCAGCGGGGCGGACCTCAGCAGGGCAGACCTCAGCGGGGCAAACCTCAGCTGGGCAAACCTCAGCTGGGCAAACCTCAGCAGGGCGAACCTCAGCGGGGCAAACCTCATCAGGGCAGACCTCATCAGGGCGGACCTCAGCGGGGCAAACCTCATCAGGGCAGACCTCATCAGGGCGGACCTCAGCGGGGCGGACCTCAGCGGGGCAAAAGGCCTCGTAAAAATAATGGGAGTAGAGGCCGGGAACCTCTGCTGGAAGCGGTTTAATAACGACCTTAAAAATAACGGCTTCCAGTTCCGCGTCGGCTTAAACACCCTGCGCGATGGGGAAAAGTTTGCTGACGATGAGCGAGTAACATGTTCCTATCCCGGATTCCATTTCGCGAGCCGTGCATGGTGCGCGGCGAATTATCCAGACAGGTCCCTTGAGGCAAAAATAAGAATACCGCTGGACGCCAGAATCAATGAACCGTGGGCGACGGACGGTAAGGCCAGTGCAGACAGGATCGAGATTCTCCAAGTGTTTGACGTTGCAACTGGGGCGGACGTGACGGATCGATATAGACAGGAGGCGCCATGAAGCACATCATAAAATATCTCAGGCTTAAAACAGGCATGAACGTTTTTGACATGCTCGTCGCCCTGTCCATCGGGGCTTGTATCGCCCTTATAATTTACATTTTAGCGGCCACAATCAGCCCTCCGTTGCCATCCGCCGGTGAGGTGGCAGATAAGGCTATAAAGCAGCGCATGGCCTATCATGGAGTTGATATGGCCTATCAGGACCATTCCGGTAAGCTGTATTTCGTTAGGGACGGAGAAAGGTGCGAACTGTGAGCGACATATCAACAACAAATCAAGCGAGGTACGACCTTGCAGCGGAAATCACGCGAGACCTGCAAACAATCAAGAAGATCTCCGTAATGGTCCGGTTCTGCTCCTATTGTGGTGCATACATGGGCGTAAAAGACGGTAACGGCAACACTGGGCCATCGCATGGCATATGCCCGGAGTGCAAAGCCGAGCTGCTGGCCTACACCAAAGCCGAGGCGGGAAATGTGGGGGTAGTCTAGTGGACGCGGTAGAAATAGCAGCACGACGTTGCAGGGGCCGCGTCAAGGACCATCACGACTTTATTGTTGTGATGCTGGCCGACTGTATGGCGAAGGGGATGATAAAGAAAGAGGCGTGCCATCTTATTGGTGGCAAGCTGCACTTCAGCCCCGATGCCATAAAAAAGTACATGGAGAATGTGCAGATCCGGTACGTCCGGGCAGTTGCCGCAGGAGAAAAGAAGGAAAGCCCAAAGAAGAAGGAATACGTGAAAAGAAAGGCCGTTCCGCCTCCTTCGCCATACGCGGGAATGGTGGAATGTCTGGGGTATTGTGGGCGGAAGTTCTTCTCTGAGGACCGCCGATACAACCGGCTTTGCCCAAGCTGCGGAGAAAGTAAGGCGGGGGATCTGGAACATGCTTCTTCATGGGTCGCTCGTCGGGGCAGCGCGGCAAAGAGGGCGCAGGAATGAGCAGTACAGCAAGAATATCCAGCCAAGCTCCGAGAACGTTACCAGAGCGAAACGCAAACGCCAACCTAATCTCCGCTGCACCTGATCTTTTGGGGGCATTAAGATCAATCATCGATAGCCTGCCGTCACATCGCGACTGGCTTGATCCTAATCTGGAACAATTTGCAAGGGCGGCTATAGATAAGGCAGAAGGGAAAGAATCATGATGACACCAGACCAGATTGCAGACCGTGAAATGCTTGACGATTATGTCGAGCAGGTATCGGTGGAGAAAATAAAGGAGATCATCGACGCCGAGGCCGTGTGCTGCACCTGCGGAAACGTCCTGTGTGCGGAGTATGATCCGGTTAGTAAGGAGATCGTAGTGTCTACGTGCGAACGCTGCACGCATTTGGCGGCGATTCAGTTCCTCCATGAGATAACAGGGAAGATGAAAGAAAGGTACGAGGTGAAGCCATGATTAAATACAGAAGTCTTGTCCTGATGGACTTCGGCCCGGCACTGTACAGCTCATTTAAGAGGTATAGTGTCCGGTGCAGCGACCAAGAGGAGAAGGTGGCCGAAAGCGATGATCCGCGTGTCATCCTCGCCGCCGTTGAAGGGTGGCTGAACGAGGGAGAACAGATCAACATGGTGGACCTTGCAAAGAAGGTCTGCGGAATGGAGGGGTAAAAATGGAAGGACCGCAATGGTTGGAAGAGAGAAGGAAGGGGATAGGTGGATCAGATATAGCCGCTATCATGGGCCTGTCTCCGTGGAAGACGGCGTATCAGGTTTATCAAGAAAAAAGAAAGGAGGTCGAAGATTGGCACGGTAACGAGCTGACGGACTGGGGCAAACGCATGGAACCAGCAATCCGGCAGTGGTACAGTGACACGACAGGCCGAAGCGTAAGACTACCAGACAAGATCATGTATCATTCAAAATATCCCTTCATGCTGGCATCTCTGGACGGCTTTACCGACGATAAAAGAATCGTCGAAATCAAGACAGCGAGATCCGGTAAACAGTGGGGAGAGCCGGGGACTAACGAGATCCCTGATTATTATGCGCTTCAGGTACAGCATTACATGATCGTGACGGGATTTGAGGTTGCAGATATTCCCGTTTCTATTGCCGGGGGAAGCCCCGAAATCTATGAAGTACCGCACGACGATGAGTTACAAGAACTTATCATTGATGCGTGTGCAGATTTTTGGAAGCGTGTCGTTGATGGAAATCCACCAGACCCTGTTTCTTATGCTGACGCCGTCCATCGTTTCGGCAACAGTAATGCCGAGGGCCTTGTGGTGGCCTCAGAATCAATTTTAATGGACATCAAGGCCCTCCGTACCGTCCGGGACAGAATAAAGATCATAGAGGCCGACGAAGAGTATTTAAGGGGAAAAATCATCATCGCTTTAGGCGACAACGGCGACACCTTAACCGATCCTGAAGGGAAGCCATTGATCACCTACAGGCTGACCAATGGACGAATGGTTTTCGATTATCACAAACTAGAAAAAGATCACCCTCATCTATATCAGGAGTATCTTAAACAAACAGAACCGCAACGGCGGTTTTTGCTGAAAGGAGAATAATAATGGAAACACAGGCACTTTATAACAACTCACCCATAGCGACGAGGTTGAAACTGCTTGATTAATTCCAACAAATACATTATAAATCGGTTAAAATCACTTGCTTTTTAACCAGAAATGTAGTATATTTAAGGAGTGAAATATGAAAGTCATAAAGGTAACGAAAGAGTATTTCCAGACAGAGGACGAGAAGGTTTATTTCTTCGAGCCGCTGGAGAAAGAAATATCCATTGAGGATATGCAGAAAGTTGTGGACGCAAACGAAAAATTAGTTAAGGAAGTGAAAGATGCCAAAGATTGAACTGATACAAGGCGATTGCTTGGAGAAGATGAAGGACATTCCCGATGGAAGTATTGATATGGTATTTACTTCGCCACCTTACAACATGAACCTTCGTATTAGAAATGGAAAGCATTGCTCCAGACAAATAGTAAAAGAATTATCAACAAAGTATGAGGGTTTTGATGATAACCTTCCAATGGAAGATTACTTTAATTTTATTGTTGATGTAGTTTCAGAACTGTTAAGAGTTTCTGATTTAGTGTTTTTTAATATCCAATTTCTTACAGGCAATAAAAGTGCTTTATACAAACTAATCGGACGTTTCCACAATAAAATTAAAGAATTTATTGTATGGGATAAGGTTAATGCACAACCAGCAATAGGTGAAAAAGTATTAAATAGTAGGTTTGAAGTGATATTGGTTTTTCAAAATACCAATCCAGAATCAAGAAAATTTGATACCGCCCAATTTGACCGTGGGACTTTACAAAACTTATGGCAAATCAAAAGAGGTGCAAAAGTTGATAAATCTCACGGGGCAACATTCCCCAATGAATTAGTTGAATTAGCTATTAAAAACTTCTCTTTTGAAGGATCTACTATCCTTGACCCTTTTATGGGAACAGGAACGGTTGGAATCGTTTGTAAAAATACCAATAGAAATTTCATAGGGATTGAAATGTTACCAAAATATTTTCAAATTGCAGAGAAGCGAATAAATGAAAATCTATAAAATCACCGAAGCAAGCGAATATCTTGGGGTGTCAATCAACACGCTCAAGACGCTTGCCAACAACGGCAAGATAAAATCTTTCAAGACTACTGGTGAGCATAGGCGTTTCCGTCAGGAAGATTTAGACGCTTATATGGGAGTCGAGAAAGAGAAGCAAGAAAAGTTGACTGTGATTTATGCGAGATGTTCAACTGCCAAACAGAAAGAAAATCTTGAACGGCAAAAAGACAGGTTGAGAAAACACGCAGAAGCCAAGGGTTACAAGTATGTGTTGATTGATGAAATTGCCAGCGGAATAAACGAAAAACGGAACGGCATACATAAGTTAATCAAGATGTGCTTTGAAGGTAAGGTTGAAAGGGTTTTAATTGAATACAAAGATCGGCTTGCCCGTTTCGGTTATGAATATCTTGATGCTATTTTTACAAACCTTGAAGTGACTGTGGAAATAATCGAAACAAAAGAAAAGAAATACGAAGAAGAATTGGCCGAAGATATTATGAAGATTTTGACCTGTTATTCAGCCAGATATTACGGAGCAAGGGGCGGCAGAAAAAAGAAAATAATACAGGAAATACCGTTAGTTGAATCTGACGGAATTTAAAAAGGAGGCCACAAAATCAGGCACTTGTTGAGGTTGAGAATCAAAGGGCAATGGCCGAGGTCCAGAGCGCAATTGTCCTTGCAAAGAAATTCCCCCGTAACCAGATTGATGCTATGGACCGGATAATGACCGCCTGTCAGCGTCCAGGCCTTGCAGAACAGGCACTTTATTCCTACGCCCGAGGTGGGTCAGAAATTACAGGGCCATCAATAAGAATGGCTGAGGCCATTGCCCAGAATTGGGGAAATTTACAATTCGGCATCAAGGAGCTTGAACAGCGAAACGGAGAAAGCACCGTTGAGGCGTTTTGCTGGGACGTTGAAACGAACACGCGCCAGGTAAAAACATTTCAGGTCAAGCATGAGCGCTATACGAAAAAAGGGAAATATCATCTCGAAGATCCCCGCGACGTATATGAGATGATTGCAAATCAGGGAGCGCGAAGGTTGAGGGCATGTATACTGGGTATCATCCCCGGAGACGTGATAGAGGCCGCCGTAAATCAGTGTGAACAGACATTGAAAGCGAAGGCCGATACATCCCCGGACGCGCTCAAGAAGCTTGTTGAAGCCTTTGCTTCCTTCAAGGTCACGAAAGAACAGATTGAAAAGCGCATCCAACGACATCTTGACACGATCACCCCGGCGCAACTGGTAAATCTCCGCAAGATTTACAATAGTCTAAAAGACGGTATGAGTTCGCCAGCGGATTGGTTCGAGCCGATTGCTTCAACCGATGCGTCCACCGACACAAAGCAGGATGCCGCCGAATCATTGAAGGATAAGATCAAAAAACAGAAGGGGCAACACCAGGATAATGAGCCGGGGGAAATGGTTGCAGTTGCATGTCCCGATGCGTCAAAGCCAGTGCCCGTATCTAGCTGTGATGGTTGTGAGAAGCGTGATGGATGCCCGGCATGGGGGGAATAGGCACAAGAATGACACTGACACGGATAGACGGTCACTACCCGAACCCTGATTATCGGTGGGCGGAGCTGAAGCGCAAGCGGCTATGAATAAATGGACTAAGTTAAAAAATAAGTTGGGAGAGAAAGGAGAATAACATGGAGAAAATACTTTTGCCATGCCCATTTTGTGGCGGAAAAGCTTCTTTAAATACGACGAGATACGCCAAAGATAGTGATATTGCCCGCCTGAATAAGCGAACAGTATTCTACGGCGTGAATTGTATCTCATGCGGAACCGACTCGACTGGATTGGTTGGCAGCCGATCACAGGCAGAGGCCATGAAGAAATGGAACAAACGAGATACTATGGTCGCCCATCGTGGAGGTAATGAATAATGATCGATATTTCGAAAGGCCGTTACTGGGACAGGTTGTGGACATTAACCAGCATCGCGCCCAGGGCCAGCCTCCAGGATCAGGCGGAGAGGAATTTCATGGAGCCACCTCTTCCTTTGGTTCCGCACTTGGTCGGCATGACCCGGCTCCGAAGCGTAGAACCGCCCACCGCCAATAGTCTGCCCGCCATGAATACATCCCGTCACCCGCGCAGAGGTCGTGCAAGAGATTATCTGCATAGTACTTATATTTCTGGTCAATAAGTCCAAGGCGAATCAGTTGATAGAGGACATCATGGATCAGGCTTCCGATCATTGAATTAAGCGTGTCCCATGTGGGTCCACTCGCCCCGTTCCACGCATAGCCGCGCTTGATGATCAGTAACCCATCCTGGTGCAAGGAGATGAACGGCAAGCGCACAACGCAACCTTTTATCTTCGTCACGATGCGATAATCCCGTGACGTTTGATATTTGTAACCCCGCCGGAAATATAGGCACTTGTCACGTTCGATCATCACACAACCCCGTGCCTAAGGGTCGCTGTTTCAATCTTGTCGAGACGCTTTCTTAAAATGTCCTGAGTAAGGCGGATGCTTGAGGATTCGCTGATATGCATCGGCCGCCACATCTGATCCATCCACCAGACCCACCAGGATAATCCTATTTCCGCAAACAGCATCGGCATAATCACACCTCCTTGATCTCCCGAAGGAATCCATAAACTCGGTTCACATATTCCTGATTCTGAAACGTCCCGTCCTTCTTCCGTTTTGGAGTCCCGCAGTTGTACGCGGCTATTCCCGCGTCCTGCCCGTTCCTTGAATATTTCTTGTAGCATTGGCTCAACTTCTTGCATCCCCATTCAAGCCCGGTTTCCGGGTCAAGCAATTCCGAGAAGGCCCCCTTAAACCCCAGCTCGCGTGCCACCTGCCCCATGATTTGCAAGAGGCCGAATGATGTCGCTCTTCCTTGTGCTTCATTCCGGTCCCGGAGGTTCAGGGGGAAAATGTACCGTTCGTAGAATTGTGATTCAAAACGTGTTGCCTTTGGATTACCTGAACTCTCTACCGTTACGTGAGCTTCAACAAGATCAGGATCCAGTCCGTACGCCGCCGCTTTCGATTCGATTATGGTTCTGATTTCTGGTTTTACCATTATGACGCCCACTTAATACCGAGAGACGCCGCAAACCCGCCCACGATGCCCCCCATGAATGACCAGCACTTGTCTGATAATGGACGCTTTTCAAGGGCCATCATCCTATTGTCCAAGGCTTGCAGCGTGTTAAATATCAACCAGTCCCGGCGCTCTGGCGTAAGGTCCTTCCAATCCTTTTCATCCACCACAAGAAATCCATTTGCCATCTGACGTTTATCCTTCGCAACTGTATTTGGCCCAACTCAAATATTTTTTAACCGCAATTATACCCCTTCGATAATCAGGTCCATTTTCTCTTGCGTGATGATTTCCTTTGTCACCAGATAGTCCATGCCCTGGGCAATCAGAGGATCGTCAAGGTTGATTTCTTCCGATATGTTCAGGAGATCGTCAAAGACTTCCATTGTCGCGTCAGACTTTGCGGCCGTCTTGAACGCCACCAATTCCCCCATGCTGAATTGCCGCTTGAATTCCAATTTGCTCATGATGCGGCGTTTTTTACTTGCCATCGCTGCAATTTGCGCTTCGGTCATTTTTAATTGCCGAATGACAGAGCCATTGTCCATAGTGATGATCTGGTACGTTTCCCCGTTGATGATTTCTTCGGTGATGTGCATTATTCCCCCTATGTCAGATAATAGGAATAGCCGAGCGTCAGCTTGTCCGTCTCGTCCAGCGAAGATTTGATTTGTATCGATAACGACTGGGCAAACACGATATCCTGGGTACACATCAGGATGCTTGAATATGCAGTACCGATTGCAATGAGATTCACATTTGCCGTGGTCGTGGCCTCGCTATAGGCGTCGAAAACCGTCGTTCCATCGATCACCACCTTAAGACCTATTTGCCTTGACGTGGTGTCGATGTTGTTGCAGACAAGGCAAGCATTCAAAACCCCTGACCCGGTAAGGGCAATGAGTTCTTTGTATGTCCCTGCTGACAGGGCGCCGGAGACGGTCTTCTTAAGTGCAGCGATGAAGTAGTTGTTCGCCCCGGTCAATGTCCCGTCGGAACACCTGTTTATAATCGATGTTGCCGGTAAAAGCCTATACTGTGCCGAATTTGCCATTATATCAACCTCCATCCGTTTGTCGCCCCGGAATAAATAAATTCTCCAGATTCGTAAATTGTAGAGCAGACCATATCCTCAGACAGGCCCATTATTTTGTTCCCGTTTCTGCCAATGGTCAGATTATAGGTTCTGAATGTCCCCGCCGCATCCATGTAGGCCACACGATCACCGACAGCAGGAGAGGCGGGAAGCGTGAGCGTAACCGGAGCGCTGGTTGTGTCCACCATGTAACCGGCGCCACTGACCGCATTTGTGGCCCCGCTGATCGCAAGCCACACGCTCGCCGGGATCAACAGCCATTCCGCATCAACGCCCGGCGTTTTTGCCGAAACATCGGCCAGATTCGACGCCAACTGCCAGAAAAGGCCGCCATGAGATACGCAATAAGGGACGGCAGCCGCGCCTGCTTGCGAGGCCCACGGCCCCTTATAGTTTGCCGCTGCCATCGCTGTAGCCGCCGACGCCGCTGCTAATACTGCTGATGCCGCGGCCGCCGTCGTGTTTGAATTTACCTCCACGGCCACCGCGTTCATCTCCGTGGCCATCGAGTTCTGCTGCGGAATGCGTGTCGCCTCTTCCTGCAATCGCGTGTCCCGGTCTGCTGAAAACGTGGATGGAGATTGTCTGTTCGGCGTCGTTGTGTACGGTGTCACAAATGTCGTGATTTGCGTGGTCATTAAATTACCCCCTCGACCTTTAAGTCCATAATCGTGAAATCGTCGTAATCCATCGACGGGTCAAAGCTCACCCAAAAGCCATAGATGACTAGGCATTCGTACGTTTCCAGCCCCACCCAAACCAACAGCTCAGAGTCATAAAGGGCAAGTTGCTGGACGACAAAATCAATGATTGTGTTCTTTACCCATAGTTGGCATGATAAAAGTTTCTTATTCGCCCGCTTCGTGACCGTATAATTCCCGAAAGCATCTTCGGTCTTTGTCGAATAGGATTTACAACCCGGCTTCGGTCCACGTTGCAAGCCACCAATCTCCAGTTTCAGCCCCGGAACAATCGCCCCACATTCTGCCGTCCCGCCCGTGTTGGTCACGGTCACGGTAACGGTGGCGTTTGGATACGGAGGCAGACCGCCAGTGGCAAGATTCAATTTTGTTACACTGGTTGCCCAGATGATCGGCTCAAAAAAGTAGGTGTACTCGTCAATGATATTGATCGTGCTGACCATATCGGTGGTGGTGTTGTAAACTGTGGGAGAAAGCGAAAAGCTGTCAAACCAAACAATATCCCCGGCGGATTTGGCCAGTAAGGCAATTAAAATCTCCGTACAACCTGCGGGGACGGTAAAAACATAAGAAATGACCGACTCTGTTTCCGCGTCTGGTAGGTCAGTAGTGGTCAAAATAGAGGCCGAATTGGTGACATCATAAACCCGATACCGCGCCAGATCTCCCGCCGTGTTCCGGTATTTGAACAGCAACTGCATTTCAGTTCCAGGGACAACGGTGATCGTCTGGTTACAACCACCCTCACCGGCTCCAGCTTCAATTTTCAATTTTCCGGCATCAATAGTAAAGGTTGGTTGCGCTGATTCAACCGTCCATCCGGTCGGCGGTGTCGTCCCGGTTGCCCCGGTCCATGCGGTTCCGTTGGTGATAACATCCTGATCCTGATCGGCAAGAACAATCTGGATGCTGGAGGCCGCGACGTTCAAGACGGCGATTGAGTCAATAAGGCCCGGATCCAATACCCACGTTGCGGAGGTGGCCCTGGATGCCTTCGTCCCGATGACCGCATCAAACGGCTTCCATCGGTTCGTGGCGCTTATTTCCTGCCATTTGGGGGTGGTATTGGTCACGTCAATTTCTGGAGAATCCCCGCCGGTCACGTTTACCAGCGCCCTGTAGATTTTATGCTGCGCGGCTACAATGCAATAATCAAGGGCGGTGTAGGCTGTCCCAACGGCCCATTCTGCATAGTCGGTCTCCGGTATATCGGTGCCGAAAAGCATTGCTTCAGTGATCGTTGTGGGCCTGATGATGTACATTGCCATGTCTTATGTCCTCGTAGCCGGAAGGCCGATAACGTCAAACTTGTCAAGGATTTCTGTGTTTTCTGCGGTGCTGTCTTTGATCTTGGCGGTGTTCACGTTCAGGATGTCTATTTTCGCGTTCAGCCTCCGTATCTCTGCGATCAACTCGGCATTATTGATCAGGGCCTTGCTCTTCTCATTGCTTACGATTGTGGATGGCCCGGTGTATTCGATCTCTGGCCCGTTTTCTCCGACAACACGATACCCGCCGCCGAAATTTCCACCATCGGCAAAATATTCTGGATGGTCCTTCATGAATTTTTCAGCCCCGATAGGATCTGTAAGCGCGAGTCCTTCAGCAAGTTTTACCTTTATCGCCGATGCATACGCTTCATTTGATCCCCAATACCCGACGTTCTGGCTGTAATAGACTTGCCCGGAGGGTATCACGCTCGCCTTTGCAGCAGACACGGCCCTCGTCGCTTCCGCCAGATTGTTAATCGCTTCAGCAATCGACATCGTGCCCGCCTGGATTCCAAGCAAGGCATTCATCTGGCTATCAAGTGCCGCCAAAGAGGCTGCGTGTTGTGCCCCCGCCTGTTTTATTTGATCTTCAAGCAGGTCAACCATGCTCTTCTCTTTGGTAAGCTGGTTCTTCGTGACCGCATTGAGTTCGGCTATCTGGTAATAGGTCTTCCAATATGCGGATTGGTAGTCCTCTTGTGTTGCGTACGATGAGGCCGATATGGAGGTTAAAGTTCCTAACGTGCTATCAAGGCCGGAAACGCCCGACAAGTCACCAGAACGGGCTTGAGACAAAACAGCGGCCAGCTTACGGGATGCCGCATTGAAGACGTTGACATCCTGCGCCACGCTGTCCAGGTGCATCTTTTCAAGGGCGCTTCCGAGTTTGTTGACGTTTGATTCCAATTTGGAAACGATGGTTTTGGCCGCGTCCAGATTCGCGTTCATCGTTTCGAGTTGGGAATTATAGATATCCGTCAGGCGTGTTTTTTCGGCCTCAAAGGACGCTCTCAATCCCCCCTGGGCCTCGGTTAGGTTCTCCTGCATGAGGGAAACCCATAATGCCCTCACGGACTTTTGGGCATCGGACATTTCCTTTGCCGCTGTTTCCGCCGCGTCCGCTAATTCCTTTGCCGCTGTTGCCGCCGCGTCCGCTAATTCCTTGGATGCCAGGGCTGCGCTTTTTTCCGCGTCCGCCTGATCCTGCAGACTGTAGATATATTCCTGCAACGGCCTCAAGGACTCGTCAAGTGCGGCAAGTTCATCGGCTCGTTGCGCG
>Ga0172381_10005941_pt1 | contig 12300 bp, 15 predicted proteins | sample Leawel6488metaG_FD_119754 | JGI IMG/M metagenome (GOLD analysis project Ga0172381, IMG submission 119754) | Leachate microbial communities from a municipal landfill in Southern Ontario, Canada - Leachate well 64-88 metaG | ecosystem: Engineered > Solid waste > Landfill > Unclassified | place...
AATAGATATTGCAATAGATATTTTCAGAAAATGACTGTTGATGAAATGTACCCGAATGTTACGATTCAGGTTTCTAACCCTAGAATGACTACTATTCCTTTAAGATTTGGGCCTGTTCAAAAAATTAATACGATAACAATTCAAGTTTTAAAATGGTTTATAGCTTTTAGTTTAGAGTATTTAATTACCAGTCCAGAGCAGAGATTTTATCAGATAGTACCGATGATTAGTTCGTCAGGAACAACTGGAACGCCGATTCCTTCTGTTTTGTTAGAAAGAGAAAGTTTAGGAATAGTTTGGACAAATTATACTTGCGGTTATGATGTTATTCCGCAAGATATAAAACACGCTGTTTCGATTATTGCTGGTCAAGAGTTAGCTTCAATGAGAAATAATCCAATGGGAGCGAATAGCATAAGAACTGGAACATTTTCGATGGCTTTTAGCGACCCAGACAAAAATCAAGTGTTAAGAAAAGTTGAAAGTATGTTAAAACCTTGGGCATTAAGAACAATTAGGCTAACTTAATATGGGAGCAATAAATTTTATCTTGAATAAAACGGTGATAGCAAAAAGGAGAGCAGATTGGGAAACTGTTGCGAGCAGAGATGCTTTAAATGCTCCTGTATATGGAAAAGATATAACTTGGACTACTATTTATCCAGCCCTTAGATGTAGGATTGAAATATCTGCTTCAACGGTACAGTTTAAATTAACAGGAGAAAGAGTTGTTCCGACAATAAAGATGTTTATTGATGATAATATTACTTTAATGCCAGAGGACAGAATTTTTGATGGCGATGATATTTATATCGTTGAGGGAGTTCAGACGTATTATAATCCAGTCGGAGGAATACATCATTTCGAGTTTTCTTTAATTAAGCCTTAGTTTATATGCAAATACAGGTAATAGGATTTGAGGACATAGTAAAAAATTTGAAGGTTAGCCAGACTAAAGCCATAGAACAGCTTAAAGTTGCTGTTGGTGTAGGTTGTGAGAAGATAAAACAAGAAACAGTTAATAAAATATCAACGGTTGGAGAGCCTGATGGCGTGCCGAGAAGAAGGACTGGCAATTTAATGGCTTCGATAAGAGTAGGAAAACAAGTTACAACACTTACAAGTGTAAGCCAGACAGTCGGTGCAAATCCTGATACGGACGGAGTGGGTTATGCAATGTGGCTTGAATTTGGAACGTCAAAAATGAAACCAAGACCTTATCTATCAGTCGTGGCAAATGAACAAAAAGAAAACATATTAAAACAAATGGCGAAAGCCGTAAATAAAGTATTTTAAAATGTTACAGATATTAGAATTTATAGCTAATACAATAAAGAATGATAGCCAAATACAAGGCTTTGTTTCTGACAGAATTTTTCCGATTGGAGTAGATATAACCCCAGAAGAAACTCTATTTCCGTTGATAACATTTTTTACAGTTTCAGATGTTATAAGGACGGTTCCGTTAGGAGCAAGAGATGGTATTTATCAAGTTGATGTTTGGAGTAGATTATCGCAATTAGAAACAGAACAGATAGCCGAAAGAATAATTACTATTGTAAATTTTACGAAATTTAATACTGGATATGGAACAGTTAAATTAAGATGGAACAGAGGAGATGGTGCTGTTGATATTCCAGAAATGGATAGGCGTATTTGGCATAAAGTTTTAAGGTTCAGAACTTGGTCAAATAATTAATTTTAAGATTTAGAAAATATGAAGGTCGATATAATTAAAAGTTAAAAAATAAATATCAAATTTTGGTGGGAAAGAAATAAGATATTTATTCAAAAATTATGCCTTTGATATCCCCAGGAACGCCAGTTACAGAGAGGTTGCTATTTAATTCAGGATATATAGACCTTGGGTCTAGCAGGCTAGTTGATGTTCAAAATGTTTCGTTGGAAATAACTTTCGTAGAGAAAGAACTTCGGAGGTTGAATTCTATAAAAATGGCGGCTCATAAAAGAGCTGGATTTAAATGTACCTTGAAAGGTAAAGTTAAATCAATCAACCAAGAGATGTTAGCCGCCGCTATGGGAACAAGTGCGGCTGATACTCCGACTGGAACATTAATCACAGTCAAAGATGGACAGCAAACGACTTTGAATCCTAATTTTACTGGCTATGTAGATGACGATGCCGCTAAACCGATTCAATTTCAATTTACTGATGCCATATTTACCAGATTGCCAACAAATGCAAATTTGGAAGATTTTGGCGACCAAGACTTTGAGCTTTCAGCTAGAGATGTTAGTGTCTTTTATTTTGAGGTAGCCAAACTGAACACAGTAGGCGGTATAATTACAACTGAGGCACATTCTTAGAGGCATAACCAGTAGAACAACTAAAAGTTATATGGCTAATTTACCACAGTTGTTAAATACTCCATTTGAAATAGATATAAATGGAGTTAAATTGCAGGTGAAAAAAGCTGGTATTAATGATTTGGCAGAATTGCAAAATTTTATTGATAAAGTAGGTGAAGATTCATCTTCTGCCCACGATACAAAAATTTTAGCTGTCGCCTTGGAGCTTTGTTTAAAGAAAATTTATTCAGATGTTACAAGCGAATATGTTAATGAATTGATACCAGCTACCTTTGCAATGGAAAAAGGTAAAGATATCTTAGTACAATTGGGTTTTACTCGTCCTCCCCAAAAGGAGGAGGAGAAAATAAAATAAGCTGGGAAGAATTAATAGGATATATATTAAGCAAAACTCCTTGGACGATTGAATATATCGGTACATTAAGCTTAGAACAAGTTACATTTTTGTTAGATTATTGGAGCGGTAATTTACAGAAGAAAAAAACAAAGGCATCTACAAGACAAGAAGTGAAAAGATTTGCGAATATGATTAACGGTCTAAAATAAAATGGCAGAAGTAGGAAATTTGCAAGTAAAATTAATTGCCGATTCAGATAAGTTTCACAAAGCAATAAGTGAGGCTGTTTCTGATATGGGCCAGCTAGGAGGGTCTATTGGTAGTGTTGTATCTTCGATAGGCCCTCTTGGTATTGCGATAGGGGTAGTTGCCACAGGTATTATGGCTTCCCTAGCTTCTTACGAAAAGTTGATAGATGAAACAAAAAAATTGAAAGGAGCAACAGGTGCTACCACGGAAGAAGCCTCAAAGTTTGCTTCGGTGGCAGGATTGCTTGGAGTAAGTGCGGATTCGTTGGCTAGTTCATTTAATAAAATGTCTAGGTCAATATCCAATCAGCCTGAACTATTTAAGAAGATGGGGGTCAATGTTGATGGAGTTGGCAAAAACGGCAAGGATTTAATTGACGTGTTTTATGACGTTAATAAGGTCATAAATAGTCAGGGAGATGCCGCCACTAGAAATGCTTTAGCGATGAAGATATATGGAATGTCCTACACAGAGATAGCTTCTTTAGCCAAATTGTCAAAAAACCAAATAGCAGAATTAGAGAAACAAGTAGGTATGGTTGTTTCCGATGAAGATATAAAGAAAATGAAAGAATACAAGCTTAATGTCGCTATGCTAAAAGATAATTTTATCGATTTAGGAAATACCATAGGTCAAGCAGTCGTTCCAGTTCTTAATGACTTAACTATGGGGTTTAATGCTTTATTAAAGGCATCAGCTAACAATTGGAAGGCAATATTTACAGGCGATAGAGAAAGCTGGACAGATGTTTATACTGAATATGCAAAATTAAAGCAAACAGCGGAAAGTTTAGCAAAATCTAATCAAAAAACTAAAAGTTCTAACATTGATTTATCTGATTCTTTAAATAAATTGAGAGATTCAGCAAAGTCTTTTGCTATATCGGTGAGAGAAAGTTTATCAAAAAATGCAGACCAGCTTGCTGATTTAAAAAAACAATATGATAGGCAGACACAATCTATTGGAGATAGCTTGACTAAACTTGAAAAAACTCACAAAGAGAAATTAACAAGTATATCAGACGAAATAAAAAAATCGAAAGAAACGCTAGAGGAAGCTAATAAGAGTAGTGCTGATTCCTATGAAGAATCGCTGGCTTCGGAAGTAAAATCACATCAAGATAATTTAGAGCAAAAGAAAAAAGATTTAGCTGACAGCTTGGCTTTTGGCAAAGATATAGATGAAGTTAAAATATCTGAATTACAGGCAGAAATTTTGGAAGAAGAAGCATTTTTGGCGAAGCACGCAAACGAGGTAGCTTCCGTACAAAGTGAAATGGGCAAGGATAGCATTGATTTATTGAAGGAAAAATATGCAAAAGAAAAAGAAGAAAATCAAAAAAGTTATGACGAAAAATTAACAAGTTTAAAGAAATCATTATTAGATGAATTAGATACTTATGCTGAACAAAAGAGTAAATTACAACAAAGTTTAGATGAAACTGTTACGGATTATGAGGATAGTTTGAATAAAATTACAAAGAATTTTAATGAACAGATGGGGTCAATGTTGGCAACGAGCGGTCAAGATATGGACGCTATGAAAGAAGAACTTAAAAAGATTGGTGACCCTGATGTTATGGCGGCTTTTGAAAATTCTTTTGGATATTATTCAAGTCTTGTTAAAGGTTTTTCTGATGATGCCGTATCTAATATGCAAGAAGTTGAAAATTCTTGCCTTAATTTAAATTCAATATTTAGCAATAATCCTTCTGGCTTAGGAAGATTTGTAAGCAATACTCAACCATTTTCTAGCTGGGGAGGAGTGAGTGGGAGCGGAAGTGGTGGTGGAGGAGGTGGAGGCGGTTTTGCAACAGGTGGTATCGTTCCCGATACTGGTTTTATATATGCCCATAAAGGAGAAATGGTTTTACCAAAAGATAAACAAGGCGGAGGAAGCGTCAATTTTTATGGCCCGATGAATATTTCAGATGAAGCAGATGAAGATAGATTAGTAGAAAAAATAAGAAAAATATTTATGCAAGATTTTCAAAATGCTAAATTAGGTCTTTATTAAATATGGCAACAGGTTACAGCACAACGGCAGGTTCAATTTCGACTAGGTATGAATATACTACGGTTCAATTTAATGGATATGATATTAATAATGTTGTTGATATTACGGAAAGATTTGAACATAATAGTTCGCCTAGCAGAAGTTTAGCTTTATATAAAATAGCGAGGAGAGATGGCGAAAAATTAGTTTCCGCCTTTTTTGCTAGAAAAGAAATTATAGTTACAGGCTTTATTCAATCTACGACTACGGCTGGATTAGAAACATTAATAGATACTTTAAAATCTAATTTTCAAACTATTAGCGGATATTTAGATATAGAATATGCTGGCGGAATAAGAAGATACGATGCTCTTTATTCTAACTTAGTAATAAATAGGGACCCAGACCATTTAGATTGGTGTCCTTTTTCAGTAACTTTTATCGTACCGTCAGGAAAAGGTTACAATATTGATGCTACAGTTTCGACTTATACTATAACGGCAAGTCCTTATAGCAATTATTTTGTAAATTTAGGAGGAACAGATGCTTTGCCTATTTTAACTTTAACAGTAAATAGTCAGTCAGGATTAGATTCTATCGCTTTAAATAGCGGAAGCAATACTTTAACTATAGCCAGAACTTATAATAATAGTGATGTTTTAGTGATAGATTTTAACACTTGGATAGTTACAGTTAATGGAACGGCGGTAGATTATACTGGCTCGTTTCCTACTTGGCCCATAGGATACAATGTTTTTACTTTAACATTGACAGGTTCTTTCAATATATCTGGTTCGTTCAGTTATCATAAACTTTATTTATAAAGATGGCAGGGAATAAAAAATTTTATCATAAAATATATACCAGTGCGGGAGTATATATAACCACTTGGTCAACGGAGGTTACAAATGAACCTTCTTTTAGAATGATTATAAATTCAGGATTGGGAGAAATGAAAATAAGATTGGCCAGACCGATTAATAACTATGGAGAGGATTTAGATGTTAAATTTAATAACAAAATCGAAACGTATATTTGGGATAAAGATGCTCCAAATGGTGTTTTGATTTATTCTGGTTATATTTCTGACTATGAGCCAGTCGTTGGCAATAACGATGAATATATTGAAGTCGTGGTTCTTGGTTATGTTGCTGATTTAGAAAATAAAACTTTTGTAGATTCTAATGGAAACACTGCTAAAGTTTATGCTTCTTACGACCCTGCTAATATTATTACCAGTATATTAAGTTTATTCGGAGGTAGCGTTTCGGCTGGAACGATAGACACAGTAGGAGTTTCTAGAGATTATACTTTTAATAATATTACTTTTCAGCAAGCTATAGATAAATGTAGGGAGTTTTGTGCTTCTGGTTGGTATTGGTTTGTAGGGGCTGATAATCTTTTAAATTTTCATTTAAAATCGGCGACAGCAACGCATACTTTTGTTATTGGAAAACATTTTACAAAATTAAATGCCACGAAAACTACGAGAGATTTAAAAAATGCGGTCAGATTTATAGGAGGGACACCTGCTGGGGGCGTACAATTATATAAAGTTTATGAAGATGCTACTTCAATAGCGGCGTATGGCAGGAGGGAATACGTAATGATTGACCAAAGAGTTGCAGTTACAGCTACGGCTGATGCTATGGCACAAAGTTATTTAGATGCCAATAAATATCCTTTTGTCAGGGCAACAGTTACTATTTTAGATAACAATGGAGATGACCAATCAGAAGGATATAATATTGAAAGTATTAAGCCAGGTGATACTTGTAAAATATTAGACCCGACAATTTCAGCAGGTGCTCAATCTTACGCTCTTAATCAAGTAATGATAATCCAATCGGTTCAATACGATTTTGATTCAGTTACTTTAGAGCTTTCTATCAGACCGCCTTGGGTAGCATTAAGAATACAAGATTTATATAACGATATAAATGCAGTAAACGCTTCAAACGCTCCGACTTCGCCAGCAGGCGTTGGCGTGGCTATACCTGGTATAAATTTAGGCAATTTAACTTTTGGCGACCCGAAACAGCCGACTACGTTGACTGCTCTATGGGGTGCTGTTTCTGCGTATACGGCCACAGGCGTACAGACAATCAATGCAGGGGTAGTTACGGCCGATTATGTGGTTGCAAACATAGCTATGGGCTCTCCAATCATCACAGGAGGGACTATTACTGGTGCAATAGTGCAAACAGCGGCTACTGGAAGAAGGATAGTTATGCGTTCGCCTAGCCAGTATGAATTGGGTTTCTACTATGATGCGGATTTATTAGGTTCTCTTTCGGCTGATTATGATATTGGGACAGATATGTTTGGCTGTACTCTTTCTGGCGGAGGAGGAACTTATGTATCATTGGCTGGAAAAAATAATTTGGGAAATGTAGAAATAGGATTAACTAATACTTATTTTGGCCTTAATTGGTATGGAGGAGATGCTACTACGGAAAGAATTTTAACCAATGCTAGGATTGATGGCGATTGGAGCCCTTTTTCTAATGGTGGCAGTAATTTAGGTTCGTCTAGTTATTTTTGGAATTATGTTTATGCGAATAATATAAATTTAGGAGGTGTTGCTAGGTCAACTTGGCCATCAGCAGGAGCGACAACTTTAAGCGGGCTAACTATTGATACGGCAAAAGATTGGGGAAGTTATGGAATTACAGGATTAGGAACGATAGTTTCGTATAGCGATGGAGGGTGGAATATAGGTTCTAGCACAAATTTTTGGAACAATATTTATGCAAGATATTTAAGATTCGATATCGGGTATGGAATGATTTATTATGATTCAAGCATATATCTTGATTTTTATTCCAACAGAATAGAGATTAACAAGGCAATAAAATTATTAGTGACAACAACCCCGCCAGCTAGTGCCATAGATGGAATGATGTTTTTTCACGATACATATAATGAAGTTTGGGTTTATAAAGGTGGTGCTTGGAAGGCTCTTGCTTATGTGCCGTAATAATTAATTTTAATAAAAAGTTATGGAAATTAATGAGAAGTTTTTAATTGAGAAATTCGAAGCTCTCGATAAAAGAATCGAGAACATTCTTGTCGATGAAAGGATAAAAGCTTACAACGAGGGTTTTAAATCAGGAAAAACCCACGAGCAACCGGCTCCGACAACCGCAATTTTTATCTCCGAAACAAAATCGTCTATTAATGTTATCAACGAAGATGTAAGGGAAATAAAAGAAATCTTAAAAACAGTGCCGACCGAAAAAGGAATGAAACTTATGGTCAACGAAGCAATCGCGGAAGCTATTTGTAAATGCGACACGAAATACGCTTCTAAGAAAACAGAGGAGTCAGTCGACAGGGTAGCAATTTTGATTATTGTAGGTTTTATTGGAGCGTTGCTTTATCTGGTTTTCCCTAAAGTTTCTTGATTTTAAGTTCTTTTATAGGTGGTGAGAAAAATGCTAGTCGGATATTGCAAGGCGAATCCCAAGGTTAAATTATTGCCTTGGATTGCGGAACGATGTAAGAAAGACAACTGTTCCAACTACGGGGAGATTGACAATGAAGCCTTATCTCTATTGCAGAAATTCTAAGAAAAGTCCAAGCTATATGAAGCTAAAAAGATATTGTTCAGTCAGAAACGGCGGTCAACCTTGCAAAAATATGGGGGAGAGAGAACGTAAGTAGCTCTTTCCCCCTATCTTTTTTGTGATATAATATATATGGCAAAGTAATCTAATTTTTAAATGTCCAGGACACTTTTTATAAAGTAATTTTTTAAACGCTTAGGCGTTAAAATTTCAAGCTGGCTACAATCTTTAAAGATTAAATTAGTAAGTAGGTTCATTGCCTACCTTTGCCACAATGAATACCAAGTTTAAGTTTTTTATATATGCTATCCGTTGGCAATTATCTGGCCTAACTCTTGGGCCTTGTTTAGCTTTAGGATTATATCTACATTGGGGGATAGCTTGGTCAACTATTTTTGCCAATGCGATAGGTTCTTGCGTATTTTGGTTTTTAGATAGGTGGATATTCAAAAAGTAATATCGAAGCCTCATCAGCTCGGTAGTTCCCTATGGGAATGGGTAAGACGCAAGTCGCCCACGATGTAATGAATTACAAAAACAAAAAATCAAAAAAAGCGAGTATAAAGGAAAGAAAATCTGGCTGGAATCACTATTCTAAAAGAGATAGAATTTATTATTTGGATAAGGCAAATAAAAAAGCCTCCTACCGCTTGCACGATATAGAGGCGAAAACTTAACGTACGATAGTTATTGCTTCATTAATTATGACGTAATTTTTTAAATAGTATTACAATATGATTATAACAATAGATACAGACAAAATAAAAATAGGTACAGAAGAAGCAAAAAAAGCAGCTATCATTTTTATTCAGGTAGGGGAATTTATGGCCGCTAATTCCAATCCTATGCCAGTAAGGGAAGTTATGACATTGCCACAAATTAGCAATCTTTTTCTTAAAGAAGTCGGAACGGCTCCGACCCAATGGTCAGATAATACTTATTTGATTCACGACTGGTCAGATATTCAAAACTTTTTAGCAAACTACAAATGGACGGCTGGAACGGTTTATCCTTGGACGCTTGAAGAAAAATTAGCATATAGGGATTGCGATAAATTTGCTTATCACATAGCCGCAATGTTTTGTTGGATTTTTCAAACCAATTCTATGTTTAAAGTTTCGGGAGTGATAGATTGGCCGACAAGACCAGCCGATGAGCCAGGAAATCACGCTTACAATATGTTTGTTGCAAGAGATGCAAACGGAAATAAAAGGGTTTATTTATACGATGGAATGTATAATTATTTCCAACAATTTGTTAGTAGAAAAGCTAATAGGGGGAACGTAACTTACAATTCGACTTATTCCATTATTACAATTTGACAAATTGTTTAAAAGTTATAAAATATAATTGTTGATTATTATCTTCAAAAGCCTTTAGCTCATACTAAAAGTTCAAAAACCCTTAGCCTCAAACTAAGGGCTTTTGTTATAAAAGTTATCCACAGATAAGACATTTGACTTATTTTTATCTTAACTTATAATTAACTTGTAACTGAAAAGAATTTGCCTTATAATTAAAACAACGCCCCCTTAATAGGGTGGGATTATCCCACAAGGTCCGCAAAGCCTTTTCAGCTATTAAGGGGGTTTTTGTTACAAAAAAATATGAGATATACAATAAATATCAATCAATTAGCCGTAATAAATAATAATTTAGATATAGATTTTGAAGAAGCGGTTATTTTGGATTATATTTATTGGCTATGCAAAAGTGAAAATACAAAAATGGTTAGGATAAAAGACGGAGAAGATGAATATACTTGGTTTGATTATGGGTATTTTTTAAGGCAAAATCCTATGATTAAGTGGAAATCAAAAGCATCTTTAACGTCTAAATTAGGAGAACTTGAGAAAAAAGGATTTTTTAAAACAAAATTAGTTGGAGATTATCTTCAAAAAAAGTATATTTCGGTACTTTCTAAAATAGAATTAATGTACAGCGATAAAGATTTGCCCATTCAGAAAACTAAACGGGTGGTTCAGAAAACTAAACGGACGCCCATTCAGAAAACTAAACAAGATAATAATACTACTATTTATAATAATACTAATGATAATAGCTCTAGCGTCTTAAAAGACGCTGAAACTGAATTAAATAAACAAATTAACGATATAATTTATACTTTTAAAAATATTAATCCTAATTACAAAAGTTTATTCGTGATGAAAGCTCAAAAAGAGGCGGCGAAATGGCTAATTGATAAATATGGTTACGAGAAAGCAAAGGATTTAGTTGAGTTTTTGGAAACCAGCAACAAAGAAGAATTTTGTCCGAAGGCGACAACTCCTTATGCTTTGCAGGTGAAACTGGGAGATATTTCAGCTTATTGGGGAAGTAAAAATAATAAAAGTAAAAGTATTTCGATATGAAGAAAATAGTTACAAAATTTGAGGTTTGGGTAGGAATAGATAAAGAACCCAGGTATATTCTTTCGCAATTGCAAGGTCAAAAACTTAGCTTAATTCTTAACAGCGATAAATGTCCTGAAAGAGTTTTTATAAGTGAATACAATGCCACAGTCAGGGCGAGTTCTATAGTTGATTGTGAGCCTTCCAGACAGCCAGACGCAATTGAGGAAAGGGAAATGACTAGGGAGGAGGAGGCAGTCGATAAAATGTTTTTAGCATTAAAAGATAAGAATAATAAAATTAAACTTTTAAATTAATATGCCAGAAGAAACTTTAAGCGGTTCAATATCCTTAGCTAAAGAGAGTTTGTTTGAAAATAAAGATTTTAAACAGGGAGAGAGAAACTTTGAGGCAGGAGTTAAATTTGAAATATCTAAAAAAATAATTTGGGTTAGAAAAATAATGAGTAAAAAAGATTGGAATGAGTGGGGAGTTTATACTTATTCTAAAATCGAAGATGTTAGGAAAGGAAATAGTGTTGTTGGAGTTTATGCAGGATTTTGTATAGCCAAGGAAAATTTCAATCCAAACTATATGCAAGAAATGAATGAGGAGGAAATGAGAGTAGTTGATTTAGATAGGAGGTCTAGGAATATGAGGCCATATCCCCTTATAGATAAAGACGATAATTTAGATTAGAGTTATCCACAGCCTCCCCCTTGACTTAAAATCCATTAGGTTATATAATGGTATTATAATAAACAATAAGAAAAAATTAATTATGAAATTATATATATTCTTAGATAAAGAGGGAAACATAATCAGTCAAGTAAGAGCAGAAAATCACGACCAAGCTATAGCGAAAGACAATAGTAAGGTAAATTTTCAAACAGATTTTTATAGCGAAACAATAGAGGAATAATTAAAAATAAATTAAGGTTTAAAAATATGAAATTGTTGACAGAAGAATTAATAAAAAGGTTTGTAGAATTAGGGAGCCAAGAAGAAATAAAAGACCCAATAGTTGTAGCTAAGTTCTTTAATCCAACAGGAATAGGAACTTGGTATGCTACCGAGTATATCCCACAAGAAAAAATGTTTTTCGGATATGTTTCACTATTCGGAGATGATTGTGATGAATTTGGATATTTTTCTTTAGAGGAATTGGAAAGTATTAAGTGTAAATTTGGATTAGGCATTGAAAGAGATTTATATTGTGGAGAGAAAAAGTTAAGCGAGTTTAATATTCCGTCATTTAGAGTAGTAACAAGTAAAATTTAAAAATATGAAAACACTTGAATTAGACATAGAAACAAAAAGAGTAATTACATTGCAAAGAATTTCAGATATTCTATGCAACGCTTTAGAGGGAGGGAGTAATTATTGGTATTTTATAGAGAAATTTGTGGAACCTAAAAAATGGGAATTTGTAAGCGAGCCTAAAAATGATATAGGCAGGCATTGGGCA
>Ga0172381_10005942_pt1 | contig 12300 bp, 11 predicted proteins | sample Leawel6488metaG_FD_119754 | JGI IMG/M metagenome (GOLD analysis project Ga0172381, IMG submission 119754) | Leachate microbial communities from a municipal landfill in Southern Ontario, Canada - Leachate well 64-88 metaG | ecosystem: Engineered > Solid waste > Landfill > Unclassified | place...
AGAAGTTCGGGATGTGTGGTCACAGGAAGCCGCATGACCGTAAATCTTTCGCCTGCAGATCTCCGCAAAGAGGGAAGTTCTTTGGATTTACCCCTCGCCATCGGTATGTTGCTCGCTTCGGAGGAAATCGTTGTTGAAAAAGCGGAACGGTTCGTTTTTTTGGGAGAGCTCGCTTTGGATGGGCTTTTAAAACCCGTGCGCGGAGTGCTTTCGGTGGCGATGAGTCTTCGAAAGGATGGCTCTGATATTTTGGTAATTCCTAACGAAAATTATGCAGAAGCCTCTTTAGTCGAGGGAATCACTTTAGTAGGAGTTTCAAGTCTTTCAGAGTGCATTAAAAAATTAACACTTCCTTCCGCAACATTTTTATCACAGGCTTCAGGGATTCATAGAGTTCCGGCTTTGATCCCTGCATCGGTCCCTGATTTTCGTTCAGTCGTGGGGATGGAGACTGTAAAACGAGCGTTAGAAATTGCCGCTGCCGGAGGACATAACTTTTTACTCATAGGTTCTCCGGGAGCGGGAAAAACGCTTTGTGCGCGTTGTCTGCCGGGGATTCTCCCTGAAATGAGCGAAGAGGAAATTTTGGAAAGTACCCGAATTCATTCTTGTGTAAGTTTGATGTCTCCAGAAAGTGGTGGTTATTTGCATTCTCGTCCGTTTCGTGCGCCGCATCATTCTGCTTCTATGGTGGCTTTAGTGGGGGGTGGAGCTCGCTTACGCCCTGGCGAAGCCAGCCTTGCGCATAATGGGGTTTTATTTTTGGACGAATTACCAGAGTTCAATAGGAATGTTCTGGAGGCGTTGCGAGAGCCCATGGAAGAAGGACGCATCCAAGTAAGCAGAGCCTCCGGATCTGTGGTCTGGCCCGCTCGATTCATGATGGGAGCTGCGATGAATCCGTGCCCTTGTGGTTATTCCATGGATCCAAAACGGACTTGTCTTTGTTTACCAGATGCCGTTATTCGATATCGCCAACGGATTTCGGGACCTTTGATGGATCGTATAGACATTCAAGTGGCCGTTCCCTCTCTTTCGCCCACTTTATTTGCGAATGCTCCGAATGGGGAAAGTTCTTCCGAGATGCGAGCTCGCGTTATTGCGGCGCGGTTACGACAGCAACATCGTTTTCGAACAAAACGAATTCGAACGAATGCGGAAATGACAAGTGAAGAATCGAGAAAGGAGGCGCTAATGACTGCGGCTACGGAACGTTTTGCCGTGAACGCGGCAGAGAAAATGATGCTCAGTGCGCGAGGTTATTACCGGTTACTCAAAGTCGCCCGAACAATCGCGGACATTCGGTCTTCTGCGGCGGTAGAAGTAATTGACCTTGCAGAAGCGCTACAGTATAGGGCCTTTTCAAATGCCACGCGTTAGCAGGTAAATGATTGGTAAATGTGAAGCGTCCCACCCACGGAGCGCGAAGCGAATATCAGTCGTATGCAGATCAGGAAACGAATTCTCGTTTTATCATCCGCGACCCTATTTATTGGAATAATTTATTTCATCAGGAAAAGAAGTCTTCTCCTGAAAAGGAATTAGACGCTTCAGGAGATTTGCAGGGCAATGGTGGTAGTGTCGGGGAAGCATCTCTGTATTGTACTTTGGTACGCTTGAACACAGCGACAGTGTGTTTCTTTTCTGTCAGATTTTCCGAGAGTCTGTATTTGCGCTTCTTGGAAGGGAATGCTTTGTGGAAACCCTAAGTTAATCGATGACGGAGCCTTGGGAGTTCCTTGTACTTGTCGCTGTAATGGGAGCGTCGCGCCGCGTTTTCCAGCCTTTCTTAGCCTTTCGCCTGCATTCTATGTGAATTGATGAATGCCATATTTTGAGCCAAGGGAGGCGAATAAATTCATGCGTTCCCTGTGAGACACTCTTTTTGCGACCCTTTCATTATTCTGGGGATCGTTTCTCCCGTGTTATGCGAATGGAGGCTGAGGCCCCTTGAGCTCCGGGAATAGCTGTCGGTTTTGTAATGCAGACTTCACTCGCGACAACCTTGGGATAATGTTCGATAATATATTTTGCTACGGAGACGACCAAGGTTTCTACCAGAAAAAATTGAGCATTTACGATCAGGTCTTTGATCTCTTCCGATAAAGCTGCATAATCCACTGAATACTTCAGATCCTCATATTGAGCGGCTTTCGAAAAATCAAGCCAGAGAGTTAAACTTAAAAGAACGGGTTGCGGTTTCTCGCGCTCAAAAGGAAGGGTTCCGAGAATACACTCGAAACCCATTTCTTTAACTGTAATTTTGCCTGATTCCATTACCATGTGAAAAGAACAATTGCCCCTGTGAGGGATACAGCGGTTACGCCAAACCAAATGTTGCGATAAAGAGCGTAGGAATTCATCGTTTGCTTGTTGGTCGCTTTCTTTTGCTCCAAGTTGTACAATGTTTGCTCCGGTTGTGAATAAAACCAAATCATTGATGTTTCACATTTTGTATCAACTACTCCATCTTTACTAGTACACGCGTCGTGAATGCTCTTTTTATGTTCATCAATCATATCGCCAGTCTTGTCATAGGCATCTTTAGCGTCGGAGTATTCCATATGTTGCATGACACCTACTACAGCGCCACCTGCGGCAACAGCAACAAGGCCCCATGCGCTCCATTTACGGACTTCATCAGCGATGCCAAAACGATTAGTCACATCATTCGCCGCATCATCTGCAGAATAATCAGATTCATCAGCCGCTTTATTGGTTGCGGCTACGTCACCTTCAACATCATACTCTTCACAGTCTTCGTCATCATCGGTACACTCTTCTTCATCATCATCAATCGCGAGGGCTGGTGCAACCACAGGCTTGGGAGCGGCAATAGTATCTTCATCTTCATCAGTGGTGGCATCTTCGGAAGAGTCTATTGCCGAATCATCATCGGAACCATAATCATCCACAGGTTCTGCCACCGGAGACGGTACTGCGGGTGTAGAAACGGGCATGGCGACTGCAGGTGTGGAAACTGGCACGGCGACAGGGGCTGGGGCTGCTGGACCTGCTGGCTTTAACTCTACCATTTGAGAATTGTAATTCACAAACAAGGAGGATGCCCCTTCTGCATAAATAGCTTGGCCATCGAAATAGACTTTTTCGACATCCATGTCAGCATCTGCTGTTTTTGATGTGAACACCTTTGCTTTGCCAAGCTTTTCGTAAGACATTCCCTCTGGAGGTGCAAAAGCCTTTAAGTTCGACAAAGAAGGGCCTTTGCGACCTTCGTAAAGTTGATAGGTCGTTTCTTCTTCACCGAAAGGATCTTCAAACTTCTGGCGAACAGAAAGACGACCATTTTGGACGCTCTGAACCGAGCCAGAACTTGAAACTTTCAATGTTCCACCGAACTCGGCTGCAATAAAGTCATCTGGAGAACCAACATCTTCTCCGGAAAACTTCGTAATGGTATATGGATCTGCGAAAGCCTGAAAAACGAAAAGGCAGAGTAAAAGAACTAAAGATCGCATCATGCGGGTAACTCCAATATGAGAACAAACCGAACCACACCAAACCAATAACGCAAATATATATAATCCCTTTTTTCATAGGTGAAAAGGACCAAAATTTTCTAGCTTAAAACCAGTGAAAATGATAAAAATCAAGGAAAATAGTCATTGCGTGGTTTTAGGCGCGAGTCATAAGACTTGTCCGGTTGCTCTTCGAGATCGACTGGGTTTTCCTGCGGCGAACCTAGACCTTGGCTTGGCTAGCTTAGGACGACTTCCTGGATTAAGTGAAGCAGTTATTCTCTCAACCTGTAACCGTACAGAAATGTATGTAGCGACCCTTTACCCGGAGACTTTGAGAGATACCTTATTAAACTGGTGGGCTGAATTTTGTCATTTAGATGCGGTGGAGCTCGCTCCTCATTGTTTTTATTTGACTCATACGGAGGCTGTTTCTCACCTTTATTCGGTCGTTTCTTCTGTAGACAGTCTCGTTTTGGGTGAAAATCAGATTTTAGGCCAGGTTCGCGAGGCTTTTTTGGCTTCTCAGAAGTCGGGTCATCTTGGCTTTTTTCTTAACCATCTTTTTCAAACGGCAATGACCCTTGGGAAAAAGGTGCGTGAATGCACTGCCATCGGAGAAGGAACGGTTTCTATTCCTTTTGCGGCCGTTGAACTCTGTCGTGAGCAATTTGGTGATCTTTCTTCCTGCTGTGTGGGTATTCTGGGACTTGGCGAAATGGGTTCCATTGCCGCAGTGAATCTTTCGGCGGCAGGCGTTACTCGATTCCGTTTTTTCAACAGGACAGAACAAAAATCGGCAGATTTTGTGGCTCGTTTTGGTGGTCAAGGTTTTGGAATCAATGCTTTGTCTACTCATTTAGCGGAATTAGATGTGCTGATTACTTGTGCTCAATGTAGCGATTATTTGGTTCGTGGTTCAGATGTAAAGGGAATCGTTCGCAAGGGAAAAACCGTTTATGTAGATATTGGGGCGCCTCGAAATATCGCTCCAGAAGTGGGTGATCTTAGCTCTATTTCCCTCTTTAGCATTGACGACCTCAATAAGGTTGTGGAAGCAAATCGGAATATGCGTAAGCATTCCGCTGAAAAAGCAAGAGAAATAATTGAAAATGCGGTAGATGAATTTGTCGCTTGGTTCGCTTCTCTGAGTGTTATTCCGTTGGTTCTGACCATGCGGGAACATCACGAGGCCATTGGAATCAGTGTGTTGCAGAAGTGGAAACATAAGGTTTCCCCTGAGACATACGAGGTTTTGGAGCGATTTAACGAAGATTTGATTGCGAAAATTCTTCATGAACCTTCTGCACAGATAAAACGTTTAGGGGCTGCTGGTCTTGGTTTGGAGAGTCGATTAATTCTTGAAAAACTGTTCGATTTGAACTTGGACCAGGATACGGAGATCGGTAATGACTAAATCTTTTTTGCGCTTGGGCACTCGTGGAAGTGGTTTGGCACTCGCTCAAGCAAAGCTTGCCGTAGAAGCAATACAAAAGAAGTTTCCAGAAATTCAAGTGGAGATAGAAATTATTCACACCTCTGGGGATAAGGATCGCGTGGGTTCTTTGGTGGCTTTGGGAGGCGAAGGCCTTTTTGTTAAAGAACTGGAATTCGCTTTACTTTCGAAGCAAATCGACTTTGCGGTACATTCATTAAAAGATGTTCCTGAAGTGATGAATGATCGATTGATTTTGGCTGGTTTTTTGAAACGAGAAATGCCCTATGATGTTCTCGTTTCTAATGGGAAGAAATTCTTTGAACTTCCTCATGGGGCGAAGATTGGTACAGGGTCTCCACGGCGTGTTTTGCAGTTAAAAAGTTTGCGTCCTGATATTTTTTGTGTGGACTTGCGAGGAAATTTGGAAACTCGTATTGCCAAAGTGCATCATGGAGAATTAGACGCTATTTTACTAGGGGCTGCGGGCCTTCATCGATTAAATCTAGACGAAAATATTTCGCAAATTTTTATGCCCGAGGAAATAACCCCTGCGATAGGTCAGGGCATTGTGGGACTTCAGTGTGTGGCGGAGAATGAATCCGTTAAGAAAATATTGGAAGCCATTTCAGATGAAGAGACTGTGACTGCTGCTCGAGTAGAACGCCGTTGGATGCATCTTTTAGGGGGTGGTTGTCGCGTCCCTATGGGGGCGCTTCTTCAAAGAGAAGACGATGGCTACCATTTTCATGTTTATTTAGCGGATCCGCGGAACGGGAAATCAGAGCGCAGAGAAAAAATATTTTCGCTCTCAGACCTTCACGGAGATGCGCTGGAGCGTTATGCGGAATTTTTTGCAAAGCGCTGTCATGATAAAAATATTCCCCTGCCTTCCGAGGTGGATGGAGAACACGCCCTGATGAATTTTTGGGGCAAGTGTCGGTAATTATGTTGTTCATTGATACACGCATTTCTCCCCCTGATAAACGATGGGTAGAATCTGTGACTGTGGCGGGGAATACGGTGGTGCATATCCCTGCATTAGAGTGTGTCTCGACCGGTATTTCTGTGAATTTGGATGGATTCGATGCTGCTTTTGTGGCAAGTCCGAGAGCGGCTAAACTCTTAAGTGATGAGCTTGCCCATTTTAAAGGTCTTGTTTGGGCGGTAGGAAAGGCCACTGCTCTCACTCTCAGAGAAACAGGAATTCCAGTGTCGCGAGTGGGAGATGCAAGTGGGGCAGGTACTTTTTTTGCTCAATTGGTAAAAGAATTGGATGGGAAGTTACCTGTCCATCGTCTGGCTTGGATTGCGGCGGAAGAAACTACAGAAAATCGGGAAGAAATGTCTCAAGTATACGGTATGGAGATCGTTCATTTCCCTGTGTATAGAACGGTTCCCACACATCCTGATTTTCAGACCGTTTCTACTTTGCCTAAACCCAGAACATGGCTTTTTTACTCTGGAAAAGCGGTTCAATCTTTCAAAGCCTACATTGATGGTGCTGATGGTGTGGAATTACATGGTCGCAGTGCTGCTATCGCGGGGGCAAATTTACTCAATGCGGTCATTAAACCGATTGCCCCTGAATAATTCATTTTGGAAAATTTTTAGTTTATTTTTCTCCTGTTTTCCCCTTGAATGGGCATCCTTTCAATTTCTATATTCTGCCTCAATTAGCAGTAAAGAAATAAAATGAGACTAGACACGGTCTCGAGGACGTTTGTTTATGGATTTTTATGTGATTGTTGTAGGTATATTGTTTGCTCTCGCCATATTTGATTTGATTAATGGGGTGAGTAATGACGCTTGTAATTTTTTGAATTCAGCAGTTGGCTCTAAAGCATTTCCCGTAAAAAAAGTTATGATTATCGCGGCTCTCGGCATCTTTGTCGGAGCCACTTTTTCTGATGGGATGATGGATGTGGCGCGGCATGGAATTTTCCAGCCACAATATTTTTATTTCGAAGAAATCATGGCCATTTGTATCGGCATGATGCTGAGTGATGTGATTCTTCTGGATATTTTCAATACTTTTGGTATGCCAACCTCCACCACCGTTTCCATGGTATTTGACCTTCTGGGGGGCTCTTTCGCCATTTCCATGCTCAAAATCATTAAATCTGGCGGAATGTATTCCATCGGTATGTTGATCAATACAGAAAAGGCGTTGTCGGTGATTTTTGCCATTTTTGTTTCTGTGGCACTTGCGTTTACTATCGGTCTGCTGGTGCAGTACATTGCCCGTGTATTATTCACGTTTGCTTATAAATCCCGTATGAAATATTTCATCGGCATTTTCGGGGGACTTTCGTTTACATCCATCGCCTATTTTATCCTGTTCAAGGGTTTTAGTGGTTCCATGCACACTTTACCCGCTGCCTTGACCAATGATACAACACACCTTCTCCTTGTTTTTTTTGTAGGATTTACGGTTCTTTCCCATATTCTCTATTTACTCCATGTTAACGTATTCAAAGTGATTGTGGGTTGTGGTACTTTTTCTCTGGCACTTTCTTTTGCCGGAAATGACTTGGTAAATTTCATAGGTGTCCCTTTGGCGGGTCTTTCTGCTTTTCAGGCTTATTCCGCGAGCGGTCTTGCTCCTGATGCTATTTTGATGACGGCGTTGCAAAGTTCTGAAAAGGGGCAGGGCTGGATTTTGACTCTTGCGGGCTTGATTATGGTTCTGGCTCTGACTTTTTCGAAAAAAACGAAAAAGGTGCTGAATACATCCGTTTCTCTTTCTGCTCAGGGTGTTTCTGAAGAACTTTTTGGGACGAATCCTGTGGCACGAGCCATTGTGCGGTGGACCCATTCCGTAAGTGCAACGATGGTCAGTGTTGTACCAGCACCCATACGTCGTTGGGTTGATTCGCGCTTTGATGATTCTAAGTTGCACTTAGAGGCCGACGGTGCCGCTTTTGATTTGATTCGCGCCTCGGTGAATCTGATGCTTGCAAGTTTACTTATTGCGGGAGGAACCTCTCTCAAGCTCCCACTCTCTACGACTTATGTAACCTTCATGGTGGCTATGGGGTCTTCACTTGCAGATAAGGCTTGGGGACGTGAGAGTGCTGTGTATCGGATTACGGGCGTGCTTTCTGTGATTGGTGGTTGGTTTATCACTGCTTTTGCCGCTTTCTTTAGCTGTTTTCTGGTAACGCTCGTTGTGTATTTTGGTGGTATTCCCGCAATTATTATTCTGTTCGGTATTGTTTCCACTATCCTTGTCCGTTCTTCGTTGCGTTTTAAGAAAAAAGAAGAGAAAATAGATGATTCCGCGGAACGATTTAGAACCATTATGCGTACGGAAGATGGCTCCGAAGTTTTGCGCTTGGTGCAGGAGCACCATACTCAGGAATGGGGCTGGTTCCTTGTTTGGGCCGAAGATTCCTACCGCGATGTTGTCACGGGATTTTTAGAAGAAGATCTTGATTTGTTACGTTCTATTGACCAGAAAGTGGAAGATGAGAAAAAACACATTAAACGTTTGAAACGCCAGGGATCTTTGTGCTCTCGTAAGATGAATACGGAAGATTCTGTATCCAAACGAGTCTTTCTGTATCAGGCGAATGATTTTGCGGGTGATTTAGTGTTTAGTATGGAGCAGATATGTGAACCCTGCTTGCAGCATGTTGATAATCATTTCACTCCATTAGACAAAAAACAAACAGCCATGATGATGGAAATTATGCCGCTGATCCGCGATTTTGTCGAAGATTGCGCCCGTATGGTCTTGAATGTCAAATATGAAAATTACAAGGATCTTGCGGAACGGGGTCGTGAAATTGGGGCGAAAATTGTGGATGTGCGAAAAACAGAAATGCAAACAGTTAAAAGCATTAAATCGAATTCTCGTGGAGACTTAGTTTACTTGACAATTCTTTACGAATCAAAGGCTCTTGTAGATTGTGCCTTGTATTTGACGAAGGCAAGCCGTAAACTGATGACCGAGGAACCTTCCTGATGACTCCTTTAGATGCACTCCTCACAGAAGCTGGGATCAGCAATCACGCTCTTGCAGAGTGCTTCCCGGGTTTCTTAACGCACAAGACTATTCAGAAAGCACGGACAGGCAAACGCCCACTTTCGCGTCGTTCGCAAGTAATGGTCACTGAGGCTTTGAATCGGGTAATGATGCCGGAACATCCTTACAAACGGGATTTTCTTTTTCCTAGAATGGAAAGAACGCAGGCTTCTGAATCAAGCGTCCCAGAATCTGACTCTGAGTAAAGAAGCCCAGTTCCCGTGAATCCGGGCAACGGCTTCTTTTAGAACAGGTGAGAAAGTAACAATCTTCTTTTACCACAAAACTTTTAAGTTCACTCGAATCTTTCGTACTGAAAAGCTGTCGCCTAATTTGGATTCGGTTAGATCCCGGCTCTTCTCTTTGAATTTGGAGTTGAATTAAATAAAGTTCTTGCCAGGGGAGCCCATGAACTTCACGAAGACCAACGGGTCTCGCACCGATGCGAGTGCGCCCCACACGATCCAGAGAGAGTTCATGATTCCCTTGCCATAAGGAGGCTTCCACACGGAATTTACGAATTCCTTCTTGTTCTCTCAAAAGATTCGATGCGTAATCAAAGCTCACGTCATTAAGATGATTGAGGAACAGGGTGTCTCCTGCTTTTGGGATATAGAACTTGCGCGTAGCGATGAATGCGCCTTCTTGGTCACCAGCCTCAATTTCGAGCGTATCTCCAGGGCCTGCTTTGATACGCCGCAACTGGAACTCTCCGCCGGGACGTTTTACGAGTAAAATATCCCCCTTTTTCACCTTTTCTATACAATAGGGGAGTTTACAAACCCAAACTCTTTTTCCTTCTGGAATTAACGGGTACATAGACGCATCATTAAGAACTAAGGGTTCAATTGCATAAAGCCTCACCATGATGGCGAAAAGTACCATAAGAATGAGGACAAAAGCGTAAAAGAGGGTTCTGCCCGGAGAAGTTTCATGAAGTAATTTCTTGATTTGCTTTTCCGGAGTCATGAATTTAATCGTTCGTGCTGGTGGAATTATCCGAAAGTGAAAGAACGGCAAGGAATGCTTTTTGTGGCACTTCTACGCAACCAATTTGTTTCATTCTCTTTTTGCCTTCTTTCTGTTTTTCAAGAAGTTTGCGTTTACGGGTGATATCGCCACCGTAACATTTGGCAAGAACGTCTTTACGAACCGCTTTCACTGTGCTTCGGCTGATGATTTTTCCACCGATAGCCCCTTGAATGGCCACATCAAATTGTTGGCGCGGAATGAGATCTTTAAGTTTGACGCAAATGGCGTTTCCGTATTGCACCGACTTATCGCGATGAATAATCACAGAGAATGCATCGACGGGATCCCCATTCAAAAGAATATCCAGTTTCACCAAATTATTTTGTCTGTATTCGCTCGGCTCATAGTCTAAACCTGCATAACCGCGGCTGACCGATTTGAGACGATCATAAAAATCGAACATCACTTCTCCGAGGGGAAGCTCATACTTGAGGATCACTTTCTCTTCGTCAAGATATTCCATCGTCTTAAACTCCCCGCGTTTTTCTTCACACAGGGTCATTAACGATCCCACAAAATCTTTGGGTGTAAAAATTTGAGCCTTCACATAAGGTTCTTCAATGTGGTCATAGCGGCTCGCATCGGGAAGTTTGGAGGGACTTTCAATTTTAACCATCGTGCCATCACTCATAAAAACGTGGTATTCCACGTTGGGCACGGTAGTGATGATGTCTACGCCAAATTCGCGGTCCAGGCGTTCCTGCACAATTTCCATGTGCAGAAGGCCTAAGAATCCTGTGCGGAATCCAAAGCCGAGAGCTTCAGACGTTTCCGGTTCCCAGGATAAAGCAGAATCGTTCAATTTCAGCTTTTCCAGGGCTTCGCGGAGATCTTTGTATTCCTCAGGATCAATAGGATAAATTCCCGAATAAATCATCGGAAGAATGTCTTTGTAACCGGGCAGAGCATGTTCTGCAGGCCTGGCTGCATCAGTGAGTGTGTCCCCAATGTTAACATCACTAATCGTCTTTACATTGGCAAGAACATAGCCGACCATCCCTGCGGAAAGCTCCGGCTTCGGATTCCTTTGCATGGTGAATGTGCCCACTTCAGTAACCATATAGTCACTGTTGGTTTTCATCATGCGCATACGCATTCCGGGACGGAGCGTTCCTTGAAAAATTCGAATGTAGTTGATCACACCACGATAACTATCATAAACGGAGTCAAAAATCAATGCCTGCAAAGGAGCGTCTTCATCCCCTGTAGGGCAGGGAATTTCATCGACGATTTTATTCAAAACGGTTGCGATGTTGAGACCTGTTTTAGCCGAAATTCTAGGAATGGAATCCGGGTCATATCCCAGTAAATCGCCGACAAGTTGAGCAATGTGATCGGGTTGTGCGCTCGGGAGATCTATTTTATTGAGCACGGGAATAATGGTGAGGTTGTTTTCTATCGCCAGATAAAGATTTGAAAGCGTTTGCGCTTCAATACCTTGTGTGGCATCTACCACCAGAATAGCACCTTCACAGGCGGCGAGAGAACGGCTGACTTCATAGGTAAAGTCCACGTGCCCCGGAGTATCGATCATATTCAATTCATATTCACCGTCTGGGCGATCATAGACCATACGAATGGCGTGTGCCTTGATGGTGATTCCGCGTTCTCGCTCCAAATCCATGTTGTCGAGGAGCTGGTTTGTCATCTCGTTTGAGGACACCGTCTTCGTAAGCTCGATCATTCGGTCGGCGAGAGTCGATTTTCCGTGATCAATATGAGCGATGATGCTGAAATTTCGTATATGGGAGTGGTTTTTTGCCATTTTTCCAAATCTTATAAGGTTCGGGCACAAATATAGTTATGTATATTTTACCGCGGATTTTTTTTATTCTCCTCAAAGGGTATTTCGATGTCATTTAAGAAAGGATTGATCTTCGTTTTCCTCTTGTCGAGCCTCGCCTTTTCTGGTTCTGGGCAAGGTAAGGTTTTTCAAAAGGATTTCTCTCACATTTCTCAAATTCAAGCGGTACTCACCACCTATGAAGGTAAGATTATTGTGGATCTTGCTTTCAAGGAGGCTCCAAATACAGTTGCCAATTTTATTGATCTCGCGAATAAAGGCTTTTACAATGGGCTGACTTTTCATCGTGTGATTCCAGGCTTTATGATCCAAGGCGGTGATCCACAGGGTACTGGAGAAGGTGGACCAGGTTACACAATTGATGATGAAATAAATAATTTGAAACATGAGGTCGGAGTGATCTCAATGGCTAATAAGGGCCCCAATACGGGTGGCTCACAATTTTTTATCACACAAATGCCTCAGCCTCATCTCGATGGTAAGCACACTGTTTTTGGTCGTGTCACTGCGGGATTAGATG
>Ga0172381_10005943_pt1 | contig 12299 bp, 11 predicted proteins | sample Leawel6488metaG_FD_119754 | JGI IMG/M metagenome (GOLD analysis project Ga0172381, IMG submission 119754) | Leachate microbial communities from a municipal landfill in Southern Ontario, Canada - Leachate well 64-88 metaG | ecosystem: Engineered > Solid waste > Landfill > Unclassified | place...
GCCCCTTCCGTTGAGTATTCCCTTACTTAAGGCCAAGGCAAGGGGAACGGCCTGTTCTTTTGCATCTGAGATGGCGTAGGCATTCTGGAGAAAACAGAACGAGCTTTCCCCGCTCTCATTCACCAATTTCAGGTAGCTGTCGATATCCTTGTCCGCCAAGGCCTTGAGCATAAGACCAACCCGCTGGGTGTCCTGGAAGAAATGAAAGGCACGGAGCACCGCACGGTCATTCTGTAATTCCTTGCGTATTGCAGGTATGTTTTCTATAAACTGTGGGTAGGCAACCTCACGTAGCTGTTTTTTTCCAAAAAAAGCCGCCACTTGCCTCATCTCCGAGGGTACCGCCGCATATTCACCAGTCAGGTCGGCATGGTTCCCATGGGTATCCACAATGACCAGATCATAGCCATATTCCTGAAAATTGACATCGACGGGGCTGATCCTGGGTTCGGCTGTATCTTTGAAATCGATACCGATGATTCCCCCATAGGCGCATCCCAACTGGTCAAGAAGGCCGGAAGGCTTGCCAAAATAAGTGTTCTCTGCGTATTGGCTCATCTGTGCCATTTTTACCGGGGAGAGTTTATCCTGGTTGAAGAAGTGATTGAAGATAGTACAACAAAGCACTTCGATTGCAGCGCTGGAGGAAAGTCCTGATCCTTTAAGTACTCGCGATGTTGTATTGGCATTCCAGCCCGATATGGGTATGTTGTTTTTCTTAAATTCACCAGCGATACCTCTGACAAGTGCGACTGTGGTGTTTTTTTCCTCCGGGTGGATAGACAGGTCCGTGATATCGACCTCAACGGTGGGAAAGCCTTCGCTGGAAAGCCGTACAAGGGAATCCTCCCGTTTTGATGCGGCTGCAATGGTATCCAAATTGATGGTGGCAGCCAGGACACACCCCAGGTTATGGTCGGTATGATTGCCTCCAAGCTCGCTTCGTCCCGCTGTGGAGAAGAGCGATACATCATTCTCGCCGAATAACCGTTCATGTTCCAAAAGCAGATGGACCATCCTCTGGTCCATCGCCTCCGTGTCGTATCGCTTGCCATAGAGCGCCTCATATTGATCATGAAGCAATCCTTGGTTAATTTGAGTGATTGTTGCCATTTTTCCCCTCTTGTAAGAATAACGCCGCTTGTTCGGCCGTTATGGAAACGCAATGTCTCACCAGTATCTCATATCCTTGGCAAAATTGCATGTTTTTTTTGATGCTGGGAACAATATGGATATGGAATGACGAACTTTGTTGAGGACTCTGGTAGAGAGCGAGCATATAGCCGCAAGGTGAACCGCATAACTTGTCATACAAGGCCTCTGTTTTTCTAATGAGAGAAGCAAGCAAGAGTTCGTCGATATCGAGCAGGGTGTGCATCTTCTCAAAACGGGGAAGAATCAGGATTTCATATGCGCTTTCACTCCAATAAGGGACCACTGCAAGAAATTGCTCATTTTCTGCAACGATACGTTTTCCTTGTCCCATCTCATTCATTGCATAATCATGCAGGAGCAATGAACCCTTGCGCTTGTAATATTCGCTTTGCCTTTTCAGCTCTTCGCTTGCAACAGTATCAATTTGAGTGTTCCCCATCAAAAGAAGGTCTGCTCCTCGTTGGTAAAGGAAACAAATGGTATTGTCTCTTTGGGCCGCCTGGACCAGGACCTGTGCGGAAAGACCTTCAGGACAAGGAATACTCTCCATAAACAGCTGCTCGCATTGCAAACGGAACAGACCTTCGACCGAGGCGAAAGGCGATAGCTCTTCCTTTTGGTGAATACCGGTTTTTTCCATGGGGAGGAGGGTGGGCAACGAGGACGATTGAAGGATCTCGACCCAGATACCCCTCAGGGGGTTGTATCGTAACTGGCTCATATGCATACAGTACAAAGAAGCTGGCTTTCACGCAAGATGAAAAATCTTTCTTTTGTATATTGACATGGTCCATGGTTTTATTATACAAGCTTGTATATGGAGTTTCTATGTCGGTGAAAGCAGTCATACTTGGCATTCTCAGAAGAGGACCTCTGTATGGATATGAACTCAAGCGAATCATCGAGCAGGAGATGGGTGACTGGACCGATATAGCCTTCGGCTCGATTTATTTTGCCCTGGAGGGTCTGGCGAAAGAGGGTTTTGTGACCGCAGAGACTCAGGAATCCACCTCACATCGTCCTTCCCGAATTGTCTACACAATTACCAAGACAGGGGAAAGGGAATATCTGAGACTTCTTCGTGAGCTTTGGCAGGATACAAGCAGACAAACGAGCCCTTTGGATATAGGCATCGCATTCCTTCAGGACTTACCAAGGGAAGAGGTTAGGGGATATCTGGAAAAACGAGTGGAGGGCCTTGAGAGCAGTCTTGAATATCTTCGTAGGCATGAAGAGGAAACCCTTGCCAAACCACAGGTCCCTGAGGAAAGCCGTTTCATTTTCTCCCATGCCCGATTCAGGCTTGAGGGAGAATTGGCATGGGTTCGTGAAGTCCTCTCCTCACTATAATTTTTTTAGTATTATATTCTAGATTGTATATATATATCTTGTATAATGGAGACACTAATGAGCACAGGTAGAAAAATGAAAAAAGTTTTCTTTTGGAATCCACAGGCCATCACCTTGAAAGCCTTCTGTACCGGTGTTGGGGTTGTTGTGTTATCATTTTTAATGATTCCTTTGTCTGAGGAAAATCCGGTTGGGATTATTATCAGGGACGTTTTGATGATTCTTGTTGCTGGTCTTTTTTATCCACTAAGTTGCATGAAGGACGAAGGGAATTGGGAGGAATTTGGTCTGACAACAAAACGATGGTACCTGTTTCTTCTGGGAAATCTTCTGCTTTCACTGATGTTGGTAGCTGTATTCATGAAAAAAAGTCCTCTTCCCTCAGACTTCAGGTTTGTCGCACATTGGAAAGAAATCCTTTATATCCTGCTTGCAGGGGTCTTTGAGTGCATTGTCTTTTATTCCTTCATCAGAACGGCCTTTTCCCGTTCATTTGGACCGGTCGTTGGAGTTGTGGTGACTGCGATTTTCTATTCGCTTCACCATGCAGGCTTTCAGCCTGAATTCGGCAAGCTGTTTTTTGTAGGGCTCTTGTATGCTGTTTTTGTGGCGATGACCAATAACATTCTTGTCATCTTTCCTTTTTTCTGGGGGGTCGGAGCCGCTTGGGATGTCCTGGTCCAATCAGAGGCTGTCTCTTCGATTGCGTATCCCCTCCAACGTTCGCTTTTCCTTGTATCCGGTATGATTCTCATTGTGACGATAATTCGAAGCTCAACAAGGGAAAACAGAATTCCTGAGGGGGGAGCGATTCTTGACAAGGAAGGACTGACCGCTGAGGAATATGGTCAAAGAATGTACCTGCATCTTGCAACCGAGTATCAGCGGTTCGCAAGGGATGCTGCTTTCTCGTTGTCCCTTCCTGCAAAAGCAAGGATTCTTGAACTTGGTCCGGGGCCTGGCTGGGCTGGGCTTGAGCTCCTCAAACTTAAAAATGATATGACTCTCATTGCGATTGAAGCCTCTCCCGATATGATTCGTGCTGCACAAAAGAATGCAAAAAAGGAAGGACTCCAAAAGAGGACCGAGTATCTTCAGGGATTTGCAGAGGATTTGTCCCGCTTTGCTGCTGCCAGCTTTGATGCGGTGATTTCCCGTGACTCACTTCATCATTGGGATGACCCCTCCTCTGTGTTCATGAATATTGACCGAGTGCTGAAACCCACAGGGAGGGTTTTCATTGTTGACAGCAAGCGCAATCTTACTCTTGTGGAGCAGATGGTTGTGCGCCTCGCCTGTATGCATCTCGGACCAAGCATGGCCCAAGCATGGAGGAACTCAATCAGGGCAAGTTGGACATCCAGGGAACTGAGGACCCTGTTCAGGGAAAGCGATCTCTCTCAGTGGACAGTGAGCTCCCATTTTCTTGATTTGGTAATTGAAAGGAAAGTTGATTGAGATTCGTGTGCAATTTCTTGTTATCTGCCGGATTGTTTGAAGAAGTGGTACGTTTTGTTGTTATGCAAGGTGAGGGCGATTGAGAGCAACAACGTCAGGAATTCAGCCAGAGGGACAGCCAGCCATACTCCCGTGATTTGGAGAAATCGAGGGAGTATCAACAAGGCAAGAGCGAGGAATCCAAAAGTACGTGAGAAGGAGATGATCGCGGAGACTTTTCCATTCGATAAAGCGGTGAAAGTGGAAGATGAGAAGATGTTGAAGCCGCAGAACAGAAAGGAGAAGGAAAAGATGAGGAATCCCCTCCTTGCTATCTCATACACCTCTGTTCCCTTTGGGGAGAAAACGCTTATCAGGGAAGAGCCGAACAGGAGAACGGATATGAAGACAAGAATTGAAGTGGAACCGATGCATTCCAGGCAGAAGTGATATATTTTCGTGAATCTTGAATGATTGCCACTTCCATAGTTATAGCTGATAATCGGTGCCACTCCCATGGAAAATCCCAGATAGAAGGCAGAAAGCAGGAACTGGGAGTAAATGAGTATGGTTATGGCCGCCACTCCGTTTTCCCCGAGAAAACGCATCATCACCCTATTGAACAAGAAGGTGGTGATGGCTGTTGCGAGTTGTCCCACCATTTCCGAAACGCCATTGGAGCAACTTTCTCGAAGGACCTTGAGATGCCAGGCAGGCTTGCAGAATTTCAGAGGACCCTTTGTGTGAAGAAAGAAGGTGATGCCGAGTAGTGCGGGGACCAGGTAACCGATTCCCGTCCCCAACGCGGAACCTGCGATACCCATGTTCAGAGGAACCATGAAGACATAATCGAGGATGACGTTAAGCACTCCGCCTCCAAGGGAAATGACCAGGCCAAAGCCGGGACATCCAGCGGTGACTATGAGGTTTTGGAAAAGCACTTGCAAAATGCTTGCCGGGGTAAAAAACAGCAAGACTGACAGATAGGACTTGCAATAGGGGTAGAGAATCTCACTTGAGCCAAGGGCCCTGATTATGGTGTCGAGGAAGATTGAACCCAAAATGGCTATTATAATTCCCAGGATTGCGCCTGCGATTGCTATAAGGGTGAAGTCCTGCCGAGCTCGTTGTGCATCACCTAATCCCATTTTGCGAGCGATGATTGCGCTGCCTCCGGTTGCCAGCATGGTGCCAAGTCCTACAATGATATTGATCACAGGACATACGATATTGAGGGCTGAAAGGGCGTTGGTGTTTACAAAACGAGAGACAAAGATTGTGTCGACAAGAGTATACAGACCCAGGAAAATCATCATGACGATGGTGGGTAGGGCAAAACGCACTAGAAAGATGCGAGTGAAATCTTGATCGAGGGCATTATTTTCTTCTGGCATGAGGGTTCTTTCCTAATGTTGCTTGTGGAGTATGAACTTTTGAGTCGGATATCCAAACTCAACAAGCAGTTCCGCTTCAGTGAATCCGAGCTCCTTGCATGTTTTCCTATAACCGGGATCCGCTTTGTCACCTTCACGGAAGGTGGTGATGCTTATCTCCTTCACTGAAGGATATTCGTCCATGACCTTTTGCAAGAAGGTCTTTGCCATGCCTTGTTTCCTGTATTGGGGATGGATGCCTAAAAAGTCGATACTGCCGGTATTGTAATTAAAGACCATGATGCCAATGGCGATTTTTTCCTCCTTCATAATCAAGGCTCTTCCTTCCCGTATGTTTTTCTCCAACAGCTTCTTGTATGACTCTTCCTTAAGGCAAGGAAAGCCATCCACGACGAGACGGACCAGATCCATCCAGAGGGGAATATCCTCCATGGTCGCAAAAACAATGTCTTTTTGCCGATCATCATCCGCTTTGGCAGGGAGAGGCTCCTCAAGCAAGTGATATCTTAGTTGCAAGGGATAAAACTCCTCATCTGTCCTGTATTGATACGGCGTCTTCTTATACATCGCCTTGAAAATGGCGGAAAACGACTGCTGGCTCTCATATCCCGCACAAAGCGCGATATCAAGGATTGGCCTGTCAAAGAAGACCAGCGACTTCGCGGCTTCTGTCAATTGGCGCCGCTGGACATATTCATGGAGCGTAAGACCCACCGAATTTGTGAACATCCGATGCAGATGGTATTTTGAATAATGGACGGACTTGGCGACTATCTCCAAGTCGATTTTCTCCTGCAGATGTGTCTCGATATAATGTATTGCTTCTTTGACAATTGCAATATTTCGCTCCATTGCTGCATACCTCCATTTTTTCGTAGTATATCAAAAAAGGGATTCAAGTCTTTCATGATTCTTGCTATTGCAGGCAAATTCGGCGGAAGTTTTACTTTTTTTCATACTTTTTTCATAGTTTCCTTCATTTTTCCTCATACTTACCTCATACCATCTGGATAAATCCAATGGAGGATTTTAGAATGAAAAGAAAAATAGTAATGATTCTCGTAAGTTTGGCTATGGCCTCGGTATTTGCTGGAGGTGCTTCAGAGAAGAACGTGGTAGTCAAAAATTACACTTTTGGTGGTTCCTCCACCGTAGCTCCGATTATCGCCAGTGCGATTCCCGCCTTTGAACAGGGAAATCCCTCAAGCAAGATTAGTTATGAGACTCTCGGTTCCTCGGTGGGTATCAAGCAACTCCAGGCTGGAACGTTGAGCCTGGCAGGTTCCAGCAGAGAGCTGAAGGATGCTGAAATTGCAGGTGGCCTGGTTCCCACCACCATTGCTTTGGATGGATTGTCGGTGGCTGTGAACAAGGAAGTCGGCATCAGTAATCTTTCCTTGGAGCAGCTTTCCTCGATTTTCAGCGGGGAGATCACCAATTGGAAAGATGTGGGTGGCAAAGATGCCAAGATTGAGCTTATTATCCGTGATGAGACCAGCGGGACTTACAGTTCCTTTAAGGAGATTGTGTTGGATAAGTTCAAGAAGAAGCAGAGTCCTGTTGCGATTGTCGCGAAAGAGAATGGTGAGCTGGCCGCAAAGATCGCCTCGACTCCCAACTCCATCGGTTATGTAGGGATGGCTTTCAACCACATCATCACCGCTAGCGGGGGAAAGATTCTTTCAATTGACGGGGTTAATCCAAGTGCTGACAATGTGAAAGCGGGTACGTATCCTATCAGCAGAAGTCTTTACATGGTAACCATCGGGCCCCTCAAGTCGGGAGTGGAAAAAGATTTTGTAGATTTCTTGCTCTCTGCAAAGGGACAGGCGATTGTCGAAGAAACTGGTTTCATCGCCCTGAAATAACATGAAAAGTATCAGGACCAGACAACGGATAGAACAAGGCGGCAGGGTCATCCTGCTGCTTTGCGCTTTGCTTTCAATAGCGACAGTGTGCTTGATCACCTTGTTTATCTTCCAGCAGGGAGTACCTACCTTCAAGAGTGTCCCTCTTAAGGAGTTCTTGTTCTCCTCAGACTGGAGTCCTTCCGCAAGCAATCCCCACTATGGGATACTAAGTTTTGTGGTGGCTAGTTTCTGGGTGACTTTCCTGTCCTTGCTCTTCACCACTCCCATAGCCTTGTCCTGTGCCATTTACCTGGCGTTGTTTGCCAAGGGAAGAGCCGCTTCCCTGTTGAGGACAAGTCTTGAGCTGTTGGCGGGAATTCCCTCGATCATCTTTGGTTTGTTTGGCATTGCGGTCGTGGTACCTTTTGTCCGTAATGTGTTTGGAGGCAATGGGTACAGCCTTCTCTCCGCTTCAATAATCCTGGCTATCATGATCCTGCCGACGGTTATCAATGTCAGCGAGGTGTCCATCTACGCTGTCTCGAATGAACTGAGGGATGCAAGTGTGGCATTGGGTGCCACGCAATGGCAGACCATTTCAAGGGTGGTGTTGCCTTCCAGCCGTAGTGGAATCGTAGCCAGCCTCGTTCTTGGTCTGGGAAGGGCCATAGGGGAGACCACGGCGGTCCTCCTTGTAGGAGGTAACGCTCCTCTGTTTCCAACCAGTGTGCTTGATATGGGACGTACCCTCACTATGAACATCGTCACAGACATGAGCTATGCGGAAGGCGTGCACATGTCAGCCCTGTTTGCAACCGCCATGTTGCTGTTCATCGTCATCTTGTCCTTGAATTTTGTTGTTGTGGCGATTACCAAAAGGAGCAGAATCAAATGAACAGAATTCGAGTGAATGCTACGGCCTTGTTCCTCATCCGGTTCCTTTCATTTATCGCCATTGCGCTCTTGTGCCTGATTTTAGGATATATCACCTATAGGGGTCTTTATAAGAGCGAGAAGATTGAGAGCGAGACCCTTGGTGGTCTTTTTATGGAACAGGATTACTTCATAAATACTTCCTCACATGAAGGGCTCAGGACCCTTTCCTATTTTACTTTGCAGAAAATGGCCCTGGGCAAGGTTTCCTCCTGGCGCTCAATCACCTCTGTCGACGAGCCTTTCTCCTTGTATATCGAGCCTGCGATGGTGGAGCCTTTCGCGCGGTCGATGGGAATTGAAAAAGAACTGATTCTTGCCGGGGGGGCAAGAATCGGAAAGATTCCCAAGGTCTTGGTCCCAGGAGCCTTGGTGATAAGCGCCAACCCCATCTCCGGGATGAAGACGGTGCAGGTCGAGGATCAGGTATTGGTTACCAATCCCAAAGTGATGGAATTATATGGTAACAACAGGGTCACCTCGCTCAGTAAATCTCAGCTTGAAGGAGTGCTCAGCGGGGATGTGTCAAGCTGGGACCAGGTGGGAGGTCCCAACCTGCCGACAACAAGAAACAAAAACATCGGGCAGTTGTCCCTCAATGAGGGTTCTTATGGAATCTTCAGCGCAAAAGAGTATCTGGACGCCAAGAAAAAAGGGAGTGCTCTTTCCCTTTTGCCAACAGAAAAGGAAGAGAGAGGGGCGAACCTTACCGGATCGTATCTTGTTGCGAAGACGGTGGAGTCAGGGAAATATGGGGGCATAGGGACCATCATATTGAATACCCTGGTCATGGTGCTTCTCACACTTCTGGTTGCAGGTCCGTTAGGCATCTCTGCTGCCGTATATCTTGAGGAATATGCAAGGAAAGGCAAGATAAAGGACAGCATCAGTTCCGCTATTGACATCCTTTCAGGAATTCCCTCTATTATTTTTGGATTGTTCGGGTTGTTGGTGTTCGTCCAGCTGTGTGGTTGGAGCTTCTCTCTTATCAGCGGGACGCTTACCGTAAGCCTGATGATATTGCCCACGGTGATCCGTACCAGTCAGGAGGCTATCAAGACGGTTAATCCCACGCTCAAGGAAGCCAGCCTGGCTCTTGGTGCCACCAAGCTTGAGACCATCTGGCATATTGTGCTCCCCTCATCCAAACGAGGTATTGTCACTGGTCTGATTCTGGCAATTGGGCGTTCCATAGGAGAGACCGCAGCGTTAATCTACACCATCGGGTCTTCCACCGACCTCGTGCATGGATTGACATCGTCCTGCAGGGTGCTTTCAATGCATATCTATCTTACAATTACAGAAGGGCAGAGTAGCGACAAGGCTTTTGCCTCGGCTCTGGTTTTGGTGGTGATGGTTCTCTTGATTAACACGTTAGCCAAGATTCTCATGAAGGGAGGAAGAAAAAGTTGAATGCTGTTTTTGAAATAAGGGGCTTGAACCTGTGGTATGGACAGGCCCATGCGTTGAAAGACGTGGACTTATCCATACCACGGAATTCCATCACTGCGTTCATCGGCCCCTCCGGATGTGGAAAATCCACGTTCCTGAGGGTTCTTGACAGGATGAACGATCTGGTGGATGGGGTGAGGATTACCGGTAAGGTGAATTTTGATGGCAAGGATATCTACCAGCACTACGAAGCCATGGAATTGAGGAGAAAGGTCGGCATGGTGTTCCAAAAACCGAATCCTTTTCCTATGAGCATCCTGGATAACATCGCCTATGGCCCGAGATTGTATGGGAGTCCCAACAAGCATGACCTGATGGAGATAGTGGAGAGGACATTGCGCCAGGCCTCGCTTTGGGATGAGGTGAAGGACCGTCTGCATAAGAATGCGTTGTCCCTCTCAGGAGGACAACAGCAGAGGCTTTGCATCGCGCGTACCTTGGCGGTGAATCCCGAGGTCATACTGATGGATGAGCCTACCTCGGCATTGGATCCCATCTCCACCACACATATCGAGAATCTGATGATTGAATTGAAGAAGAAGTACACCATAGTGGTGGTGACCCATAACATGCAGCAGGCTTCAAGGGTGAGTGATGTGACTTGCTTCTTTCTTATCGATGAGCAGCGGTGCGGGTTCCTGGTGGAAAGCGGAAACACAGAGGATATGTTCTTCAAGCCTCGTGACAAGCGTACAGAGGATTATATTTCAGGAAAGTTCGGTTGAGAGGAGGGCGTGTATGGAAAAAAAATACCAGCTTGATGACAAACTGCAATTCTTCCATGAACTGTTGATTCAGATGGTGAATCGGGTGGAGGAGGCAATCCTTCTGGCGACAAAGGCCTTCAAGGATCGTGATGAGAAGATAGCGCAGAAGGTGGTCAGCGATGATTATTTCATTGACCAGATGCGCTCTCTTGTGGAAAGCGATGGTGTCCATCTGCTTATTAGCGAGGCTCCGTATGGACAGTACATGAGGCAGGTCATCGCAGGATTGAAGATTGTCACTTCATTGGAGCGTATGGGAGACCATGCGGCCCACCTTGCGGCGATGGCCGTGATGCCTGTCGGAGGGGAAGAACATACTGCGGTGATCAATGAGATTGTGGAGATGGCCCTCTCTGATGCGAAGATGACCAGGGAGGCTGTGGAGGCCATGATCCATATGGATGCGGACAAGGCGACAGCCGTTGCGAAGCTGGATGATGACATCGACCAGAGAAGGCAGAAAATCAATGCCATGATCCTTGTCCTGGAGCCGAAGGATATCACCGAACGCGAGAACTTGTACAATTATTATTATATTGCCAAGGAATTGGAGCGGCTAGGGGACCATGTCACCAATATCTGTGCATGGATAGTCTATATGGTACAAGGAGTGAAACCCGATTTGAATTAGGAGATCAGATTTTCCTTTATGATGATATCCACAGGAACCTTGATGGTCTCGTCCGGCTTCTGAGCGAGCACTCGCATGCGATACAACTGGTATACCGCGGTGTATCCTTGGAAGGACGGTCTCTGGCTGATCAGACACTGGATATCTCCGTTTTCCAATGCCTTGCGGTTTTGTTCAATAAGGTCATATCCTATGAGGGTGGTCTGGGGTTTCCGACCCTCTTCCTTGACGTATTTGGCGAACAGGTGCACTGCATCGTTGACCACAAAGATGCCATGGAGGTCCTCGTATTGGTCATAGAGGGCCTTGATCATCTTTTTGCCTTCCTCTCCATGAGGAAGAGATTCCACCTCAAGGACATGGAAGCCTTCCTTGTCGGCAAAGTAGGAGAAGAAGCCACGGCTACGCTCAGTACTGTTGAAGGCCCCCTTGTGGGTCTGAACGACGATGTATGTCCCCTTCTCTGGAGAGAACAAGTGCATCATCCGGCCAGCCAGGAATCCCCCTTTGAAGGGATCTTGCGCCAATGATGAGACAGGTCTTGTACCTGGCAGGGGGGAATCTATGAACGCATAAGGAATGGTTCCTGCCATTGAGAGGAAAGTCCTGGTCTCCTCGGTAAGAATCGGTGCCAGCAGGATGGCATCGACCCCGATCTCAAGCAGATGCTTTGCCTTCTGTATGAAAGTGGAAGGCTCCTCTCGATCAAATTCAGCCAGTCCTATGGATACTGAGAGTTGGCTCAGCTCCTTGCTTGCCTTGAGTATTCCTTCATAGACCAGATCCCAATATCCATACTCGCTATGAAGCTTGGGCAGAAGCACTCCGATACGAAAGGGCTTGGAAAGCTTAAGGTTGCGAGCAAACGCATTCGGTTGGTACTCGAATTCCTTGGCTATGGTGAGAATCTTCTCTATTGTCTCTGGAGCGACACGTCCCCTGTTGTGGAGGACCCTGTCCACCGTTCCAATGGAAACCCCTGCAAGCTTAGCAATTTCTGAAATGGTCATTTACTCTTTTACCTTATATATGCAACGTTAACGCAGAGTGTATCATATCATTCGAGTTTAAACCATCAGAAAATGATGGATATGACACTCTTGCTTTTTTTAGAGAACTTTCTTGAAATGTAAAAAAAAATATCTTGACAGAACCTATTTTTGGATACAAAACTATCATTGATAGTTGCGTTAACGTAAACGCAAATTGAGTCTTACAAATGGAGGATTTTGAATGAAAAAAGCAGGTGTGTTTCTTCTTGTGCTTGTCATTGCTGTGACAAGCATCTGGGCGAATGGTTCTTCTGAAACCCAAGGGTCTTCTGTAAAGA
>Ga0172381_10005944_pt1 | contig 12297 bp, 10 predicted proteins | sample Leawel6488metaG_FD_119754 | JGI IMG/M metagenome (GOLD analysis project Ga0172381, IMG submission 119754) | Leachate microbial communities from a municipal landfill in Southern Ontario, Canada - Leachate well 64-88 metaG | ecosystem: Engineered > Solid waste > Landfill > Unclassified | place...
CTCCTGCTTTTTCTCGCTAGATAAATTAACATCGCTCGGAGCAGCTAGAGCCAGGTTCGCAAATTGCCCCAAAGCCTCATCTTTTCCTAAAAATACACTTGAGTTGAAAACATTCTTAAAATTCTCAAATCCGGCGTTAAGCTCGTTCTTTCTGGCATTGTCCGAACCATCCATTATATTTTTATTTTCCAAATATGGCTTGATATTTATTTGATAAGCATAAAAGAACATAACTAAAAATACTAAAACAGTGACTATTGGAAAATAATTTACATCTATGGCCGGCTTCTCTTTTTCCAATGATCTCATCTCTTCTTCTGTGGATATGCTATAGATCCAAGCCAAAATAGCAAAGAAAGAAATATAGGTAGCCATATTGTCAAAAACAAACAAGTTTTGGAAGAAATAAGCTATAAAAATACCAACTATCAAAATTAATTCTTCAAAAGATATTTTTTTGTTTTGATAATTCTTTTTTAATTCTTTAATAGCAAAAAAGAAAATTGATAAATAACTAAGTAAGCCAATAAGTCCGGCATTGATAAGCCAATCTAAAACGACATTGTGAGATCTATCAAACCATGGCTCCTGCCTCCACATTTCCGGACTATAGTATTTAGAAAAAACAGCAATATAGTTTTCTGGGCCCCATCCCAAAATCGGCTTTTCTTTAAACGCCTTAAAACTCATCTGCCAAATACTAAGCCTAGAAGTAATTGTAGTTTCTGAAAAAGATAAATTAGTAAGCCTAGAAAGAGTTTGGCTGTTCTTTATAAAATCGGTGTTTTTTAAACCCCAAAGCACACTAACCAACGCAACTAAACCGATCAATCCCCCGATCATTATTTTCTTGATCTTTTTATCGCTATCTTTTTCAACTTTTTTAAAAAATAAATAACATATTCCCGCTAAAAACAAAGCAACTAAAATACCCAAAACCGGACCACGACTAGCAGTAAAATAAACGATCAATAAAGAAAACAATCCAGAAAATCCATAAAAAATTCGCGCATAGACATCTTTAGACCTTAAAAATAACAAAATACAAAAACCAACAACAAATATTAAAAAGGCCGCTAAATATGCCGGATTACCAATCGTACCATCCACTCTAAAACCACCCTGAGGCGAAGGTATCTTGCCCATTTTTTGAAATAAAGCATAGACACTCTCTATTAAACCCGAAACTATAAAAGCATTAAAAAGCCAAAACCAATCTCTTTTTTTAAATACATTTCCAAGCACCAAGAAATAAGCAAATAAATGAATATACATAACCAAACCCTCCATTCTTTCAAAATTTGACCAAAAACTCCTAAGCGGATTTACACCAAAAACAGTAGCCAAAGTAGCCACCCCAATAAATATAACCACGGCCCAAAGTAAAGAATTTTTCTTTGGCCTAAATTCTTTATAAAAAACTACCAATATCAACCAAAGCGCAAAAACTATCTCTATGATCGCTCTAAAAATAAAAGCTTTACCAACGATGAACGGAAAAAATAATCCACCACCAGTCCAAACACTGATCCAATTAGTAAAATTATTAATAAAAACACTGGCATTTTCAGTTCGAATATAAAGAGGAATCAACGGAATAAATGGAACTGCCAAAAGAAGTATTTTTGTTATCCAGATCAAAACATTTTTAAAAGTATTTGTTTGCATATAGTACATATTATATTAAAAAATAAACAATTAAAATAACCCTCTTTAAAAGAAACTAACTCAACATAATTTTATTATAAATATATTCAGAATTTTCTTGGGAAGACCGAAATGACGTGTCAATAAATTCATATTTTTTACTAAAATAAGGCATCGGTAAATTAATTCTTATAAAATTTAATAAATCAATTGAGGAATTAAAAAATATATCTTTTTCTAAATCAGATAAACCAAATCTGACAATTTTATTTTTATATTTCAATCTGTCTTTTAAAATATTAGAGGTAGTATATGTAAAAAAAGTATTAGTTATTTTTATTAAGGGTAGATATTTCATAAAAAATATAACTATCCCCAACAATTTTAAACCCACAACATTTCTAGGATCAGCAACCTCAAATAAATACATGCTCTCTAAACAATGATCCGCAATAATAATTTCATATTTATTAGATATAGAAATTAAAAAACGACGACAAATAATACTGTTTTCCCACTCCATACAAATGCGTCTTATCCATATTAAATTATTTTTAAAACCAATTTTAACTATACTTTTTAAATAACAAAGAGAGTAAAAAAAGACCGAGGCAAATAAAATAGAGATTAGTATTCTATCTCTAAATTTAGAATAATCTAAGAAATTAATAGGTTTCCTATCAAAATAAAATACGTCAATATTTTTGGACTTAAATTTATCAAAAAGAGCTTTTGAAATAGCGGTTTTACCAGAACAAGGAGGCCCAACAAATTGAATAATTTTTTTTCCTGACAACATATCAATAAATTAAAAACAGGGATCTTTCTGCTTCTTTTTTTCCTTTATCAACAAACGCATGAAATTTTCCTAAACACTTCACATTCTTACCACTAACATCTTCTAAGAATTTTTTAAGCCAATTTTCGAAATCCCCCTGAATTTTTGGGATATTATATTTATCCCCCATCTCACTTTGACCCATTTCAAAAAACAACCCTTTATTTGTTTTTTTAATTAAATCTGACAACATTTTACTAGCCCCATCAAAACCATATTCCTTGCACCAATGATGAAAAACAGAAAGAAAAATAATATAGTCAAATCGTGGTAATAAATTAACATTCTTATCATCAATTCTTTGTAAAAAAAACTGAGAATTTGATAGTTTTATTTTATTTTTTGCATAATTAGCGATTAAATTAGAAAAAATATTGTCATCAACACCCCAAGCCAAACAGCCCTTCTCCGCAGATTTAAATACAAAGTATCCAACATCACATCCAATATCTAAAACCGAACTATTACTAATTAAATACTGGTCCATTTTATCCCAACGTTCAATCGTACCCTGTGTTCGCCTACTATTATTTATTCCTATCCATGGCAATGGTTGATAATTACTAGAACTATTTACCCTGCTAAGATTTCTTCCTAAAAACCTAGCCAAATAATAATTTAATGCCAATGTTAATGAATAAAAAAACAAAGTTATCTTTCCTTTCATAATTTTAATTTATTTTAATTTAAATAAAGAATGTTTAAAAGATTAATAAAAACAAAAGCTGTCTTCTCCTACCTGAACCATTTTAACATCTTTAAAACGATTAGTAACCCTTTTAAATTCCTCAAAAATATCTCTAACCTCATCAAATTTTAAACTAGGAAATTTTTGATTAGAATAGCTCTTTTTTACATTATATCTAAAAATATTTTTAATTTTTTTAAGATATCCCCTAAAAGAAAGTCTGAGCGGAAAAATCGCTTCACTCTTTGGCAAATCAAGCTCTTCTAGAATACCCATAATCCGATCACAAGCTAATTGGCCATCAATATTAGCAATATATTTTGAAGCTTTTTTTACTTGCACAGAACGATCAAGTTTTAAATTATTTTTATTATTAAAAACATCGTCTATCAAGGATAATAATGCTGTTTGTGTATCAACTTGATAACTAACTAAATCAGGTAATGGGTGCTCTACAACTTCGTCTTTAATTGGTCGATATGATATCGCTGGTTTTTCTAACATAAAAGCTTCTACGCCGGTTGTACAGTTATTATGAATCATAATCTCCGAAGCACTAATCCATTCATTTGCACTCCCCTCAAAAATGACTTTTACATTTGAATACTTATTAGCTCTTTCAATCCAAGGATCATGATTTTCTGAGGGGTGCGGCCTTATTACAATTGTATAATTTTTATATTTTTCCGCCAAAACAGAAACTAAATCTAAAAAAATATGAAAATTCTTTTTATTTAAAGCAATCCATCTCCTCATTAAATCTTCGCCTTCTTTAGTTTTAATTTTTCCCTTACTCCTCAAATATTCAATATAATCAGTTATTTCTGCATTTGAATTAACGGTGGCAAATTTAGTATTTAATAAAATTATTTTTCCATATTTTTTTCTTATTTTATCTGCACCCTTTATAAATATATCTCTTATTTCTGGTCTTAATAAGTCAAACCTTGGATTTCCGGAAAGGATAATTTTATTTGATTTTTTTCCGATAATATCATACATATCATCTGCTTGGTTTTTCCCCCAAACAAAAAAATAATCAACAGCATCAAAAGATTCCAAATCAACCCTTCTTTCTTTATAATCTTCTTTATTTAGATAAATCAAACCCTCTTCACACCAGGCAGAAATACGATTGTTATTTGCTTTAACTTCTTTAATTAATGGCATACTCCCAGGAGCAATACTTTTTTCTATAAACATTCCCCGAGGAAGGTCTGCCTGTCTACCTCTAATTATTGGCTTTCCGCCAATAATAACACCAAATCCCTTTTCGGCTCCAGCGCATGCAAAGAGTACTTTCGAAAATAATTCTCTAGCTTTAGTTTCTATAGGAATGAGTATCCATTTCCTTTTTGATATTTTATCTTTTTTCATATTCAATATAAAACCTCAAAAACGCATCTAAGGTTTCACTAATTTAATCAAAAAAATTATTGCTTCTTTCCTGTAGCGCTGAACAATAAACAATTTGGAGTTGATATATGATAAAGAAATGGAATAGATTTAATAATGTATGCTATTGGCAATGTAATGATCATTGGCAATGGTTGATTATAAAATCCAATTCTATCGATACTGATATTATTAAAGTATTTTTTTAAGATAGCAGCTATTTTATCTCTTTTTATTTGCCAATCATTACCATTAACACCCACATTAAATATTAGAGCTCCACAATAATTTGTAGCCCTTATCAACTTATCTACAGCTTCCATAGTTCTTTTATTATCAAATTTTGCATTCACTTCAATCATTTGAATACACACAACTAAATCACCTTTAATATTCTCGGGCATATCAAATAAAGAGCTCTCACAAATCTCTGTTTCTGGATATTGATCTAAACCCTCTTTTAATCTAGTACTATCTAAATCTACTCCTATATAATGCTCCGTTTTAAAAAGGGGTCTATACGGCATACTAGCACAACCAATATCCAATCCAATTGATAATCGGTTTGCTAAAAGAAAATCGCGAACTTTCAAATGAAGAATTTGTTTCGAAATTTTAGGAGATCTTCTAAAAGAAGAGTATTTTTTCTTATATGCATCTTTTAATTTCCTTAATATTTTTAATTCCTGCATGGGATAAAATTTAATTAAATATATAACTTTAATAATTTATTAGCAATAAAAACTTCGGTTTTTGTCATTGATTCATAGGTAGCACCACCAATATGCGGAGTTAATATAAAATTGTTATTTTTTATTAATTGAATTAATTCTTTTAAATTATTATTACCATTTTCATTGTTAATGACGTCCAAGGCGATACCTTTAAAAAAATTAATTTTTATTTTTTTTATTAAATACCGTTCATCTACTAACTCACCCCTAGAAATATTAATAAAATATTTATTCTTTAATAAATCTATATATTTTTTATCAAAAAAATTACGATACTCATCAGAATAAGAGGCACATAAAAAAATCAAATCAGACTTCTTGATCATTTCTTTTAAATTAAGACTTTTTATTTCTCCGAAATGGGATTTTAAATCTGCTTTAATATCATAAAAAAATACATTAGCACCTAAAGCAAAAAGGTATTTAGATATAAGCCTCCCTATCCTACCAAAACCAATAATGCCTATATTTTTCTTATAAATTTCATTACCCTTAAACAAATCCCTGTTCCATTTTCTATTCTTTTTGTTTAAAAAACATTCTTTATAATTCCTTAAAAGAGACAGCGCCAATCCAAGAGCGTGCTCGGGAGTAGCTCTAATACTAGACAAGAAAAAATCTTCCCCCTTCAAAGAAACTACCGTAATATCTCTTTTTTTAATTTCTTTCATATCTAAATGGTTCAAACCAGTGGTTGGAGTACAAATATATTTTAATTTATTGGCTGAATCTAAAAAATCCTTTCCAATATAATAATTTAATCTAACAAAAATAATTTCTTTTTCTTTTAAAAAAGATCCTAAATCTCCACCATTAAAGACACAAACTCTTCCAATTTTTTTAAGACAATCCATGGCTTCTCGAGAAAAGTCTTTTCCTTCTAAAATTCCTATTTTCATAAAATATTGCGGAGCTCTTTTAAATCTTCTCTACTATCTAGATTCAATGACCTTTGCTTGGGCATTTCAAAAAGTAATGGATTATCAGATATTATTTTATGAAATTTTTTAAGATATTCTACAGAAACTATATATATAGCACCATTTCTAACAAAAATATTATTTGAATCCTGCCTCCTCTTTCCATCACCGTGATTAACCAATACGGGAATAGCTCGATCTCTCTTTTTAATATAAATAATATTTTCCGTTATTCCACTTTCTTGATAAGCCGAAATCAATGAATGATTTTTATTTTTAATATACAAATTAATAGCGCCTTTTATATCCTCATACTTTCTAAGTGGAGAAGTTGGTTGTAAAAGAACAACATCGCTATAAAAAACTCCTTTTTTTTCAAAAAAACTAACAGCGTGCAAAATAAAATCTATAGATTTAGCCTTATCACCGGAAATATTTCTAGGCCTCAAAAATGGTACGGTAGCCCCCATTTTTCTAGAAATACCAACAATCCTAGGACTATCTGTTGAAATAATAACATCTTCCACCAAACCCTCCTTTTTTATTTTTAATGCCGGATTTATAGTATAAAAAATTAACGGTTTATTTTTAATCCTAATAATATTTTTATTTTTTATACCCTTTGACCCACTCCTTGCTGGAATTATAACCAATATTTTATTCATATTATTTATATCCCCAAACTAAAAATGCCTGACCATAACCTTCCCTGCACAACCATGGATGTTTTTTTGTTTTTTTTCGACTACTCAACATATCTTTAAAATGTTTAACTACTTCTTTTTCAGCTTCGTCTGGCATTAATGAAAAAGGGAAATCCACAGAATGAGAAATCATCGGTAACGAATAAATTCCACTAGAGTTTATACCCTTAAGCTTTTGTGATTTTAAAACTTTAATATAAGAGGTAGAATCATTATTGGATCTAAATAATTTTTCTTTTAAAAAAATTTCAAAAGAATTTTTTTTATAGGCTTTTAATATATTATTAATCCACTCATAATCTTTTTGAATATTATTAGAATACTTAGGAACTATGTACCCCAAAAACAAACCACCCCTATCCAAAATTCTAATCTGCTCTTTTATTGGGGATTCTATATCTTCAAAATGCTCAAGCAATCCAATCGAAACAACAACATCAAAAGAATTATCCTTAAATTGGAGATTATTAGCATCCCCAACTAGAAAATGGCCCTTAAGTTTATTTTTTTTAAAGATACTTTGTGCAGCACTAATAGCTTCTGAAGAAATATCTAATAAAGTACAATCGAATCCATTGTCGCTAAAATAAGCCGACATACTTCCCCTTCCACAACCAACCTCTAAACATCTTTTTCCTTTATTAAAAAGTTTACTTTTCATTAGAATATTAAAAACCTCCCAATGATTTCTAAATGCAAATTGAATTTGATTTTGTGGATCCCCTTTAATCCAATGCGAATAGAATCTTTCCGGTATTGTAGCCTTCCAACTTCTTTTAAAAGACTTCTTATCTCCTGATATTTTTATATTTTTACCCCTCTTCATTTTATTATGATCAATAGTTTAATTTTTTTTGAATGAATTTTATTTCTGCTAATTTATCAGCTATTTTTTTACCCGCATTACCATAACCAAATATTTTGCTTGAGTTATATTTACCGTGCTTAATTTGCTGGCTAATCTTATTATAAATTTCATCTCTATTGTAGTCGGAAAAAATAATGTTTTCGGCATGCTCTCTGTTGATTTGTCTATCGCCCACTAAAACCGTAGGCAAGCCTAAAAATGCCCCCTCCCTAATAAAACTACTAGAATTACCAACAGCACAAATACAATTATTTAATAATCTAGCATAATCTTCTGGAGAAAAAGCTCGATAGTAATGAAAATTGTCTTCTTTATTATTCTCTCTAAAAACTCTTATACCCTTTGAAACATCGTCAGTTCCAGCATCAATATTTGGCCAAATAATAATCTTCTGAATATTTTTTATTTTTTTTAAAGCCTCCAACGTTTCTGTAATTTGTTTAAATCCCTCGCCAAAACTAGTAGTAACCGGATGTTGAGACATCAAAATAAATGGCTTTTTCCAATCTATAGCAATACCCGTTCCCCCATATTTTTCCATAAATTTATTATTAATACTCAAATCTTCGTTAACTAAAGTATCCATAGCCGGGCAACCAAAATTAAAAACATAGTCTGGATTCTCTCCCATTTTAATAACCCGCTCTTTTGATTTTTCTGTAGCTACGAAATGGACGTCGGCTAATTTTGTTATAGCATGCCTAACCCTATCATCTATATTTCCACTAACCTCTCCACCCTGCAAATGAACCAATGGAATATTCTGATAAGTTGCAGCTATAGCCGTAGCCATTGTTTCAAATCTGTCAGCTATAGTAATGACCATATCAGTTTTCAATTCGCTCAAAGCTGAAGATAATTCTAAAATACCAAGACCTGTCGTTTTAGCTTGAGTAATTAAATTGTCCCCCTCAACAACATAATACAAATTCTTTAAGGGCTCAAAGCCATCTTTTTTAATAATATCTACAACATTACCAAATCTATATAATAAAGTAGCCGCCCCAGCAATTAACTGTAATTCCAAATCAGGGTGTTCTTTAATAGCCTTTAGTAAAAATTTTACCCTGCCATAATTCGCCCTACTAGCAACAACAACGGCAATCTTTTTTTTCATAATTTTTATTCTAACATATCCCAATTAATAAATTCATATTTTCTTAAATTGCGTCCGACTTTCTTACCTAGAATATTTGGATATTCAAAAGAAGGCAGACCTCCAATATACATTCTTGGCCTCATTGAATAAACATCTTCAGATTTAATTATATCTCCAATTTTTAATTCACGACTAGCCACTAAAGCCTTCTTAAAATATGGTCTAAACATATTATTTGCACCCTCAAGTTCCTGGGATTTATTACCATAATACAGAGAAGTATCGATACCTTGATAATTTTTACTCCTTATATTAAAAACTAGATTCTTCATTTCTTCTGGAAGAAGCGATACCTTATGATCAGAACCCCAAAAACCCCTATCTAAAGTAAAATGCTTCTCTATTATTTTTGCACCCATCTTTACGGCAGACAAAGAGGCCTCATCTGTAATAGAATGATCCGAAAAACCAATAACAATATCTGGATATTTTTCTATAAAATATTCAATAGTTCCAAGGTTGAACGCTTCTTTTGGGCAAGGATATTGACTAACACAATAAAGAAGTCCTAATTGGGAATTATTTTTTCTAACAAATCTAATTACATCTTCTAATTCATTCAAACTAACCATTCCGCTTGAGATTATTATAGGTTTTTTAGTTTTAGAAACAAAATCCAACATTAGATAATCATCAACATCCCCAGAACCAATTTTCCACAAAGGGATTCCTATTTTTTCTAATTTTTGTGCTGCTTTTTTACTCATTGGTGTAGAAAAAAATAATATACCTTTTTGTTTAGAATATTCACTTAATTCTTTCCAAAATTCAAAAGGAGTAGCCTCCATATTTCTTTTTATCCAATTATATCTATCACTTCCTTTAAAATGAGGTGATGTTATAGGTATGTCTAATTGCTCATCTTCTAATTCATGAGTTTGAAACTTTACTGCATCTACACCGGCATAAATAGCGGCATCTATAAGTTTTTTAGCATTATTTAGATATTCAGAAAGGGGTCTATTTTCTTTAGTCTGAATAAAATTCTTTCCAATCTCAGCGATAATAAAAACTTTATTCCCTCCAATTACTCTCATCGTTTCCCCGTGACCAATTATTATACTTTTATTCATAATCTCGTATTAAAATTAATATAATATATTAATTATTTTTTATATTGTACATCTTAAAAAAATAAGAGTTCTTATTTTTTAATAATTCCTGCGGATCATCATCTTCCACTATCATTCCATTATCTAAAACTAAAAGCCTATCAGAATTAATAATAGTCGAAAGTCTATGGGCTATAACCAGAACCGTTATTTTATTTTTTAAACCCTCTATAACTTTCTGAATTTGAGTTTCCGATTCATTATCTAAGGCACTGGTAGCCTCATCAAGTATTAATATTTCTGGCTTTCTAGCCAAAATTCTAGCTATAACCATCCTCTGTCTTTGTCCCGCAGAAAGCAAAACCCCCCTTTCTCCAATAACAGTATTAAAACCAAGAGGTAAGCTCTTAATAAAATCGAAGATATGCGCCATTTTTGCAGCGGATTCTATTTCTTCGTCTAAAATATTTTCATTATAAAAACGTATATTATTAGCAATTGTATCATTCATTAAAAATATATCCTGAGAAACATATCCGATATTTTTTCTCCAATCACCCAGATCAATATCTTTAATATTTAATCCGTCTAATAAAATCGTCCCAGAAACTGGATCAAATAAACGTAAAATCAAATCTACAATTGTTGTTTTTCCAGCCCCAGATGGCCCAATCAATCCAATCATTTCTCCTTTTTTAATAGAAAAATTAATATCTAAAAGAACGGATTTTTGTTTATTATATGCAAAAGATAAATTTTTAAATTCTAATTTTTTAAAAAAAATGAATTTTTTTAAACCAATATCAATCTCAATATTATTATTAACGCTCTCATCATATTCCAAAATATTTTTTAAATAAGACGATGTTTCGGCTATTGCCTGTACGTTTGCTTGAAATTGCTGTATATAAACAAACATTCTTTGAATTAAATATATTACAGCTACAAAGGCAGCTGGATTAAAATTTGCCATTTTATAATCAATGGCAAAAATAACACAAATAAAAACCAAACCAATGGGCTCCATAGATGCCTCTGAAATTATTTTTAAAAATGAAGATTTTATAAATAATTCCTTTATTCTTTTAAAATAGTCATTACCCGATAATGCTATATGCTCACCAACGAACATTGCTTTAATTGTCTTCATTCCCATAATATTCTCATTAACATAATGAGCAATAGACTTATTGATAATATTTCTTTCCTTAGAAATTGATTTTATTTTATAAATAATTGGTCTAAAAAAAATAAATACAAAAAAACCTAGACCGATCGTTATTAGCGTTATTGATAACGAAATATTCATAGCTACAAATATATACATAGCAAGACCAGATAAATTTATTAATGCAGCGCTTATATACTGTAAAAGTAATCCACTATGCCAAACATTCATCATTAAAAGATTTTCTAAATGCCCTAATTTTTGAGAAAGTAAAAATGGCCAAGTTGCTTTAAGGGTTTTCTTTAATAAATAATTTCTAGTTTGCTCTTCATAATCTGCGCTTATTTTTATTTTTATATAATTACAAAAAATTAAAACAACCGCCCTCAAAATAAAAAGAGATGATATAAAAACTAAAAGATATTTTAAACTGAAATTAAAATTAAATAATTCAAAAAAATCTTGGATTATTTTAGAAATTGGATTAGCCGCCCCCAATGTATTTCCGGATACAAAAGTAAATAGAGGTATAACAGCTGCTATACCCACACCCTCTAAAATTCCACCCAATAATCCTAAAACAATTAAAATAAAAATTTGAAGTTTGTAGTTAACAAAACCCCTATAAAGCAACTTAAAAAGAAGGTATGTCTTATTTTGATCAAATTTCATAAACACAAATTTACTTTAGTATATAACAATAAAATTAATAAAAAGTTTTATATATTAGATAAAATATATTCCGCTCTTTTAGGCCATGTGTATGCCGCTACATCCTTTAGTGCTTGGGCTGATATTTTACTGCTCAATTCTTTGTCTTTCAATATCTTATTTATTGTACCAATAAGTCCAGCCAAATCATTAGGCTCAATTAAAAAAGAATTGTTTACATTTAAGATCTCCCTAATACTCGGCAAATTTGAAGCTATAATTGGTTTATTAGACGCCATATACTCAAACATTTTTAGTGGAGACATAAAATAGGCAAAATGCTCATTAAAAGGAAATGGCATTAATAAACAATCAGCTGCTTTTTGATATATCGCTAATTTCTGTTGAGTACAATAACCCAAAAAACGGGTTTTCTCTTCGACGTGTAACTCTATAGACATTTTTTTATAAAA
>Ga0172381_10005946_pt1 | contig 12294 bp, 6 predicted proteins | sample Leawel6488metaG_FD_119754 | JGI IMG/M metagenome (GOLD analysis project Ga0172381, IMG submission 119754) | Leachate microbial communities from a municipal landfill in Southern Ontario, Canada - Leachate well 64-88 metaG | ecosystem: Engineered > Solid waste > Landfill > Unclassified | place...
AACCATCTTACGAAGGCGAGAATCCACATCACGGAAGAACAAATCATTTGATGCCATATCAACGTGAGTTTGATTGTAATTCAAATTATAACGACGTTCCAGCATTTGGAACAACTCAGTTTGACACTGATTCTCAGGAGGATCTCTATGAACAATAGGACCATAACATTGGGAAATATACGATTTCTTAAGGGATACGATCATCTCATCAATGGGAGGGATATTTCGTTCAGCATTATGTTCTGCCAACTCAGCTTTAGGCAAATTCACAGAAGAACAGCCTATAAAAAGCAACGCAAGGCCGGCAAAAAAAGAATAACGAGAAATCATACTTGGAATCTCCTTGGATTCAATATCTTTACAAAACCGACCAATCCCACCACCAAAATTATTTTTTTTACATCATAAAAGGAATGTTAAGATGTAACATTTTTCTTACATTATGCCTATTTTTTTGTTTGAAAATAGAACCATGTGATAGGGTTCACAATTCGATAATGCATATTTCCAATTATTTTGGGACCTTTTGGATCAACAATACCTGTTACCAAATGAACATGAGGCCCTGTTGTATGGCCCGTCGTCCCAACAGTAGCAATCGGATCCCCTTGCATAACATCTTGACCATCTAGGTATAGCAATTGGTCACAATGCATAAAAAGCATCACTGCTTTTTCATGAACTAAACCGATAACAACCCCACCGCGTTCATCCTTCAAAGTCCATGCTTTTGCGTTAAAAGGGGCTAAAATTCGGGCCCCCATTCGACTTGCCACATCAATTCCTGTATGGAGGCGGCAAGTGTCTGTGGCTTGCTCATGATACATCTCAGTAAGATAAGCGATACTATCCGAAATCATACCCGTAAAATATTTCCATGCGGGTGCAATGGAATCGTAATAAGCATTGTGAATATTTTGCGGCGGAAGAAAACGAAGTTGTGTACCTGCTGGGGGATAAATTAAATCGTCCTTTTGCCAACTATTTTCAGGAAAATCATTTTGTTTCAAAACGTCTTTGACATAAGAACTCAAAATTTTATCTGATGTGACCGTAGCAGTAAACCGTCCCACTGCGTAGCGACTGATTCTTTGCAAAGTCTCAGTACCATCAAAAACGAAATTGAAGTAAGGAGCATCAGAATAGCGATCTCTTTCAGGACGCATCTCCCGAAGCATCGATAATCCCGTATCTATTTTGGTAGGAACTAAGAATGGTATTGCACACAACAAAAGGCACAGAATAACCCAAACCCGTCGAAAATAATAGGGCAAGCCTTCCAGCGGATTTTGAACCAGCACACGTGCTTTCAACATATTTTTTATTGCCTGCGCAAACAATTCTGGCTTATCAAGAAACTGTTCAGATGATGGCAACTGTAAACGACCTACAGAACGGATGGCTCTTGTTACTTTGGGAAAGCGTTTCTTTTCGGGGTACTCCGTTGCTGACCACCAAATACTTTGTTTGGGAAAACAGTTCACATTTTCTAACTCAGAAGCAACATCCGCTACATTTGCTTTTTCTCCCAAAACAACCAAGAAAAAACCGCACGAGCAAAAGATTTTGGAATGCGTTTCATTCCAGGTTTCTGGGTACAATAAAACGATAAACGGATGAGACTTCTGAAGCACTTGGATATTGCGCACAAATTGTCGCACAGAAGTATCTTCGGCATCTAACATTTTGCCGAGAGAAGTAATGACAGAAAGTCCTTCCCAAAGAGCACAGATTGATTTTTCAGACTCCACGACAGACAAAGTTCTCTTAAAGAGTGATTCTGTGGATAGTGGTGAAGAAACCGGAATTTGACCCGTGCCTAAATCCACAACAAGCGGAAGTACATCAGCAGAAAGCGAATGCACAAAAGAAGAGACCGCATGTAGGGGATAAGAAGAAAAACCGGGAAGCATGAGCCCGACAAAAGAGCCGCGAGCGGCAAGGGACTCAAGAACCTTTTTTTGCATTGCAAACTAAGTTAAACTTTTGCACAACCACGAGGATAAACGTGACCCGGAGGAGGAGCCGCCACAAATTTATCCACCATTGCAAAAAGCTCTTCAGGAGAAGCACTCGGAACGATAACCATCTCCGAACCGCGCATCGCACAACGCCCCTTGAGAGCTTCTTGACGACGATTACGACTCACAACACCCAAAGGAAGAATTTCCAAAATTGGAAGTAAACCAAAATAACGGAAGAGGCTAAAGTTTTTCTGCCAAGTGAAGCGTTCCACCAATACACCGAACGTTCCTTCAGGAAAAGACTTCGCTTGAAGAAACTCTTCGGCAGTCATAGTTACCAGTTCATGGTTTGTTGGGAAATTATTAACAAAAGCAGCAAGGTCACCTTTGAGGTAACTGGCATCGCAAAGAAAAACAAATTTCATGACTCGTCCATTTGTTGAATTCAGCTAACGGCAAAGATAGCTTATATGTTTTTTTTTGTCAGGAGTTCACATCCGTGAGTGCAAAAAAGTTTTCCTGAAGGTAAGGGCGACAGGAAGCCCTACGAATACGACGCAAAGCCTGATCCCGCAATTGACGTACTCTTTCATGGGAGATATTCAAAGACTCCCCCACTTCCCGGAGTGTTTGCGGCGAATCCTGACGAACACCATAAATTCCAGCGATCACTCTACCTTCGCGGTAAGGAAGATGTTCGAGCAAGGAATGAACCACGGTCTCAACACTGTTTATTTCAGTACGACGATCAGGACTCATCATAGAATCGTCTGATAATATTTCTGCATACGTTGTTTTGGAGTCTCCAGACAAAGGAGAATCAAAAGAGATACCGCGCTGTCCTATTTGCAGAAGTTCCCGAATATCTTCATCAATCTCCACTCCACGAGCTTGTGATTTTAAAGCTTTTCGAACCCGTAATTGCTGATTTGCAGGAAGGCGAATCAAAGAACCTTGCTCGTTTATCGCCCGGGTAATATAAGCTTTGATCCACCATACTCCGTAGCTGATAAATTTTAGACCTCGGCTATAATCAAAGCTCTCAATAGCTCGTACAAGGCCCATCGCACCTTCATTAACCAAATCAGAAATTGGGATAAACGGAGATCGGTATTGGATAACCACTTTAAGAACAAACCGCATATTAGCAGAAACTAGGCGTTCCTTCGCCTTGCGATTTCCCTGAGCCACTAATCTGAAAAGTACTTGTTCCTCGCTACGGGACAACGGACGCGTTCTACGAATGTCGTCCAAATACCTCTTCAAATTTTCATCATTATGATCTATGTGCATTTGCACCTCTTGTAAGCGAAAAATACTCTTTTCCTAGAGGAAACGTGCCAATATCTTTTGACATTTAGGAAAGATTATTAAGGCTCCGTCTATTTCTATTGAAATGGTAACCGCTTTTAACACAAGAAAATACAACGAAGTTCATGCAAAACTGAATTATTTTGTAAGAAAAAAATTTACTTTGTGCGTTAAAAAAGAGGCATCAATGAAACTGGCGATTACCCTTTTTTCTTGAATATTAATAGACTTTCAAACAGAAAACGGGACTTATTATTCCAATTACGATTGTTATAAAATGAAACAAAAAACCAATAAAAATGAATTTTTTCTCTATTTCTTTAAAAATCAACGACTTAAGAAAGTCATAGAAAAATTGCATCTTTTGTGAACGCCCAAAAATCTCGTTTTTCTTTGAAAAAAAGCATACACCTCAGCTCAAAAACTTTATATTTGGTGACTGTTATAATAAGTAAGTCGCGAAAAAAAACAATTTTTCGCAACTTTTGGATGTATTTGTAGCTACATGTCAAGACCGAACCGCCCGGTTTGGCCTTGATGGAAATCAAGGGATCTATGGGAGATCATAAATGAACCGACTTAAAAAATCCGTCACCGCCCTGTTTATCACAGCAGGACTCTGTCTTGCTACTGGTGTTATCGCACAAGAACAAAGTGCCCCTGCAGCAGTTCAAGCACCCCAACAAGAAAATAATGCGCCCTCGGTGAACGGAATTCCTGGAGAATCCGTCCTAGAAGGGAAAAGTTTTGCACCGATTAAACTTGATGATTTTGTTACAGACTCAGAAGACAAAGCGGCAACGCTTCGCTGGCAAGTCAGTGGCAATAAAAATTTACAAGTTACCATCAGCAATCGCGTCGTAAACATCAAGGCCCCAACTCCTTACTGGAACGGTTCGGAAGACATTACCTTCACTGCAACAGACCCTAAAGGGGCTTCCGGTTCTGAAACAGTTACGTTCACTATTGAGTCTGTGAATAACCCACCAGAAATCACTAAAATCCAGGATCAATCTGTTGATGAAGGTAAAAAATTTACGGTCATCAAATTGGATGATTACGTTTCAGACTTAGACCATCCTAAAGATCAAATCGTTTGGGAGACAACCATTACTCCAGTAGGAAAAGATAATGCGGACGGGGAACTTTCCGTTGAAATCAGCAAAGATCGAATAGCAACCGTTGTGATTCCAGATACTAACTGGCATGGTGCAGCAAAGATTACCTTTACGGCCACAGATGGTGAGTTCGCAAGCGTAAAGACCGATGCCGCATTTACAGTGAAGTCTGTGAATGACAATCCTATTGTTCAGAAAGCTCCTGATCAAACAATTGATGAAAAGAATACTTTTGAGACTATTAATCTTGGAGACCTGGTAAGTGATGCAGACGATGATCAGTCTAAAATTAAATGGGCGGTCACGGGCGGAACATCACTCAAAGTAACTATTGACAAATACAATGTTGCCACAGTTACGATTCCTAATGAAAACTGGAATGGACCTGCAGAGACATTCGCGTTCACAGCAACGGATCCACAAGGGGCAAGTTCTAGTTTCAAAACTAATTTCACAGTAAAATCTATTAATGATGCACCGGAATTTATTGCACAAATTCCAGAACAGACAATTAATGAAAAACAGCAGTTTAAAAATATCTCATTGGACAAGTACATTAAGGATATTGACAATCCTTTTGAACAATTGAAATGGGACATTACTGGTGGCAAGGATATTAAAATTGAAGTTGTCGGCAAGGAAGCAAAAATTATCCTCCCCAGCGCTCTTTGGAATGGCTCAGAAACATTTAATTTCAAGGTGACAGATCCGGCGGGGGCCGTTGCTGAAACTCAAACATCATTTACTGTGAATTCTGTGAATGACGTTCCTAAAATTGTGAAGCAAATTCCAAGTCAAGCGATTGATGAAAAGAAAAAATTTGCCCCCATTAAGTTGGATGACTTTGTAAGTGATGCCGATCATAAAACTCAAGAACTTTCATGGGAAGTAAATGTTGAACATCAAGGCAAATTACCGGAAAGCGGAACGCTCACTATTAATATTGATGAAAAGCATGTTGCTACCATCGAAATTCCGGACTCTCTCTGGAATGGTGCAGTCAATGCAAAGTTTAAGGTCACTGATCCAGAAGGGGCTTCCGATATACAAGAAGTAAAATTCACGGTAAAGTCCATTAATGACCTTCCCGTATTCAAAAAAATCGCGGATCAAACAGTTGACGAAAAGACAGAGTTTAATTCGTTCTCCCTTGATGAGTTTCTTTCCGATGCGGATCATGACATTTCCAAGCTTAAGGTGAGTGCCAATGGTCAAAAAGATCTCAAGGTAAACATTAACGAGAAGACCCGTGAAGTATCCATCAAAGCTCCTAACTTGAACTGGAGCGGCTCTGAGAGCATTACCTTTACTGCGGTGGATCCAGAAGGTGGCAGAGCTTCTACAACAGTGAAGTTCACCATCAAGTCGATCAATGATCCTCCGGTAATGGCCGAGATGAAAGGACAGACGATTAAGGAAAAACAAACGTTTAAGGCGATCGAATTGGATAGTTATGTAACAGACATTGATCATGAGAAGAGCCAACTCAAGTGGACAATTTCTGGCAATAAAGACATTAAAATTACTGTTGACGGAGGCCATAGAGCTTCATTAGCTCTTCCAAGCCCATATTGGAACGGTGCAGAAACAGTCCTGTTTAAGGTGACAGATCCAGCAGGTGCTTCTGACGAGAAGACCGTGGACTTTACTGTGGAATCAATCAATGATGCTCCTGAGTTTATAAAAGAAGTTGCGGATCAGACCATTGATGAAAAGAAATCATTTGCACAAATTAAATTGGGCGAAATGGTCAAAGATCCAGACAACAAAGCAGAAAGCCTTGCTTGGAGTTTTGATGTAAAGCCCGCTGCAGGTGCTCCGAAGGGAACACAGGCTGGCTTGCAAGTCAACATGGATGCAAAACAAGTCGCAACAATTGTGATCCCCGATAAATATTGGAACGGATCAGACGAAATCAAATTCACCGTGACTGATCCTGAAGGCGCAAAAGTAACTTCTACAGCGATTTTTACTGTGAAATCGGTTAATGATGTGCCCACACTCAAGGAAATTGCAAGTCAAGCCATTGATGAAAAGCAACAATTTGCTCCTGTTAATCTCGCAGAACTAGTCTTTGACCCAGATCATTCCTTTGACAAACTGAAATGGATATTCTCTGGTAGTAAAGATCTCAAAATTTCTGTAGATAAAGCCGGAGTGCTAACAGTTTCTACTCCTAGTAATTTGTGGAATGGCTCGGAAAAAATCACGATCACAGTCGAGGATCCCGAAGGAGCTTCGGCAAAGCAAGTGGTGGCATTCACAGTGAAATCCATTAACGATGCCCCTGTCATGAAGGATATTCCTGCTCAAACGATTAAAGAAAAACAACAGTTCAAAACCGTTGAACTGGATGATTTCGTGAGTGACTTGGACGATGAAGACAGCAAACTCAAATGGACCGTAAGCGGTAATAAAGACCTTAAGGTTTCTATTGACGCGAAACATATAATGACAGTTGCAATACCTGATAAGGGTTGGCACGGCAGTGAAACGCTCAAAATTGACGTGACTGATAATGCAGGGGCAATGGATTCACGGTCGGTGACATTTACCGTGGAATCAGTGAACGATGTGCCCTCATTTACTAAAAAGATCAACGATCAAACCATTAATGAAAAGAGCCTCTTCAACACAATAAAGCTGAGTGACGTTATTGAAGATCCAGACAATAAGATCGAAGATCTTGCGTGGAGTTTCGATGTGAAGCCCGCCCCAGGCACTCCAAAAGGGTACCAGGTGGCATTACAGGTAAATGTCGATGCGAAGCAAATCGCTACGGTTGTAATTCCAAATAAAGATTGGCACGGATCTGAACTGATCACATTTACAGCCACAGATCCTGAAGGAGCAAAGGTTTCTACCTCTGCCTTATTCACTGTAAAGTCCGTAAACGATACTCCTATTTTCAAGAAGATTAATGACCAATCCATTCTTGAAAAGGAAACGTTCGCCGTATTTAATTTGGCTGAATTAGTCAATGATCCAGACAATGACTTTAGTTCCCTCCAATGGACTATCACTGGGACAAAAGATCTCAAAGTGAACATTGCTAAATCGGGTGATGCGAGCGTTCAGATTCCAAACAAATTCTGGAATGGTACAGAAAAGATCACGTTCACCGTTACCGATCCCGAAGGGGCATCAGCAAAACAGACAGTAACCTATTCAGTGAAATCGGTCAACGATATTCCAGTAATGAAAAATATCCCCTCTCAGACGATTAAGGAAAAGCAACAATTCAAGTCCATCAATTTGGACGACTTTGTGGAAGATCTGGACCATCCGAAGGAAAAACTTAAATGGGTTGTATCTGACAATAAAGCGCTTAAAGTGTCCCTAAATGGATCCCATAATGCAACAATCACAACCCCAGATGTATTCTGGCATGGCTCAGAAACAATCAAATTTACAGTGACAGACCCTGAAGGAGCCACTGATTCTCGTGCGGTTGTTTTTACCGTGGAATCCGTAAATGATGCTCCTGAATTTGTAAAAGAAATTGCTGATCAGACGATTGATGAAAAGAAAAATTTCGTTTCTATCAAATTGGATGATTACATCAAAGATGCAGATCACAAAAAGACCGAATTAAAATGGACTTGGGATGCATCCAGTATCTCAGCCACAGCCCCAGTAAAACAAAAAAACACAAAGAACAAAAAAGGCAAAGCCGTTGAACCCCCAGCAAAAGCGATGTCAGCTCTTAAGGTGGAAATCGATAATAATCGAGTAGCTACGATCCAAATTCCAGATAAATATTGGAATGGTGCTGCTAAGATTACATTTACGGCGACTGATCCTGAAGGCGCGAAAGCATCGGCATCAGCAAAGTTCACCGTACGTTCCGTCAATGATTTGCCTCAAATTTCTGATAAAGCACCAACAGGGGAAACGGTTCGCGAAAATGGAATATTTAAAACCATTGACCTTTCTACGCTTGCTACCGATGCTGATAATTCGGCAACATCCCTTGTCTGGACCATTACTGGCAATAAGGATCTGAAGGTTATCAAGAATAAGGATAATACGATTACGGTCGCTGTTCCTCATGCGCAATGGTTTGGCAAAGAAGTTTTGACATTCACTGTCGTTGATCCTGATGGTGGAAAAGCCTCTCAGAAAATGACGTTTGAAGTAACCGAAGTTAATGACGCGCCGACACTCTCGGCTATTCCAGGACAAAAGATTAAGGAAAAAGCGAAATTCAACGCAGTAAAACTTGATGATTATGTTAAGGACCCAGACGACAAGCCAAATACATTAACTTGGAGTGTTACTGGTATTAAGCAACTCAAAGCCGAAATTTCGCCTAATCATCAACTCGTAGTAACGGCTCCTAATGAATATTTCTGGTGCACTCCCGAAACTCTTACTCTTATCGTGAAGGATAAGGATGGAGCCTCTGCATCTACTACCGTTACTTACGAAATTACCTCTGTAAATGACGCGCCTGAAGTGAAAGATATCCCTGACCAAAAAATCAAGGAAAAATCTCAATTCAAGGATATTCAGCTTGATAGTTATGTGAGTGACCCTGACCATAAAAAAGATCAGCTGACGTGGACTGCAACTATTTTGAAAAAAGCTGGCGCAACGGTTCCAACACCAAAGAAAAAGAATGGCAAAAAAGACAAAAAAGTAGTTGAAGAAACGCCTAAAGTTTCGTTGGACGATGTGTCTGTGGAAATTGACAATAATCGTGTCGCCCACATTAAATTGGCATCGAAATTCTGGAATGGAGAGCGTGATATTACGTTCACAGCGACCGACCCAGAAGGAGCCAAATCGTCTAAAACAGCTCACTTTGAAGTAGAATCAGTCAATGATTTGCCGGTCATGAAAGCCATCGAGTCTCAAAAGATTAAAGAAAAAGAACATTTTGTACCTATTGATCTTGCGGGTATCGCTAGTGACCCAGATCATGCTGCATCCAAACTTTCCTTTGAAGTGAGTAATACGCGGTCTCTTAAAGCTTCAATCAATAGTAAGCAACAATTGATTGTGGAAACCCCAGACAAATTCTGGAATGGTGAAGAGAAGATTACCCTTACGGTGACAGATCCTGAGGGCGGGAAAGCCGTTCAACAAATTCTATTTACTGTTTTGTCCGTAAATGATGCTCCCATGATCTCCAAAATTGATGGACAGACAATCAAAGAACGGTCTAAATTTGAACCCGTAAATTTGAGTACCGCAGCTACAGATCCAGATAATAAACCAAACGAATTGAAATGGTCTGTTTCTGGTAATAAAGACCTCAAAGTGGATATAAAGGGGAACCGAGCCGCAATAGTTGCACCGAATCCCAACTGGAACGGAAAGGAGACTTTGACCTTTACTGTTACGGATCCTCAAGGGGCTTCTGCTAACGCGAAGGTTGACTTTGAAGTCACACCGGTGAACGATCCCCCAGTACTTAAAAAAGTGCAACCTCAGGTAACTCAAGAAAAGAAGACTTTCGAATCCATTGATTTTACAAAGCTGGTTTCCGATCCAGACAACAAGCTGGTAGATTTGCAGTGGACGCTGGATAATGGGTTGCCTGCCACAAAAGACAAAAAAGGTAAATTGGTCAAAGGAAAACCATCTTCTGTAAAGCATGCTCTTGTCTTTAACATCAATGACAAAGGTCTATTGATAACAGAAATCCCAGGTGAATTCTGGAATGGTGAAGACCAAGTAACAGTTAATGTTTTTGATCCCTCTGGTGAGAAGGCATCTGTGGATGTTAAATTTATTGTGAAACCCGTAAATGATGTTCCTGTAATTTCAGATATTGAAGGGCAACAGACGATTGAAGGAAAGAGTTTCAAGCCTATTAAACTTGATAATTATGTGAAAGATCCTGATAACAAAGTTCACGAAATGAAATGGACTGTGAAAGGGAATCAACATCTTGAAGTTATCATTACTAGCGGTCGTGAAGCTTTGATTAAGGCAAATCGCGTAGACTGGTTTGGTAAAGAAGAGTTGACATTTACGGTTACAGATCCTTCGGGAGCGAAAGCATCCACCAAGACCTTATTTGAAATCAAACATGTGAATGCTATACCGGAACTCCGTAATATTCCTGATTTTACCATTAAGGAAGATGAAAATAAAGGTATTGTTGCAGTCATTAAGTTGGATCAGTATGCTCGAGACAAGGATAATAGTTTCGATGAATTGAAGTGGACATTCTCTGGCAATAAGAACCTCGAGTTAAAATATGATAAAGTTCGCAATGAATTGATGATCAAACAACCTCGTGAAAACTGGAATGGTCCTACAGAAACAATTACGTTCAAAATAACGGATCCTGAAGGGGCTTCCGCTCAAATGAATGCCAAATTTACGGTCCTATCGGTCAATGATGAACCTTCTGCTATGTCTCAGGCGTACCAGACCAAAGAAGGCGAACCACTCAGCGTAAATGCTGAGGATGGCCTTATGGCTGGAGCAACTGATCCTGATGGTGAAAAGCCAAGTGAAGTTGTTTTGGTAAGCAAGCCTCAAAATGGTTCTGTGAATTTGAACACTCGTGATGGATCGTTCTCTTATGCTCCTAACAAAGGGTTCTATGGTCTTGATGAGTTTTCATTCAAGCTTAAAGATAAAGGCGGACTTTATTCCAAGCCAGAAACCGCTGAAATTAACGTAAACTTTAAGATGAAAGATGTTCGTGGTAATTTAAAAACCACCGATAAAAATAGTGAAGAAAATAAAACGTCAACGAAAGAGAAAACTTCCGTGAAGAAAAAGAAAAAATAAAAACCTTATTTTTTCATTTATCAAGGCTCCTTTTCAGGGAGTCTTTTCTTTTTACTTTGTTTGTTTTAAAAAGCTTTCATTATTGTGCTATATTATGTTGTTGGAAATCAATAGGAGACTTTATGAAAAAAATTTTCTTCTTGGCTGTTGTCTTGATCACGTTTTTTTTAACGGCCTGTAGTGATGATAGTAGTGGATCTTCTGCCACCGTTGCAGAGAAATGTCAGAACGGATTTTCAAAAGCTTGTCTGGAAGGAACCTGGATTATGCCGGTTTTGTATACAACTGGCAGCGCACAGACACTCAGTTTTTCACCTCCCGATATATTGTATCTGAAAGTAGCAGATGCAGATGACTCGACAACGAAAGAAGAGTTCACTATGGTATACACGTCTTCTACATTATCGGAAGACGTTTGCGGAACCATGTATGGGGAATGGTGGATTTCTGGAACCAATACGATCCACTTCAAATCAACGGTCATAACCAGTTGTGAAGTGGATTTTGAGGCAGCAGTTACCCTGACAGAAACAGAACTGACATTTGACCGTAGTTATTTCCATACGGCAACGCAGATAGGAATAGGACTTACTGAAATTGAATCTTTTATCCGGCAATAATTTTGCCTGCTGCTAGTTCATGTCAAAAAGCATCAATCATCCTGAGGCTTTTTATATGCCGTATCATCCGATGAACAGCATATCGGATTTAAGCATTTTTGTGTGTATATTTTTTTAGAAAGCCTCTAAAAGCTCTGGTGAAGTAAAATGGCTCGCAAATCGAGTGTTGCAGAGGCGGGTTTGCTTGACCAACGTTGGCAACGGTAAAAAGCACTGAACTTACCACAGGGGTGTATCCTGCTAGGATACAGATAATTAGAAATTTTTGCAAAGATCCTTGTTCATTGTAGTAGTATTAAATAAATTACTCATCGGATTGAGGTTGTTCGTGCTCAGGGGAGATTTTCATGGACAACCTTGCCGTTTTACACATGGAACGGGAATATCCAACACAGCCAATCAAATCCCTGGGACCCTGCTTGCAGGGTCCCTTTTTTGTGTGTATTAGAAAACCACCCGCTAGGCGGGTGGTTCCGTATAAGCCTTATGGCGATCCTGAGTGACACAAGAAATTCCTTCGAGTAAATT
>Ga0172381_10005947_pt1 | contig 12292 bp, 26 predicted proteins | sample Leawel6488metaG_FD_119754 | JGI IMG/M metagenome (GOLD analysis project Ga0172381, IMG submission 119754) | Leachate microbial communities from a municipal landfill in Southern Ontario, Canada - Leachate well 64-88 metaG | ecosystem: Engineered > Solid waste > Landfill > Unclassified | place...
CGCTGGTAGGTGAGTATTACCCACTCGGCAACGGCGAACTCAGGCTCTCGGCAAAAAAGTTAAAGGAGGATACGAATGGAAGATAAGGACTAAAGATGAAGAATAAAGTGTGGTTTACTGGTTCTCATGGTGTAGGAAAAACAACACAGCTAAACTATTTTGTACAGTTGCATCCTGAATTCAATGTGTTAGATGTTGAACGAAGAGATTTACATTCCAAAGGGATTATTAATCTAAACAAAAGAGCAACACCTTGGGATGAAATAGTGATAGCTGGAAATGTAATGCTAGGAATTTTATCTACTCCTGCACCATTTATTTCTGATAGAAGTTGGATTTGTAAATGTGCCTATTCTCAGGCTTTGCCGTTTGAAGAAGAGTTTTTAGCTGCTTGGCATTACATTAATATCAGGTCTTTTCCTGGTGTAGCTGAAGATGAATTGTATGTTTACTTCCCACCAATTTTTCCAATAGAAGATGATGGTGTAAGAAGTACTGACCCCGAATATCAAAAAGAAGTAGATTACTACGTCCAATTTTATTTGGATTACTTTCAAATTCCCCATGTTATTTTACTGGGAGAAACAATTCAAGACAGGCATTTTGAGATAGAAAGTGCGGTATTTAAAGAGTCATGAAGTATTACAAAGAAGAGTTTATTAAATGTCCTAAATGTGGAACTTATATAGACCAAGACTCTATGATGTGCAGAAAATGTGGATATGACTATGAGAAGGAGCTAAAGCGTGGCAAATCTTCAAGAACCAAAGCTCTCTAATAAGAGTACAGTAAAGAAATTTCATGAAGTCTGTAATGGTTTGACAGTTGTAGCTGTTTACGCTATACTGTGGTTACTGATTGCAGCCCTTTGGTATAGGCTATTTCTAGCAATTTTTTAAGGAGAGAATAATGGACGAAGAAAAACTTGTTAGCACTCTTTTAACGGAAGTAACTTATGCACTAGAAGAAAGAGGTTCTGTTCTTATATCTAATAATTTTTATATCAATAATGTTATCGGGGATAATGTAGTAGTTACTTTTGATGACGATACTCAAACGTATCGTTTTTATGTTATTTCTGCGGAAGAATGTAAACTAGAAAAGATAAAGTGAAAATTTTAACAGAAGGAGAGAAAGAATTGGCTATACAAAGAGTAATAGATGATGTGGAGAAAAAATATGGCAAAGGTATGCTAGTTCGTGGTGCCGATGCTAGAGGGCTTAAAATAAATAGGCTTAAAACAGGTTCTATTGCTCTTGATGTAGCTACTGGTGGTGGATGGGCTTGGGGAAAATTAAATGAAGTATTTGGTCAGTATAGTGGGGGGAAATCTTATGTTTCTATGCTTACTATGGCACAGACACAAAAAGACCACCCTACGGCAAATGTAGCTTTGATAGATTTTGAGGGTGCTTTTGATGCATCTTGGGCAAGTAAGATAGGTGTAAATGTAGACGAACTTTTAATTAGCTCACCAGAATATATGGAAGATGGGCTACAGATAGCTATTGATTTAATACAGAGCCAAGATTGTGCTTTGATTGTAATTGATTCTCTAGCTGCTGCGTCACCTAAAGCTGAACATGAGGGCGATATTACAGATTTTACTGTAGGTCTTAGAGCTAGACTTGGTAACAAGTTTGTAAGAAAGAGCAAAGGAAAAGTAGACCTAACTAATCAAGAAATGGATTTAGGTCAAACTACTGTTCTTGTTGTTAATCAAACCTACAAAAATATTGGTGGTTATGGCGACCCTGATGTTACTCCTGGTGGAGAACAAGTAAAATTTGGTGCTATGATTAGAGCAAAAATCCGTAAAGGTGAAGTTCAATATGACTCTAAAGATGGTACTCAGATTATGCAAGAAAGTCGATTTACTATCGTAAAAAATAAAACATACCCTCCGCATAAGATGGGTGCCTTTTGGTTTTCTACAAAAGATAATCCTAAAGGAAAAGCAGGAGAGATTTATAGGACTGGCGAAATTATCACATATGGTATAATGACTAGTGTTATTAATAGGGCTGGTGCTTGGTATTCTCTTCCTGAAGAATTTGGGTTAGATAAATCACTACAAGGTGAAAAAGCTGTGGCTGAATGGGTAGAAGAAAACCCAGAAAAGTACGTTAGATTAGAAGAGTTAGTAATGGAAGCCATTCTAAGAGGGGATGTAGATGAGAATTAAAGTAAACACAGATAGAGAAATGAATACTAGAGTCTATAAAGATGGAGTGGATATAACTTATAGATGTTGTGAAGTAGAAGAAGATGGTTCTATGGCTATTCTTTATGCTCTTAATGACAAAGGGCATTTTTTCTTGGATGATTTAGGTGTTGAAGTAGTAAAAGAAATAGTGTATGATGTAACTGTACTAGAGGAAGGAGAATAAATGAGCGATATTGGTAGCGGGAGTGTGGCAGCAGGAACAAGTAGTTGGCCTTTAGCATCAATTCTAACTATTGTTTTTGTGGTGTTAAAACTTACAGATGTAGTTGATTGGTCTTGGTGGTGGGTGTTATCTCCACTATGGATTAGTGCAGCTTTTGTTGCAGCAATTCTTGTCCTACTTTTTATAGGCTATGTAATTTATTACGCCATTAAAGGCTAATATGTCGAGCAAAAAGTCTAAAAAACTAGAAGAGAAAGCTGCTAAAGATTTTTCAGGAGGGAAGGCTACCATCGCAAGCGGAGCTTTACCCTTCTGGAAACAAGATATTCAGTCAGATAATTTCTTAATAGAGCATAAGTATACAGAGTCATATACTAAAAGCTACTCTATAAGAAAAAAGTATTTTTCCGATATTACTAATGAAGCATTTAAACTTGGAAGATTACCTATGATGATTATAGAGTTTACTGGTAATCCAGAAGTAAAAGTAGCCGTTATTAGATATGAAGATGCGGTGGCGTTTGATAAATTACTATCAGAAGAAAATGACTAAGGAGATAAATGACAACAAACCTAAAGGAGCTTGTAAAAAAGAATAAAAAGTATATCAAAGAAGAAGTTAATTTAAATGAACTAATTGATAAATTTTTATTAAGTGAGCAAAACGATAAATCAAGATATTTTATTCCTGCTTTTCATCCCTCTCTAATTTCTAAAGGAGTAGACTGTCAGTTATGGTGGTTCTATTTTCTTAGAAACGAAGAGTCTATCCCAGAAAAATGGAAAGAAGAAAACTTAACTGCTATGGCAGTTGGTACTGCTATTCATAATGAGACTCAACATATCCTTTATAGAATGGGTATTCTTGAGGGCGTATGGAAATGTATTAATTGTGGGCATGAATTTTGGGCAACATCACCTAATTTTCAATGCCCTAATTGTCAACAAGCATTGAAATCCTGGGACTATATAAAGTTTAAAGAAGTACCTATTAGAACTGGAGTTATCAGAGGTCACGCTGACGGGATACTTAACTTACAAGGAACTAGATTTCTTCTAGAACTAAAATCTATAAAGAACATTACCAATAATAAATCTACTTATGGTTTTGAGCGAGTAGAACTTCGTCCTTTAGATGAGCATTTTATCCAGACGCAACTATACTTACATGGTTGGAATGAGATAGTGAGTAAGTCTCGTTTAGGAGAAGAGTATGAAACTGATGATAATGGGAAAATAACCGTTGTTCCATTAGAAGGCGCTATATATGATGGAGCAAAGATTATTGGCCCTATACATAATGGTCTTATTGAGTATATTGCAAAGAATTCTTCAGAAAAAAAGTCTTTCACAGTAAAAAGGAACACTAACTCTGTACAATTTCTTCTAGATGAAATGCAGTTTATTTGGAAGGCTTATCTTGAAGATAGGATAGAGCTTCTTAAAGGAATTGACGAGTTTAGCAAGAACAAATGTAAAAAATGTCCGTATAGAAATGTGTGTTCTTGGTGGGATTAAATGGACATTAAATTCTATGATGAGTTAGCATATCCAGCAGAGTTTCCAGATGATTTACTAATTGAGTTTTTAGAGCTTGGTTATGCTGTGGAACAAAAGATAGACGGGCAGACATACATTAAAATGACTAGGGCTTACTATGAAGACCTTGGAGAATATATAATAAAGCATCCAAGGGAACTTTGTTTAGATTATTGGAATCGTTTAGTTGACAAAACTAGAAATTGTAGTATAATGGAATTCATGGCAGAAGTTTGCAAAACTCATACTACTATAAAAAGATTAACTGACAAACAGGTAGACTTTATAGAGATAATAGGAGAAGAGATTGAGAGAGTTTAATGTTGATATAGATAAACTTAATAATCATAATCTAAATTTGATTGATAAAAAAGGCTTTGTCTACCCTTCTAATGCAGATATTTCTTCTTTATCAGAAGAAGAAAAGTCATTTCCTACAGAGGTAGCAGATTTCACTAACGAAGAACTACTTAATAAAATGGCAGTTTTTACTGCCCTTTATGCTTCTGTTTCAGTGAACGAGGCTATATCTATGGCTGAAGTAGCTGGGTATGAACGAGAACTTGAGATAACTAAAAGCCAAGTAATGCAACTAAGCAACCTGTCTAAAGTTACCGATAAACGACAAGAAGCTGCTGCTGATAAATCTGTTATTTCAGTCCAAGAAAAACTTACAGTAGCAGAATCTAAACTAAAGTTATTCGCTGCTTTAAGAGCAAGTTATGAAAAATATATTTCCCTTTTTAGTAGGGCGCTAACTTCAAAACTAGAAGAAAGAAAATTGCAATAGTGGCAAAGCAAAGTCAACAATGGAAAGCATTAGAGCGTACTGCGGCACGAAAGTTAGGTGGTAAACGTCTATATCGTGGCGATAATTTTTGTGAGAGTATGCTTGATGTTGAGCATGACTGGCTTTCTATTGATTGTAAGTACCGAACCACATTAGCAGTATGGGAGTGGTTTCGTAAACTGATAGATGACAGCAATAAAATTTACGGAAAAGGAAGGAAGGTGCCAGTACTAGTAATAAAGAAAAAAGGTATGCGGAGTGAATTAGTAGTGATAGATATTAATGATTTCATTACTGTTGTAAATGATGATAAGTACAAAATTGAACCAAAGGAGAATGAAGATGACTGATAAAAATGTAAAAGAAGATGGTCTATTAAGAGTTTCAAGGTCTACTAATCCTGCAAAACTTGCTGGTGCTATTGCAACAGTAGTACAGAAAAATATTCCTTGTGAACTAGTTACTGTTGGTGCTGGGCCTTGTAATCAGGCTATGAAAGCTATTGCTATTGCGAATAGCTTCCTTGGTTCTAGCGGTATCTCTTTAAGTGTACAACCTTGCTTCCTTACTCTTGACCTTTCCAAAGAAAAACAGCGTGACGGGCAAGATGGAAAGTCAGAAGTAACTGCTCTAAAATTCAAAGTGATTGTGGAGAAGTAATGCAAACAGATGTAGTTGTTACTATTGAGGCTAAGGATGGAAGAACTATTGATGGAAGATACGGCGGTACTGATATCTCTAGATATTGGAAAGACCCTTACCTTAAAAAAGTTCTTTTAGATGCAGAAGAGCGTACTGATGATGCTAATGATGCTTTTGACTACTGTAACTTAATCTTTTCTTATGCAGATAATTTGATTAAAAGACGCTATGGGGGTAGAAATGTTCAACTAAAATCTGTTACTGTGTATACAGTAGATACAGAAGTTACATCTTATCAATGACAGTTAAAGTCAGACTAATAGAGAGAAATTTTCTTGATAATGGCCCTGACTTGTGTTATAAGCACTATCCTTGTGCAAAAAAATTTGATGTGTTGATGGATGCAAATCAAGAGCTAACACATCTTGCGTTGTTAGACAAAGAAAATAATATGGTTGCTTTCTTTCCTTCCGGTGGTTGGATTGGAGTAGAACTAGTAAAGGAGAAATAATGGGAGCTATTACTGAAGAAAAACTTATGCAAAATTTAGATTTTGAGTGTGCTAGGTGTCAAGCAAAATGTTCTAAGGTTAATGCTTTAGAGCCAGAATTATTTTATCTTTCTCAAGTTGATGGTTCTATGGTAGGACCATTATGCACTAATTGTTGGAATCAAATTCCAGCTAATTCTAGAGTGGTAAAGAAAATTCCTCAGACAGCTTTTCTTGTTGTTATTAAGCAAGATGGAGAAGGTACTTTTGTTACTACAGAAGATGTTTCTCTGGACTATATGAGAGAGCCGACTTATCAAGACATTATTGATGGGTGTAATCAAGTAGCTAATGATGTTAAAGAAGCTATGTTCGCGCAAAAGATTACTTCTCAGATTATAAAAACTCTTGCTGGGCAAAAGAATAAGAAAATTATTACACCAAGATAGGGGGTATACTATTTGAAAATACCTAAGTCTATAAAAGCTTTTGGCAGAGAGTACAAAATTGTCAGAGAAAATAGTACAACACGAAAGCTAGAGTGTTGGGGGTATTTTGATGATATGGAAGATACTATTGTTTTAAGAGAACGTAGTGTAGGTTTTACTTCTGGGCATGAACGTCAAGTATTCCTACATGAGATAATTCATATTATAGAAACAAACCTACCAATTGGTTTGACAGAGGAACAAGTACAAACTATTGCTGTAGGGCTATCCACTATAATAGATGACAATAAATTGGATTTTACTGATGGAAAATAAACTTCTTAAAAATCAAGGAGAGATTCTAGGAGGACTTGGTAAAACATTTCCTGTAGTTTATGCTTGTCCGCAAGAAGATTACGTTGAGTTTTGGTGCAGGTTAGATAATCATGATACTGGAAAACAATTGTGCTTTCCTATTTTAAACTCAGATGTTAAAGAACGTAATCCTTATGCTGTGGTCAATGCTATTTGGGAGTATATACTTGAGTATATGATATGAGAATTTATTTAAATGGAGCCGAGTATAAGTCTTACAGAAAAATATTAAATGATTATGGTGTAAGTTATGCTTGTTTAAATTACGAGTATATCTGGTCTAGAACACCAAGATTTAACCTAAGAGAAGATTGTAACTTATTTGAAGATTTGATAGCCACTTCTGGTGGTTTGTATGGTTATGCTCTAGATGACTACAGAGATTTTTTAAATGAAAATGCTGATATGTTTTCTTTTGCTTTAGCTCCTGTAGAATTAGATGACTGTGAAGTTCCTATCTATCCACATGATAGATATGCTGAATATTATGAATATTATGTAACTTATATTGATACTTTGAATCCTTTTGCTAAACAAAAGTATAAAGAGAGTAGAGAACATGGAGCTAAAATTCATGGCGTTGATTTTGATGCCCCATATTTATGCTCCTTAAATTCTGGTACATGGATGCGCGGAAAAGCAGGATGGATTTCAGAGTTTACAAAAGACCATAAGTTACGAGTACATAAGGCTACATATACAGTAACAGCATTTGCTAGAGATTTAAAAGAAAAAGGATATGACATAGACCTTGACAAAGTAAAAAGAATGGACTGGAAAGAAATAGCAAAGGTAAATTGTGTAGCATGGAAAAAATACCAAGACTGGAGAGAAAATGGATGAAGAAGAAAAAGTTGAGGCTACTGATTTAGAAGTTGTTGAATCTGAAGAAGTAGAGCTTTGGCGACCAGGAAAACAACCTATAAGTTTTCTTAAATGTAAAACCTGTTACCTGCGGAAAGAGTGCCCTTTCTATGACCCTGACAGCGAAGTTTGTGCGATTAAGGCTATGGAACAGGTTGACACCACCACAGGAGAGGGTATAATAAGCATTGTTCAGCAGATGCTCAAAATTCAGGCTGAGAGAGTTTTTCGCTTCGTCAAGGTAGAGGAAATGGAAGGTGGCCTTCCTGACCCTAACGTAACTAATGAGTTGATGATATTCGTTTCTTTAGTGGAGAAACTGAAGAAGATTCTTAGTGATGATGACTATCTAGTAATTAGAGCAAAAGGAAAATCAACACAAGGAATTATGGAAAGACTATTTGGAGATTTAGGAGAATAGAAATGAGACTACCTTTTGCAGATAAAGAGGGCTTTCAAAGATTGCCAGGAACAAAAGCAGCCTGCATAGGCTTTTTTCTTCTTGATGAGATAGGGCCTATACTAGAAAATAAAGAAGATAAGCTTAGAGGTACAGCAGCTAGGTTTCTACAGGTAGCAGAAACAGAAATAGTGCAGGTTATTCCTATTTCTAGTCAGACAGTAAACATTATTTTTGCTGAAAAAGAGTATGACCCATATGAGTATGGGGATGAGGATGATGAATGACCTTCTTGTAGAAGAGATAGAAATTATGGAACTTGTTTGCAACGAGTTCCTTTCTTTTCTAAAGGACGGAGAAATGAACAAGTACACTGTTAAAGGGTATGTAAACTGTATCGCTGATACAGCGCAAGAAATTAAAAGAATCTATAATGAAGAATATGGAGGTTAAATGAAGTTTAATATTGATGACAAAATAGTTTTAAGAAACTCTACCAGCTTTTTTGTTGAGGACTTTAATGATATAGAAGGAAAAATTATAAAGGTTGCTTCTAAAGGTACTTGTCCTTATCAAGTACAGTTTAAAAAGAAAGCTAGAAGATGGTGTAAAGAAGAAGAATTGGAGCTTTGTGATGGTAAAAATGTGTAGAACGCTTCCTTCGCCTGATATATGTAAAGAAATTCTTACAGCTAAAGAGGCTAAAGAATTTTTTGAGGATTGGTTTGGAACTAAAGACCACCCTAAAGCAGATAAGTTGTTTACTCTTGCTTGGGAAGAAGGTCATGCTTGTGGTATTTATGAAGTAGCATTGTATTATTCTGATTTTATGGAGTTATTATGAAATTAGCTATTGGGTGTCCGGTGTATAATAGAGAGTGGTCTTTGCCTAGGTGGTTTCAATGCATCTTTAATCAGAAGATGGACCCTAAAAAAATAGACCTAGTTTTTGCCTATACAGAAGGTGATGACAACACTAAGGATGTACTAGAAAAATATGGAGAAAAATTTAATAGTCTTAATATCTTGGATTGCAATGACCTTAAAGCATTTGGTAATAGGGATGCAGATAGATATTTTTCGTTGGTTATTCTTCGCAATAGAATCATTGATAAATTGCGTGAGATACAGCCTGATTACTATTTCTCTTACGATTCAGATATTTTACTTCCCGATGGAACTCTTAAAGGTCTTATTAAAGACAAAAAAGATATTGTTGGGCCGTGGGTAGATTTAGTACCGCCAGGAGAAATCCCAAATTGTGTAACACTATTACCTAATGGTGGTGGATTTAGAAGAGTTAAACCTTATGAAAAACACTACCCAAAAGAGGGGCTTTACGAAGTATCTACTGTGTTTGCTGTATTTCTTATGGCAAATCCAGTGTTTAATACCTGCTATTATAAATGGCATCAAGGCGGGGAAGATTATGGATTTGCAGAAGAAGTAATAAATGCAGGATTTAAAAGTTGGATGGATGCTAACTTCATAGGAACACATCTATATAAAAAGGATTGTTAAATGCCTGAAGTAAAAATATTACTAGTTGAAGATTACAGGGGTTACGATAATTATCTTGATGACCCATTTATAAAAGACTCTATAGTAGATTGGGAAGAAATCTCCCAGGAAGACTTAAATAACTTAGTGAAGTATAAAGACTATTTTCCTAAGCCTCCCACTTATTTCAGATATGTAATTCTAATTAAGAATTTTCTTCCTGTAAAGGAAGCTTTTACTTCTTTAACAGATGTAATAGAAAAAGCTAAGACGGAAGCTGAAAAAGAGAAACAAAAAAGAAAAGAAGTTAATAGAAAGAGACAAGAAACAAGACGTAAGAATCAAGAAGCAAAAGAGAAAGCAGAATTAGAAAGGTTAAAAGAAAAATATGCCTCATGAAAAAGAACACATTCAAAAACTACTAGAGGATAGATACTATCTTCGTGATGAAGAAGGAAACCTACTAGAGCATTCCCCAGAAGAAATGTTTGCCAGAGTAGCTATGGAGATTGCTGATGCAGAAAAATCTTCAGAAGATATGGAACTATGGCAAACTGAGTTTTATTATCTCATGAAGGATAATAAATTCTTACCTAATACCCCTACACTTATTAACGCAGGTAAAAGCAGTCCTGGCTCGTTCTCTGCTTGCTTTGTACTTCCTGTAGAAGATTCTATGGAAGGTATCTTTGATGCTGTTAAAAAGGCAGCACTTATTTCTAAAGCAGGTGGTGGAGTAGGATTTAACTTCGGAAACTTGAGAGAAAAAGGTTCATTAGTAAAGTCTACTGGTCATAGGTCTAGTGGACCTATTAGCTTTATGAGAGTATTTGATACTATGTGTGATACTATTTCTCAAGGTGGAGTAAGACGGGGAGCTATGATTGCTGTGCTTCCTGTTTGGCATCCAGATATTGAAGAATTTATCTCCTGTAAAGATGATGGAGTCACTTTTAGTAACTTCAATATCTCTGTTGGAATTACTGATGAGTTTATGGAAGCAGTAAAAGAAGGTAAATCATGGAAATTGGTTTCTCCCTCTGATGGGCTAACAAAAAACTGGCTTCCTGCAAGAGAGTTATTTCAGAAGATAGTAGAACACGCATGGAAAACTGGCGACCCAGGACTTTATTTTCTTGATACTGTAAATAAAAATAATCCTTTATATGGGGAAGAAAATAGGATAGAGTGTTGCAATCCATGTGGTGAAATTGGGCTAAGAAATTACGAATCGTGTAATCTTGGTAGTATTAATTTAATGGCTTATTTAAAGCAAAAGTTTGCACCTAATAATGATGGTCTTACTGATTCTTGGTATGAGTTTGATTTAGATGCCTTGAAAGAAGATATTCCAACTATGGTTCGCTTTCTTGATAATGTAATTGAAGTTAACCCTTATCCTCTGCCTGAGATTGAAAAAGCTACTAAAGAATCTCGTAAGATTGGTCTTGGTATTATGGGTTGGGCTGATTGCCTTATTAAAATGAAAATTCCCTATGATAGCCAAGAAGCATTAGATTTAGCTGAAGAATTAATGCGGTTTATCAAGGATATAGCTGATAGTGCATCCTACAATTTAGGCGACGAGAAGGGTGTTTACCCGCTCTTTGACGATAAGACAAATATGCCAGAGAGAAGAAATGCTACTCTTCTTTGTGTAGCTCCTACTGGAACTATCTCTAGAATCGCGGGAGTTAGTAGTGGGATTGAGCCTATCTTTGCATGGGAGACACATCATAAGTTAGTAGACCTAGAGTATGATGAAATTCATTGGTCATGGAAAGAATTCGACAACAGTAGACTACATACTGGTGTTGCTTTACCTACTTATATGAAAACTGCTAACGAGATTCATTTTAATTGGCATCTAGCTATGCAAGCAGCTTTCCAAAAACATATTGATAACTCTGTCAGTAAGACTATCAATCTTTCAGCAGATGCTACAGTAGATGATGTGTATGATATTTATCTAGAGGCATGGAAGTTAGGTCTTAAAGGCATCACCATTTATCGTGATGGTAGTAAAGACAACCAACCTCTTAATAAGATTGAAGAAAAATCGTTAGAAAAAGTTGCTGCTTCTCTTGACTTAAACGAAGTTTTTTATTCTGCTCTTAAAGATAAACAATCTTCATTGAAACGGCGTGGTCCAGTGGCAGTAGGGGTTACTCATAAAGTAGACACAGGAAAAGGTAAAATTTATGTGACTGTTAATTACAGTGAGTACCATGCTGAACCAGTAGAAGTATTTATTAGATTAGGACATTTAGCCACACCTTCTGAATCTGCTTTAGCAGAGTGGTCTGGGAGACTTCTCAGCTTAATGCTGAAATATAATCTGCCTATAAATGATATAGTCAAGCAGGGAAATAAAGTCTACAGTGATATGGTATTCTGGTATAATAAGAAATCATTTTGCAGCTTTCCGAAATTGATTTCTCATCTTCTCAGCTATACTTTTGAAGAAGCTATGGAAATGGCAGAAATGGACTTAGACTCAATGAAGGAATTTCCAGCTATTGATTCTACAGAAGAATCTAGATATGACATAATTATTTCTGGAGATTCCGTAACAAGAGAATATTGTTATAACTGCGGCACCTATGGTATGATAAAAGAAGGTGGTTGTAGTGTCTGTGAAAATTGTGGTTTTGAAAACTGTGGATAAAGGAGATTAAAAATGGTTCTTGTTATTTATTCTGTGGACGGTAGTTTCTCACGAAAACTAATAATAAAAGATGCTACTCGTTGGGAAATAACTGACCAAAAGGTTTTACATTTGTTTGATGACAATGGGGTTTTACTGGCTTCTTTTAATAATTGGAGCCTAGTAAAAAGTTCTTCTCTTTATGAAGCAGAGAAAATTTAGGAGA
>Ga0172381_10005948_pt1 | contig 12290 bp, 6 predicted proteins | sample Leawel6488metaG_FD_119754 | JGI IMG/M metagenome (GOLD analysis project Ga0172381, IMG submission 119754) | Leachate microbial communities from a municipal landfill in Southern Ontario, Canada - Leachate well 64-88 metaG | ecosystem: Engineered > Solid waste > Landfill > Unclassified | place...
ACACGCGCTAGGTTGGCAGAACTTATACGTAAGATCAGTCAGCCTTCGCCTTAAGCCTTAAGGGGCTGGTGGAGCGGGATTCCGACTGATTTACATCTTTAAGAGTAAAGTATAAGTCTATAAAGAGCGGAGAATCGAACCCATCATTATAATCTGTTCCGACTACTATTGTCCGGACGATTAGAATGATATTAATCATTATTTATGAAAAAATTACGCAAATTCTTAACTGTCAGCGTAATGGTATTATCCATCATTGCCATGAGCGGCTTAGTTGTCGCTCCGTCTGCTAAGGCTGCCGCTTCAACCGGCGACCTGATTAAGATGGCTGGCAATACTTCGGTTTATTACCTGGCTGCTGACGGTAAGAGATACGTTTTCCCTAACTCCACTACTTATTTTTCATGGTATTCAGATTTCAGCGGAGTAGTTACTATTCCGGCTGCTGAATTACAGAGCTACCCGTTGGGCGGCAATGTGACCATGAGACCAGGTACTAAGTTAGTGAAAATCACGACTGATCCTAAGGTTTATGCTGTTGAACCTAACGGCACCTTAAGAGCCATTCAGACTGAAGCCCAGGCGGCTGCCTTATACGGCACCAACTGGAACAAGAAAATTGTTGACGTCCCTGATGCTTTCTTCACCAATTACACTATCGGTTCCGTTCTACCGAGCGGCCAATATGCGATTGGCAGTTTAATAAAGAACAACGGCGCGTCCGAAGTTTTTTATTATGATGGCACCAGCTATAGAAAAATCGCTTCTGAAGCGGCTTTCTATGGTAACAGATTCAACTTTGACAACGTCTTAACAGCTTCTACGGCTGTTGCCGGTACCGGCGTTACGCTTACCGGCGCTGAGTCCGCTTTGATAAATGTTTCTCAAAACGGTTCGGCTGTTGTCATTACCGGTTCCGGTTTAATGGTCAGCTTATCCGCTTCTACTCCGGCCGCGATTTCCGTTCCTAATAACGGTGCTCGCGTTCCGATGGCTAAAGTCAATTTGACGGCGGCTAATGACGGCGCAGTTTCTGTCAGCTCCATTACCGTCAAGAGAATCGGTTTATCCAGCTATGATCAGATTAGCAAGGTTTGGGCGGAAAAAGACGGCGTTATCGTCGCCTCTAAGAAGTCCATGAATTCCAACGACGAATCTATCCTGACTTTCTCCCCGGCTTTAGTTGTTGCCGCCGGCCAGACTGTTTCTTTGGATTTGATTGTTACGCTTACTAGTGCTGCCGGCAACATCGGTTTGAGCATCGCTTCCGCTTCTGCGGTTAGCGCTACTTCCGCCGCTGTCAGCGGTTCTTTCCCGATTAACAGCAATTTGATGTCTCCGACCTCTTATAGCGTTGTTAACGTGGCAATATCTGATTCTAACACCACCGCCTCTAACGTTAAAGTTGGCGACGAGAAGGTTGAATTAGGTCATTTCACTTTAGGTTTAAGTGCTCCGGCTAAGGACATTTCTATAAAGTCCATCATGTTAAAGAATAACGGCGTTGAGGATTTATCCACGGCGGCCATGAATCTTTACCTGGAGAACGCCGGTAACAAAGTTAGCGTTAACACTGTTGTTGACGGCCGTTTCGTAACCTTCTATTTCACGAGCGCCGGTTTAGATCTCTTGAAGGATGATTCTTCCAAGATCTTCTATATCAAGGGCGATGTTATCGCTAAAGAGAATACCGCTACCAACAGCTTTGCCTTTGTCTTAAACAAGAGCACTGATTTAGTGGCTTATGAAAAATCCACTGGATTCGGCGCTAATGTTAATTATAATGGCACTGCCGCTGATGCTTATGCTATCTCCAACATCACTATTGATTCGGGCGTGGTTTCTGTTTCCAAGAAATCCACCTCTCCTTCCGCGACTACTATCGTGAAAGGTTCTGATAACGTGATGTTACTCGCTAACATCCGCGTTGACGAAGCGATTACGGCTGATGGCTTGACCATTAAATATGACAGCACTCAGTTCGCGACCACTACCGATCAATTCGAAAATATCAGAGTCTACTTGAACGGTGTCTTATTAGATTCTTTTGACACTGCTAACAGCGGTACTGCTTCCAGTGGAACTGCCGTCATGACTAAGACTATTGACAGCACCTTGACTTTAGCCAAGGGCAACAATGAACTCAAGGTTATGGCTAAAGCTAAGACCACCGCTACCAATGGCGCGATTAAATTCGTGCTTGACGGCGACTTCTTAGACAGCCAGAATCCTGAATATGTCGTTTCCGGTAACGCCGTTAGCACTTCTAACAGCGATATTTCCGGTACGGCTACCGGTGGCTTGTTCACCGTTTCCGGCGCGACCTTAACGACTGTTAAGAGCGACGGTTACTCTGACGGCAAGATCATCGTTGCTGGTAGCAGCGATGTTTCCTTGGGTAAATTCACCTTGAAAGCTTCTAACGACGATATCAAGGTAACTTCTATCTCGTTCGGCGCCAATGCTTCAACTACCCCGACTTCCCACACCAACATCAATGACTTTAAGTTATTTGTTGACGGCGCTCAGGTCGGCAATGCGGTTGACTTCGGTTCTTCCGGCGCGAATTTCTCTTCATTGAATTTCACCATCGCTAAGGATTCCACCAAAGCGGTTGAAGTCAAAGGTTCCTTTGATTCTTCCGCCACCGGCGGCTTCTTAAGCCCGATGACTGTCAATGCTCAGGATTCCCGCGGTACCGCGGTTACTACCGGCAATAAAGCGACGACTACTATCTTCGCCTTATCCACCACCGGCGAATTGAACATTGAATTAGCTGGCAATTCTCCGGCCGCAGCGATCTTAGTTTCTAAGTCCACTGTTGAACAGGAGGTTGCTCAATTCAAGTTAACCGCTATCAACGACAGCGCTGATGTGACTGAAATTAGCGTCGCCAATTGGGACGGCAGTGCCGTCACCTCTACGGCCGATGCCAGAATTGCCGCCATCAAGTTATATGACGGTGCGATTCTGATTGACCAGTTCGTACCGGTTGACGGTGCGGGTAAATTCACTATCACCAACGGCAAGGTTTTGATTCCGGCTAACGGCAACAAGACTCTATCCGTCAAGGTGGTCTTGAACAACATCGACAACGATGCTAACGCTACTGATAAAAATATCTTGATCAGACTGGTGACTGCTAAGTCCAAGTCTTCTGCCGGCTCTGAAACTACGGCGACCGATCAAGGTATCAATGCCAATAGCTTCCGCATCAGAAAGACTGTTCCGACTGTAGCTTTGGCTACCTTACCGGCGACCTTATTGACTTCCGGCGATGTCGTAGTCTCTAAGTTTACTGTTACTGCGGACAGCAATGGCGATGTTGCTTTAAGAAAGATCGTTCTTAAGTACGCTTCTTCCACTAATGTCGGCTTAGCCACGATAGACAATAACGCGGTTAAGATTGACGGCGCGACTAAAGACGCTTCTTCCACTGTTGATACCACTGCTAAGACCATTACCGTTGACTTCGGTGATTCTTCTTACGTAGTCGTTTCTGCTGGCACGACTAAGACCTTTGAGATCTTATCGACTGTCAGTATCGGCGGAGCTGGTACTAGCACTGAATCGCTCACCACTAAGATTGAAGAAGATACCGGCTATGTCACTAATGGCACTGGTAACTTCGTTTGGTCTGATGGCGCTTCGATTTCTAGCTACACCTGGTCTAACGGCCGCAGAGTCCCTGGTTTAACCACCACGACTCAGGTCTTATCTAAGTAATTAGATTAGGCGGGTTGGTTAGATAGGTTAGAAATAAAAGACCGGGCGCAAGCCCGGTCTTTTAGTTTTGGGAAAGGGGAAGGGCCGGAGAGTTAAAGTTAGAGAAAGGCTGGAGATATGAGGCTATAAGGCCGCGAAATCTTTATAAAGATTTTATCTTTTAATTTCAGAAGACGGTTTGGACGTCTTGATATTTAGCTTATATTAGGGATTTGAGCCTCTATTGCGCATATGTTATGATGTTTTTACCTCCAGTTAAGGTGAGAGGCTTAAATATAATCGCCCTAGTTTCAAAAAGCCGTGGAAATGGTTTTTGACAATGAGCTTCAAAATTATATCTACAATACCGATAATTCTGCCGTTTAATGAATTAAATATTTTTATTGATAAAAAACTTGACGAGAAATTTGATGTTAGGTTAGATAGAAAGCTTGATGATAGATTTGGCAAGATATTAAAAAATTTACCGACGAAAGATTATATTAATGAAGTGCTTGATCAAAAACTCGATCAAAAACTTGAGGGTTTTGTCACGAAAGACTATCTTAACGAAGCGCTTGATCAAAAGCTTGAAGGTTTCGCGACGAAAGATTATATTGATGAGAGATTAAATAAAGTTGAGTCTAGGCTGGAGTTTAAGATTGATCAACTTAATTACAAGATAGATGTTTCTTTTGAAGCGTTGAATAATAGAATGGAAGAATATTTCTTTATGCATCCTAAAAAAATGGAATTCCGGGCTTCTTGAAAGGTTGACTTAATTATGATTTATTATTAGCTGAGTCGACATTTTGTCGGCGGCTATGTTATAATATGCTATAATAAAAGCGTTATTCAAACGTCCTAAAGCCTATTTATACTCAGGCTTTCTTAACCTAAAAATATGCCCGCGAAAACCTATTTAAGAATCTTGCAAGGCGGCCTCATCGCCTCGCTCCTGATCGTCTTTTTTATCTTTAAGGATTTGCTGTTTCCTTACATAACCTCCAAACAGCTGTCGTTTAATATTTTAATGGAATTCCTGCTGGTTATCTGGCTGGTTTTTATGATGCGTTTTCCGGAATATCGTCCCAAAAAGAGCCTGATCATTTATGGATTAATCGCCTACTTTTTGGCGATTGCCGCTTCCTGCGTCGTTAGCGTTGACCAGATTTTGAGTTTTTGGGGGGATTCCGAGCGCATGCTCGGCTTTTTTCATATCCTTCATTTTTTTATCTTTTATCTTATTCTGGTGACGGTTTTTCGGTCCTGGAAAGAATGGCGGGCTTTATTCCTGACTTCTGTTATTATCGCTTCAATTGTCTCTTTGGTCGGATTATTTGGCGCCCAGGCGTATAGCACTATCGGCAATACCGCTTATGTCAGCGGCTATTTGATATTTAATATTTTCTTCTCGTTGATATTATTTTTACGCAGTGAATATAAGGGCTGGCGCTGGCTTTATACTCTCCCGATCATAATTATGCTGGTGGAATTCTGGCTCTGCCGCACCTCAGGAGCAATTATCGGCCTATCCGCCAGTATTTTATTATTAATCTTTCTATTGGGATTATTTCATAAGAATAAGGGATTACGCCGCTCTTCTTTATTGATTTTTGTTTTAGCGCTGGCCGGCGTCATCATTATATTCTCTCAGAGCCGGCAAGCTTGGTTCCAAAATAGCTTCTTAAGGAGTTTGACTTTTCAGAAAGCGACTTTCCAAACTCGTTTAATTTCCTGGAAAGGGGCGGTCGCCGATTTTAAAAATCACCCTATCTTCGGAACCGGTTTCGGCAATTACGCGGTTATTTTTGACAAGCATTTTGATTCTAAATTCTTGAACTATACGCGTTCGGAAACTTATTTTGACCGGGCGCATAATAATATCATTGATATCGCCTCTACGACCGGGTCAGTCGGCCTGATAACCTATTTAAGCATTTTTATCGCCGCTCTGTATTACTTGGGAAAAAGGTTTAAGAAGAACGGACGGCGAGCCGGACTTGACGATGAACCGGCGCGGCAGAATCTGGAAATCATCGTTATCGGCGCGCTTTTAGCCGCTTATTTTATCCAGAACTTAGCCGTTTTCGATTCTTTCGTCACTTATATCGGGCTGATGATAATCTTAGGCTTTATTTATTGGATTTATTTTGGCGAAAACCAACCGGCGAGCGAACCGGCAATAACGAAGAAGCGGCTGACTATGGATCGTGATTGGGAATGGGTCGTTCTTATTATTTTATTGATTAGTGCCTTTATCTTCACCAACCGATATAATCTGAAGCCCTGGCGGATGTTCAGGGGTGTTATCAATGGTTATAGTTATGTCGCTCAAAATCAATTATCAGCCGGTGTCTCCGCCTATCGTCAGGCTTTAACCGGTACGCCTTTAGATCGGGACGGCCGATCGACCCTAATTAATCTGATTACGATGAACCCTAGTCTTTTGCAGACGGTTTCCGCTTCGGAAGCGCAGGCGATCCTTGATTATACGATTTCTTTGGCTCAGAAAAATACGGCCGAGAGTCCGCTGGACAGTCTGGCTCAAATGCAATTGGCTCAGATTCTGGATACGGCCGCTCGTAATAATTCAGAAGGTTCGGATGAATTTAAGTATTACTCCGGTTTAGCAATAGACGCAATGGATAAATCGATTGCAGCCAGCCCGGGACGGGCGCCTCTTTATTTGGTTAGAGCCCAGATGCTTTTAGAGCGCCGCGAACAAAAGGAAGCGATTGCCGACGTTAATTATTCTATCAGCTTAAATCCGGAATATTCGGAAGGTTATTGCCGTTTGGCGCAATTCTATTTTTTCCTGAAAGACCGGCCTGAGAGCGGAATTAAGGAAGCCGATATGGCCGCGCCGATGACTAAGTGCGCGGAGTTGAACGGGTTTCAGGATGTTACTTCCGGCCAGTTATTAGTTCAGGCGATTAATTTTTTTGCGGCCGAGGCGGATTATCCTAATGCCCTGAAAGCGGCCGAACGCTTAGCAGCCTTATATGATACGGACGCGCAAATCTGGTTTAATTTGGCTAAGCTATATATGATTTCCGGAGATAGCGTTAAAGCGCAAATAGCCGCCGATAAGGCTATTAGCCTGGATTCGGCACTACAAGCCGGCTGGAAAGCCTTCTTGGAGGTATTAGACGCCCAGGCCGTTAAAGCCTCAGCGGCGGCGTCTTCATCGGGCGCGAGGAAGTAGGGTAGTAAAGCGCTAAAATCGGAGGGATCAAGACGTCAAAAGGAAAGCTGTCCCTAGATAAACAAAGAGCGCGAATCAATTTAGAAAAGATAAAATGTTTTTTATAAAAATCAGGCCGATTGGGTCTGATTTTTATTTTTACTCGTCCCCTTATTAATTAAGGAGTTTTTGCGGGGGAAAACAAAAAAATCGTTTAAGAAAAGTTTAAAGGTTCATCATGAGGACTTTGCTATATTAAGAAGGCTAATTAATTAAAGCAGATAAAAATATGAAAAAATTCTTAAAACGATTATTCTCTTCAAGGAAAAGACGGTTGTTAATTTTCGGCGCCGTGCTTCTGGCACTTTTATCTTACCTGTCTTATTTAGGGCTGGCCATGCTCCTGGTCAGTCCGGTAGAAATAAGTTTGGAAAAATTACGCCGATCTTTTAACGAAGAGCCGGTTTGCCACGAAGTTTGCGCCGCCGCCAGAGAGGCTATAAGCGCGGCGCTGGTTAAAGAATTAAGAGAACGCCCCGATTCCAAAAGCGCCGGATATTTGCAGACATATTTTCTAAATCATGAAAATAATCTTGATTTTAGAATCAGATTAATCGGAATAATCCGGGAAATAGTCGGGTCTGATAGTCCTCCCGGTTATATTAAGGATTTTATAGCAACCGGCGATAATTCTTTAATCCGGGCCGGTATTCTCAGCAATTTCAGCGCTTCGGCTTTAAGCGCGGAAGCTAACTCCCCGGATTACTATTATAAGATTTTGGCCGGGCAGGAAGATCTGCCTGTGAAACTGGCCGCTATCGGAGCTTTAAGTTCACTGGCTGACAAAGAAAATTTCTTTGATTCCGGCCAATTAGAGCTTATCAAAAAAATAATCTTTGATTCGGGAACCGATAAGCGCCTGCGCCAGCCCCTGATTCTCTTATTAGGCGATTATTATCCATTACTGCCAGATGAAACCGAAAATATCCTGACCGCTTTTTACTTAACTGAATCTAGCGGCGATACTATCAGCCGCGCTTTCGCCGCCGATATCTTAAATCGCTTAAGCGAAGAAGAATTATCGGTGCCGGAAGTCAGTCCGGAGGAATGGGAGGAATATTATAATAATTAAAAAACATTTAAATTTATAAAATATATGAAAATATTATTAAAATTATTTTTGGTTCTTATTTTACTATCCGTCCCCGGATTGTGCCGGGCGATGCCGCCGGGAACTATTTTATATCGGACATCAGGCGACGGGAAAATGTTCGGCTATAGCCGGGACCCGTTGATATATTCGGAAAAAGGAATAGTCAAGAATATTTATTCCGGCCATGCCGCCATTTATATCGGCAAAGAAAACGGCGAGGATTATATTGTGGAAGCGATGGCCGGAGGCATAGTTAAGAATCCGGCGAAATATTTCGTTAATCGGGCTGACGGCGAAACTTTTCTGGGCGCGCGGATGCCTACGGCTGTCACCGCCTTGCAGCAGGCGCGCGTTGTGGCTTTGGCTAAGAGCTTGGTCGGTATGAATTTAGGTTATGATTTTGATTTCCATGCTCAAAAAGGACCGGGAGACGAGCAATGGACTTGCGTCGGCTTAACGGAAAAATTATATGAAAGCGCTAATGTCGTTAATCCCAATAACCTCGGCGCCTTGGAGTATGACCCGGCTTATTACGCCGTTGATATTACTCCGGACGGGTTTGATGATCAAAGCGTGGTCAATTCCGCCGGAGATTGTTTTTCGCAGACTCAGGAGTTTTCTAAAATTGCGCGCCGGACAGATATCTTAGTGCCGGCGCCGGAACTTGTCGGCTACGATGTCGGTTTAGAACATGAAGGAGACCGCTATATCTTCCTGCCTTATACCCAATTTCTCCAGCCGAGCCTGGCGCCGGTCGCGGCGGACGTAGAAATATATTCGTCTTTTTCGCGCGCCGAGATTAACGGTCCTTTAAATCTTGAAGCCTTGGCTTTGCGCTGGAGTTTGATCAATAATCCTTTATCTTCGCTTAAAGCTATCGGCACGGTCATTAAAGATGCCGTTGTTAAAGTTGCTGAAAAAACTAAAGAGATAGCGCAAAATTTGAGTCAGAAATTTTTTAATTCCGATTCGGAAACGTCTTTAACCTTGGTTGATGATGACTTATCAAAGACAATCGCCGCCGCCGCCAGCAGTACTAATAAAGTTACGGTCGTCAAGAAAGTGGCGGCCGTAAAAACGACCAAGGCACCGGCCAAAACAAGTTCAAAAATTGCGGCTAAAAGCGGCGCTAAGAGTTTAAGCGTTGAAGTCAGTACCGGCAAGACCGCCAGCGTCAAGGTTAATACTGGCAAAAACGCCGGCATTGAAGTCAGCGCCGGCCAGACCGCCAGCGTTAAAATCAGCGCGACTAAGAGTGGTACGTCTAAAACCGCGAAAGCGACTACCACCGCTAAAACGGCTACGGCTAAGACTAATCCGACTTATTACAGTCCGGCCGCGTCGGCCGTGAGCCCCGCTTCAACCCAGGGCGGCGGCTCCGGAGGGTCTTCATCAAGCTCCGGCAGTTCTTCATCCGGTAATTCCGCGGCTACAGCCGCTAGCTATCCGAAGCTGGCGAGTATTAATAAGATTTATAGCACCGGCGATAATGATTGGGTTGAGATAATTAATATTACTGATCATGATTTTGATCTGGCCGCGGCCGGGTATCGTTTAGAAAAGGCTAAAAGCGCCGAAGACCCGAGCATTTTAATACGCCTCGGCGATCCTGATGACGCAATTTACCCCGGCGGCACGATAATCAAAGCTCATGGCACCTATCTTATCGCTGGCAGCGGCGCTAATGATTATTATAAGCAGAAAGCCGACGCTTTAGTGACTCGGGAAGGATTTGGTTGGCCCGGCTCAGGTTATACTTTATATTTGGGTACGGGCGCGATCAGTTCCAGCGCGGATCCGGACATTATTGACGCAGTCGGGTTCGGCCAAGATGCAACCTTTTTCTTAGGGAGCGGGCCGGCTCCGGAAATCAAGGATAATTATATTCTGCGGCGCGCCAGTTCCTCCGCTGATAATGCCGTAGATTTTAATCTGATTTTAAGTGATGACCCGTCTTTAGTTTTAAATACTGAATCTGATGATCCGTCTTTGGCGACCTCTACCCCGGAAACGGCGACTTCAACTACCGAAATTGCCACCTCAACCGATCCTGATATCTCGGAAACAGCCAGTTCCACGGAATCCGCGGCTGACGGACTCCTCGCGCTAATCAGGAAAATATACAGTACCGGCAATAATGATTGGATAGAATTATTCAACCCGACTGACAATGATTTTGATCTGGCTACGGCTAATTATCGTCTAGAGAAAGCGGTTTCAGTCCAGGATCCCAGTATTTTAATGCGCTTTGGCGATGATAATGACGGATTTTATCCCGGCGGCACGGTAATCAGGGCGCACGATGATTACTTGATAGTCCGGGATGAGGTGGATAATTATTATTTAAATCAAGCCGACGCGATTGCGACGCGGACAGATTTTAGCTGGGGCGGCAACGGGTATAGTTTTTATTTAGGAAAAGGCGCCGTTAGCTCCGGTGTTGACGCGGATATAATCGATCTGGTCGGCTTTGGTCCCGACGCTTATTATTACGAAGGCGCCGGTCCGGCACCGGAAATCCCGGACGCCTATATCCTGAATCGCTTAGCTAATACTCATAATAATTCCACCGATTTTAATCTGATTGCTTCCGATGATCCCAACATAGAAAATCCCGAGCCGGAGTTTAATTCGGATTTATTTTCGCCGCCGGTTCCGACAATTTCCGCCGGGCTGACTGATGTTTGGCATTTTAACGAATGCTACGGGGAAGGAACCTGGGCGGTCGGAAAATGGGATTGCGCCCGCCAGTTTGGCATTAATGGCCAGGTACCCCTAAAAATCAGTCTTGATCCGGCAATTGATATGAACGACGGATTTTCTCTGAGTTTCTATTATAAGAGATGGGAGAATGTGCCGAGAGCGCAGGCGGTTTTGTCAAACGCCGAGGGAGCGATATTTTCCATTAAGACTGACGCCGGTATGCTGGAAATAGAAGGCTTACCTAATTCCGAATTCCGGTATTATCAGGGCATCCCGGATGATTATCAGTGGCATAAACTTACTTTAGTGATAAACCAGGCGGCGGATTATTGGGAAATTTATATTGATTCTAGTTTGGTTGTTCGGGAAAATTTTTTGGCGCGTTTACCGATAATGACCGATTTGGAAATTAAAAGCGTAACCATCGCGGTTCTAGTTGATGAATTGGCGCTCTGGGACAGAGCTTTAGCCGCTTCGGAAATCGCGGCTGATTACAGAGCCGACGCGCCGTATAGTCCGATGCCGGAACGTTCTCCTCAGGAAGCGGCCGAGCTGCTCCATTTCTGGAGTTTTGAAGAAGACTCGGGTGACGAGGCTTCAGACAGCGTCGGCCAGGCCGTTATTAATTTAGACGCCGGCGCCTGGGTAGGGAGAGTTCATGATAATTACGCGATTAAAACTAAGGTCGGCCAGGCTTACACCGCCGTTTTTCCGGATTTTCCGGAAACCAAAGATTTATCTCTGGCTTTCTGGTGGCGCGACAGTTCCGATCCTAATAACGGCCGGGCCGATATCTATCTGACCGGCGGAACCAATAACGAGAAAAATCTTTTTGCTATTTTAGCCGATAATTTTCGTCTGGACTACTGGTTTAATAATAATTACAGTATTTTGGCGGAAGGATTTGATAAGGCGATACCGGGCGGCTCAAACTGGCATTATCTTACTTATGTTTATGACTCTTACCGCTATAAGTTAAATTTTTATGTTGACGGGGAAGAGAAGGCGAGCACGTCTTTAATTTGGATGCCTGACGGAGAGGAAATCACCGGGTTAAAAATCGCCACCGGAGGAAACGAAGCAGAAATTGACGATTTAGGCATTTGGAAGGGTGCTTTAAGCCCCAGGCAAGTAAAAGAGATTTATACTAATAATAAATAAAAAAGGCCACCTTCGGGTGGCCTTTCTCTTGCTTTTTTTTGACTTTTCTTGTATTATAATCTTGTTATTAGAGTAAGCGGGCGATTGCTCTATTTTTAATAGAGAGGAAAGTCCGGACTTCGCAATTTGTTTATTCATAAGCAAATATGATAGTGGGTAACGCCCACCGGTCCGCCGTCAGGCGGATTAGGGAAAGTGCCACAGAGACTATACTAATTCTGGAATTTATTTGACAGAATCAAAGGTGAAAAGAGGCTGGATGTCCTTCGGGGCTACCGGTTTCGGCCTCCGGCGACGGAGATGCCGTGGTAAACCCTATCAGAAGCAAGAGCAAACTAGCCCGCTTGCGGGTTAGAAAAAGTAGCTCGCTTGAGCTCGCCA
>Ga0172381_10005949_pt1 | contig 12289 bp, 13 predicted proteins | sample Leawel6488metaG_FD_119754 | JGI IMG/M metagenome (GOLD analysis project Ga0172381, IMG submission 119754) | Leachate microbial communities from a municipal landfill in Southern Ontario, Canada - Leachate well 64-88 metaG | ecosystem: Engineered > Solid waste > Landfill > Unclassified | place...
CAGGCCGATGAAGTGCCGTCAACTTTTAAATCTTGGCTTGAGCCGTCGCAATAGCACATGACGCTTGCTGTCGCGTTGAAGAATATAGTGCCAGGTCCACCGGCTACCGCGCAAGGATCGCTTGTGGCTGCCTTAAGTTTAACCAGTCCTGTAGCCGTAATCGTCGTACCGCTGATTGCGCCGGTGCTTGATAATCCAGCTGATGTCAAAGCTCCAGTACTGGCAAATTTTGCGAGTGTAGTACCGCTGCTATTTTGCATGTCAAGTAGATCTCCAGATTGCGCACTCGCGGCGCGGATTACAACGAGGTCGTTGGCCGCTGGGCCAGACACAGTCACGTTACCGGCAACAGTGCCGGTGCCTACAGTAAGATATTTTTGCACCTTCACGATTGTGTGTGTAAACCAACTGCCATAAGCCGCTCCACATACAAACATCAGGAAAGCCATTGCCACCAACATAATTTTGCTTTTCATATCATTCTCCTTTTTCTTTGTTTTAGTCTTCAACAATTTCGATTGCATCTAATACGGTAGCTGCATGATTACAGCGTAGGCCATACGTACCAACAGCGGCTTCATTATATGCCAGTGCACTAAGGTCTGGCACGTCAATAATTTTACTGTGATCTAAATATATTTTGGCTTGCGATCCCGCAACGGTTCCAAGCTGCAATATGGCCGCCGATTCGGTATTGATGTCAGCAAGAAGTGTTTTGACAATGTTATCAGGGGTCATATAGTGCGCAAAACTTGCTGCAACAAGCGCTTCGCCAGCTTTTAGGCTAGTCGCATAATGGTATGGCGATTCTAGATCGGCAAGCATGATACCAGTTGTGTAGGTTATCTCGCACGACTGCACAGGCAATGCAGCGCCGCCCCAGCTAAACGACCACTTGTGTGGGTCAATTGCCGCACCGATTCCGGTATAATCGGGGGTTGGGTCCCAAGGGCTAATCACTTCATCAGCCAAGTGCGCGGCTTTACTCGTGGTCTTTTGCGCGCGTACAATTGTCACGCTGCCAGTTGCGCGGGTGACCGCCGTGATCTTAACGATTTCGCCTGTCGCAAATTTCATATAAATTTCTTCGCCTGCGATGTCGCCAGTGTCGCCGTTACGAATAGCTGCGGCAAGGCTTGGCAATACCATGGCAGTAGCGCTGTCGTCAATGCCAGTGTCTAATTTGGTCTCGTAAATCTCAATCTTTCGCATACACTCGCCCGACCAGGCGAAAGTTGGGCCTTCGGCTGCTGTCTTGTTGGCGCTAATTACAAGCTGCGATACACACGCGCCAATGATCTGTTCTGCCGTTTTGGCATCGCGATCAATTGTGTAGATGCTTAAAGTCTTGTCTACTGGCGGTGATGTGTTGATTGCATATTTGATATCGCTTTCGCCATCGGTCACGGTGAATCCAGCGGCGGCCATAAGCACCAAAAATTCAGCACATCCCGTTCCGGCGGTTCCGCTCGGCCTGTAGCGATCTTTTAAGCTCCACGCAATCGGCATCAAGCGTCCATCGGCCTCTGCGTTGCTGCCTCTGTCTGGTCGTGCCTCGTTGATTTTGTTTTTTTCGCGTTGGAGCTTTCCGAAGCTCGTGCCGTCGCCGATATTTTTGATCGCGTCGGTAGTGTCTGGGTGCACCCACGTACCTGCTGTTGTTTCTGCTTTTACGAATACGACTTTGCTACCATAAATTTTATTTGCGTTAGCCATTATCAGTCCTCCTCGACCTCGACGGCCAGAGTGATTATTAATCTTTTACGATATAGTACGCCGTTAGTATCGATCGGCGCGTCTAATTCGCCTGCGATGATATTGATATTATTTACCATGCCACCACACGTGCGATCAGATTCAAATACGCCTATGATCAACTCGTAGATCTTTAAAAGCTGATATGTAAGCACTTCGATGCTATTGCTCCCTGGCTTGTGTGTCTCGATGTACATGATCTCAATATTGTAATCAACCCACTCGTCATCGTTGCGCGGACTTATGCTTGGAACGCTGACCATCAAGGCTGGGTAAGCCGGTGGTGCGTCGCCACCTTCCGGGTCTTGTATCTTGTACCAAGCTGGCACGCGTAGATCCATATAGCTTGAAATCTGGCCATTAGTCAGACCTATATTGCTGTTGATCGTGCCATCGCCAATCGTGATTGAATTATTGGCATCTGACTTCAAAGCTATGCACAACACATGCGAATATGGAGCAGTCGCTAGCATAGTGGCAGAAAAGCCTGTATCGAGATTCAGCAACGTTTTGAGTGTGGTTGGTGCGTACGTGCCAGCCACTATACTAACTGTCACATCGTCTAAAATCAGCGTTTTAGTGGTGGCCGTTGTAATGCTGTCGAAAGCGATCCATACGCTGGCATGATCAGAAGTGTTGGCAGTCGTGATCAAGCCTGGCAACTTGTTTTTCAGTGCGAGTAATACGGCCATAGCCGCATTCAATGGGCCTTTGCGGTTGCTAATCATACTACACGCATATATGCACGAAAACTGGTAGATCCTGGCATATCCTTTTCGCGTGGAGTTTTACGGCTGCTGTATGCTTTTTTGACAAGTTTAGGAAATTCTTTTCCAACTTCTTTGTAAAGGCCATTTACAAGCGCTTGTGGGTTTGGGCTGGCCTCGGCCAATGGTCGCCATGAATCGAGCACGTACCATGGGTTTTTATTCCCGTGCTTGTCAGCTTTACCTTGATTATACTTTTTTGCACCCTTGTATGGAACCTGTGAAAACGTTGCCAGGCCTCGTCTTGCGTTGTACTTAAATGCCCAGTATGCCTCAAGCGTCATTGACTTCTTTGTCTGCCCTGTCAATTCGTTCAGATCGCCGCCGCCATTTAATACCTTCCATTTTTCGTAGCGTGGGCTTAATGGCTTCCAGCCGCTCTTTGAGTATGTCTTCTCGCTCAGCCTTGCCCACCATTCGCCCACACCAGCCCACAGTGCTGTTGATTCAAGCCCTAGCGCGTTGACGACATTTAGCAACATCTTGCTTACGTCAGATGTGTTTGTGTAGGTCTCAGCCATGCTATAGCCCGTCCGAATATTTGAATCTGTACGTTGAATAATCAGTCTGGGCCGTTGCTTGCTGGGCCGTCGAAACGTTCATGCTGTTTGTCAGCGTCCCAATTGGCTCACCAGCTTTTATGCTTTTCAGTCTAGCGCGTATGCGTCCCCATGCACCTGCCAGCGCGTCATCTTCTTCGCCTCGAATTTGCTTTCGAGAGTCGATGAATCTCATCGCTGTCATTTCTGCAACGAGCTCTTTGAGGATATAGTGCGCAGTTTCATTGATCGCGCTTGTTATCTCGATCTGAAAACCGCCTTGTGACAAGGCTTCGGCGACCATCGATGCCGCCCACACAAGAAAAGTGCCGCCGGTGTCTATGTCTGCGATACCAGGCACAACATCGCCGTCCATCTGCCATTGAGCCAGATACTTTTGTACGTGCGTTGCGTCAACATCGTAGTCATAGATCGCCATTTATCGGCCTTTCTTTTTCTTGATCGGCTTCAATTCTTCGTGCTTCTCGGCTTCAAAAACGACTAATTCGACAAGTCCATCATTGCGATCAACAATATCACTTGGATCGCGCTCGTCGAAAAAAGTCTCTCCTGTTGCCACTGATGGCTTGCCAGTGCGTACCAGTGTGCCACGGCCTATAAATCTATACTCTGGCATATCAAAACCCTCCAAGGGGTAGGCCACACGCGGGTGAGGCAAAAGCACCCGCGCGGGCTACCTGCTATGCACTAAGGGTTAGTGCTCAAGCAATTTGTGATCACTGCAACGCGGTTGTATGTGCCTGCTGCGCTGTAACCAGTGGCTTGCACGACATAATTCAAACGGCCTTCGAGCCAATACCCGCGGCCTGGTTGTGTAGGATCTTCATATTCATACATCACTACTTCCATGCTTGGATTATCACCACCAAATACGGTTCTGAATGCGCACACTGCGCTTTCGTCGCTTGGCGACACAGTCTCAGGACGTGCTACGATTAAAGCCTTGTCACTCATAACACTTGTCATAGTAGTGCTGGCAAGAGTGCGATAACGTGCAGTTGAGGCGCTTACGCGCATTTCCAGGATGTCTTGCAATTCTTCAAGGCGCAGACTTCGCTTATCAGAAGTAGTGCCGTAGAAATTACAGAGAACTGCCGGATGACGTCGAAGGCGATTAATCACCTTGAAATCAGCAATGAACTCTAATTGCATTGGATTACAGCCTTGAGCCACGAGTGCTTCTTGCGCTGTCATGAGAATGCCGAGAGGATCACTGTTGTCGGTATCCCATTCAGAACCGCTATCAATGGATTGTTCAAGTGCATCAAGGATATTTCCTGTTACTGTCGCATATGCAAAGGCACGAATCTCCTTATTCAGCATTAAGGCCGCGACAAGGCGTTCAGTCTCATTCTTGCGGATTTCATCCTCGCTGTAACCGGCCTGCTTGCGCTGGCCGATGTATTCAGGAGACATATGGATCGCAAGGCCGTAGGGGGTTTGCTTCCAGGTGACGAGAGTGGGTCGATCGACATCAATCTGATTGGCTGGCTTTTGTGGTTCGAGTTGATCGGGAACACCGATAGCGAACGTGTTTTGACCGTACTCAAGCTGGCCACTATATAAGCCTGGCTTTTCGAGGGCTGGCGCGATGCGGTCAGCAACAAACAGCATATCGCTAGGCTTGTAGCTTGCGGCAATCTGGGTTAAGTGCATGTTAATGTTTGCAGTAGCCTGTGCGGTTGACATTGGCATTTCGTTATCTCCTTATGATAAGATTACACCAGGTGCCAACATTAGGCATCTGACTTTGTTTGTGGTTGTTGCGGTTTCAATTGCTTGCAAGTTCATCAAAGTGTATTCGCTTGATCCAGCGCGGGTGCTTACTGCTCCTGCTGCAACGCCTTTTAAAAGTTCGCCAGCGGTTACTCCGCCGGTATTCACGATTTCGTATTGGCCGCCTACTTCAAGAGGCATGTATTGGATCGTTTCGTACTGTGCTGCCGCCTTGGTTGTGACGCCAAAGGCAAAGGTTGCCTCTGTAGACACCTTGGCGGCGATCAATGTTCCGGTGCTGTTTGTGGTGTCGAGCGTAATCAACACATTTTCTGCTATCGCAGCGGCTTGCGCCTTGACTACTAATCCTTTAATCAACATAGCTTCTCCTTATGCTCCCAGGATTACTCCTGGTGCTAGTAAAATGCATCTCACGGCCTTGGTTGTTGCGCCGTCTTCGATTGCCTGTAAATTTGAGATAGTGTATTCACTGCTACCGGCACGCGTCACAACAGCACCATCGGCGGCTGTGGCGAGTAAATCGCCAGCGGTTACTCCGCCAGTATTCACAATCTCGTACTGGCCACCAACTTCGAGCGGCTTATACTGCACTATTTCACCGATTGCGGCAGCCGCGATAGTCACGCCAAATGGGAATGTGGTGGCAGTGTTGACAATAGCGCCAATAATTTTGTCAGTGCTGTTTGTGTAGTCCAAAGTGATCAAAACATTTTCGGCAATGGCTGCGGCCACGGCCACGACACTTGTACCTTTGATTAGCATCTTGCGGCCTCATCAGCATTCACGATGCGAATTGCTTCAGCGGCCACCTGGCCATAAGTCAAGCCTTTTTCTTTAGCTAGCTTGGTAGCCATGGCGTAGATCTTCTCATCGTGGGTGCTGTACGCAGGCTCGATGATGCCTTCTTGTGATCGTGCAACTGTTTGGAGCTGCACACTAGGCATTGATGCGACGATCTCGTCGAAGGCGTTGGGATCTTGTAACGCCAATTTTGCAAGCGCGCTGTCTTTGCCATCTTTTTTAAGTTGGCTAGGTGTCAGCTTCCCGCTTGCAACAGCGCTGTCCATGCGTGCTTTAGCCTGTACCATGGCGGCTTGTGCTCGTGCCGCGTCGCGTTCCTTAGAAAGGATATTAACTTGTGCTCGCAGCTGTGCGACAACATCTGCCATGCTTGCGGTTGCTACAACAGCTTTTGCGGCCATTTCATCAGCAAGCTTCTTCTTTGCGGCTTCTTCTTCGGCAAGCTTCTTCTCTTCTTTAGTTGGCTCGGCTGGTGCTTCCTCTTCTGGTGCTGGTGCTTCCTCCGCTGGTGCGTCGGTCGGTGTGACTTCTTCGTCTTCGATTGGTTTCTTTTCGTTCTCGGCCATTTCAAGCCCTCCTGTGATGCCGTCAATAAGTCCAGCGGCAAGTGCTGCGCGCCCCACCCATGTTCGGCCTGTGTAAATTTGTGCGGCCTGCGCGCCCCGCGCGCGTTCAACCGCTGCTTTAAAAAGTGACATCGTCTCAGCTATATACTCTTGTGTTTCGATTAGCGTCTCTTGACTTATCGGAGCGCCATCAGCGCCGCCTTTAGCACTGCCACTTGCCACAACGATTACTTTGATTCCTTGTGCTTCGGCTGCTGCGCTTGTGTCGTGTAACACTGCAAACGCGCCAACACCACCAATTCGCGACTCAGGTGAGCACTCAATACTTTGACATTGTGATGCGATCCAATATGCCGCGCTTGCGCATGTGCCGTCAGCATAGGCTTTGATCGGCTTTAAGGCAGACGCTAAATAAACAGTGTCGGCCAAGGCTGGTACGCCATCGACAAAACCGCCTGGACTTTTAAAATGCATTGCAATGCTAGACACCAGGGGATTAGTGATCGCGGCCATTACTTCGGCCTGCACATCTGAAGGCCGTACAATGCCACCAACGCAATCAGGTGCGTCCTCATAAATAAGGCCACACAAAAAAATATGAGCGACACCATCGATCACAAGGCTTTGCTGTGCAGCCTGCGAGCTTGCGCCACCTGACTTTGCCAAGGCAGTATAATCATCGTATGCATCGCGTAGGCCTGCAAATACTTTCATACTTGTTCCTCGTATTCCAGCGCTCGATTGTCGCGCGTATCATCGCCTGTTGCGGCATCGTAAGCGCCAGGCACTTGTGTAGTTGTGGTTTGCACTTTGACGGCCTGAGGATCGCGATCTGGCCATCTAAATAATCGGCGAAAGTGATCCTCATCTGCCGCGCTCGGTGCGATGTTTTGTGCTGACACAAGTTGTGTGTAGGCTCGCACTTCTTCGGCAGGGCCAACTCCTTGCGTGCTTATGACTTTTATTTCTGGGTAATAAATTTGGGGGCCAAAATTAATGTCAATCAGCATATCGATAGGATCTTGTATTGAGCTCGCCAGCCACTCGTAAAAGTATATGCGCATCTGCTGTTGATTGTCAGCATCAGTTCCGCCGGCTGCATTGCTTCCATATGGCGACATCAAACCGCGCGCAAGTTGCTGGCTTCCAAACGCTTGCAAGATTGCTATGTCCGCGTGATTCTCAGCTGCTACGCTATTTTGTATCGCATCGCTGTCTGAAAATAATTGACCAATTTCTTTTACCCAACCAGGAGAATATATAGCAGACGATTCATTGATCATCGAGTCTGCTACCGACGCGAGTGTATCCTGTACTTCGTCGCTATCAATTCCAAATTCGCACCCCTCGTTGGCCTGCACGTAAGGCGTACCGAACAATGACTTTTGGATCATCATGCGGCGAGCTTTGCGTATATCTTCTTTTTCTTTGTGTTCGTTGGCCATTGGTCGGCTCAACGGGTCGCCAAGAACAGATTCACCATATATAGGCCACCACACAAGGCCTTTGCCTGCCTCTCCAGGTGCGCCAAATTCGCAGTATTGCTGCTTTCCTTGCGCGTCAGTCCACAGATATTTGCCAGATGCCCACCATTCGCCGTCTTTTTTGGTGATTGTACCGAGGTCAAAACCGCGCAAAGGGCGATAAGCCAAGTCTTTAAAATACCAAAGGCCGTCATTTTCAAGCTTAAAAGTCACTTCATGAGGCGCGACGCCGTAAATTAATGCCTTGAAAACCGTCGAAATCACGCTTTTAAAACGCCGATCCATTCGATGGAACAGCGTTTCGCGTACAAATTCCTTTATTTTTGGGTCAACTTTTGCCCCGACAACGTCAAATTCAGCGGCAAGCATGGATGAAATAAGTCCAAGGAACCCGATTACAACTGTCGGATTTGTCTTGAGCATCTCATCATATAGGCCAAGCTGTACGCTTGTGCCGACTGCATTGCGGCCACTGTATGCATACGTCTTATCAAATGGCTGCGTGCGGTCTGCGCGTTCGGCTATTCGGCGCTGGCCAAGAGATTTAGTGTTGTTTTTTAGGTTTGCCATTAAGCCCCCAAAATGGCAATTTTAGACACTCGTATAGTGTGCACTTTTGTTTACAGTGTGTCAACTATTATGTACAGTTTTAGATATGTTGTTGTTTTCTTTGGATTTGTACAGCAGTACCAGAACCGCCAGTGCGTGGAATTTGCCAGCAGGCCATCATCAACGCATCAGCTTTGTCTGGCGATCTACCAAGGCGTTTGCGCGTTTCCTTTTTGTCTTCAATCGTTATTACTGTATCGCTGTCTTGATAATGCACGCCTTGCAGGTCATCGGCCAGCTGCTCGTCGAGCTCATCGAGTGCAAGTTGTCCTTGTCGTATTTTTTCGCGCAATTCCCAATATGCTTGACTACGCAAATTTTTGTACCTTCGCTTGTCGCCATGCCGAACCATAGCGCGCGCGCCACCTTCAAAGCGTGTGCACGTATGGCCCTTGGAACGAAGTGCTGACCACAAGCCGCTGCCGACGCCGACAGTGTCAATCACGATGTTCTTCGCCTCCCATGTGTGGCCACAATACTGCATAGCCGTAATCACTTGATCTGCGCACCATTCGTCATACTGTTCTGGTCTGCCCTTGTAGTCCGAACCACGCCACGCCTGCACAGGCAACACGCGATTACCGATCACTATCTGAATTGTTGACTGGTCGCTATTAGCGCCGTACTCGGCTGGGTCAACGCCGCAATGCACAACGCCGTCTAGGCCGTATACATCAAGCAAATTCGTAAGCCACGAATACATAACAAGCTGGCCTGGCTCGTCGTCATATTCCCATTTCCCTTCGTACATGCGTTGACGCTGCACTATGCTTGTACTGTTGCGCATACCTTCGATGTAATTTTGATCGCCAAATTCATTGTCAGTTGGTAGCGCTTGAATAAATTCAAACCGAGCTGGCAGCCTGTCGCGGATGCGATAGATGTCAGTGTACAGCCAGTTTTTGCTAGGATTGCATGTCATCAACAACTTTTTCTTAATTCCATATTCCTTATTTTTACAGCGGCCAACAATGAGATCAAGGCGTTCCATAGCTGCCTTTTCAATCTCTTGCGCTTCTTCAATCCATCCGCATGTAAAATTCTTCGAGCCAAAACGGTTATACAGCGGATCACTTGGCATGCGCATACACTCCATGCATTTGATTGTTGAGTTGGTTGGTATGTATGTAATTGTGTTGGCCTTTTCATTAGTGGCAAACAGATCCTTACTTAGGCTGTAGTCTTGGCAGACCTCCCAAAAAACTTGAATTGTAGAATCTATAACATCGGTGATTTTTTTGCGAACGACAAAATAGCGCGTGTTAGGGTAGGTTATCATCATGCTCAGTAGCCATACACAACCAAGGTATGTCTTACCGCCGTACCCAGCACCGCCGTACAGTAGCAACTCTGTTGTTGCGTCGTGCAGCGTATCCCATGCGTGCCATTGCACTTTGGACAGCTTAGGAATAAACTTCATTTTGATTGCAACTGTTTTATTGTTTTTTCAAGATCTGCTATTCGTGTGATTAATTTTGTGCGCTCCTTATCCATGCGTTCAATCTTTTCTTTCAGATATTCGTCGGGGTAAACAACTTCAACACTCGTCGGTGCATTTCTCACAAGATCTGCCCTGGCATGATCTTTAATTTGCCCTAGTAGTTGTTCGCCGCACAGGCTCAGCATTGCAGCATTTCCATTAAGCGCCGCCTTTATTTGCGCCCTAGCTATCTCGTCGCGCACCTGCATAGTCCACAATGATCTACATTCGTCGGGGGTTGTTCTGCACAAGTCAGCACATTGGCTGTTGAATGCATTTGCGCTCATCCCAAGCATTTTTGCCGAATCTTTGACTGATTTGTCTACCGCCCAAAATTTTGCCGGAGCAACGCACGCTTGCGGAAGTTTTACTGCAAGTGAATATTCATCACTTTTGATTTGTGGCGGCGTGCTTTGCTCTTTTGTTTTTTGCACTGGGCCTGTAGCATCCGACGGGTGCACATAGCGAGATAAGAACCAAGAGGCGATGTCAACTGATGAAAGTGCTTTAAACTTGTAGCTTATCGCAACGTGAGACATGCCGATCTCACGACCGGCAGCACGAAGGCCGCCGCATGCGTGTACGCGTTGCCAGTCTACGTCTTTTCCGCTATGCGCCATTAGATGATTCCTTGTCAAGCCTTCTATTGGCTACGCGCATGAGCTTGTACACATCACAGTATGTGTGCAGATATCTTGTAGGCAATGCTTCTGGTTCGTAACGCCCAAACAAAGTGTCCATATCGCAATACTTTTCAAGCGTCTTCTCTTTGGCTAATGCTGATGCACTCCAGAACTTTTTGTTACTTGCCAGTGAAGCTACTAGATCGGTGTGTGATTCATCGCCTCTATGACTTATCATATCAAGCATGACTGTTGACAGAGAGTCTACTCCCATGGACTCCACACACGATATTGAATTGCCTTGATAGAACATGTTGCCAGGGTTATGTGGACTTTTGAGCAGCTTTGATATTTGCTGTCTATAATTTTGTTTTTTGGTTGGCCAACAAGCCAGCGGCGTTGATGGCATTGGCCTGAATGGTGTGAAATGATAAGTCAACATTACTTGCTTCTCATATGTTTCCAGCTTTGAATCAACATCTTTCACGCATTGAAGCATTTCAAATAAGTCAGCGTCCCGTTCTATTGGATACCCAACTATGCAATATATCTTACAATTATGCATTGTCTCCTGAGAGGCTATCCCTTTGAGAAAGTATTTATACATATCATTAGTTATTTTTTTATTTATAGCGAATCGTATACGCTCGCTGCAACCATCAAGAGCAGTGATTCTGACCTGTGATTCTATTTCCCATTTATTATACTCTAATGCCGACAAGTCAAACATAGTTCTTTCGATTGAGCCAGATACAAATGCCACCATGCCTGAGTTGTCTTTTTGCATACCACCTTGATTTAACCTGTGCCATGTATACCCACAAAAAAAGCATTTATTTTCGCATCCAATAGAACATTCATGATATTTTGTTCCACTGTCAAGCATTACATCATTATCATAAATTCCAGTTTGATTAATTACATACTTGTTATTAATGTTGAAATCTTTTGACCAACATAAAGACTCATGAATATATCTATCTCCATTCTTCATCTCTTTCAGTATATCAAGTATTAATAGTTCGCCACGGCCAAACACGAAACAATCGAAGAACCGTAAGAATGGCATAACATTCAATACACCTGGCCCACCTATAATCGACGTGTAGTTACCTTTGCGCCATGACAAGCGCTCTTTTATTATCTGCCACCAATCGCACGCCCCCGTAATGCTGTACAACACCACGTCATATTCATGCACCGTGTCCTCACAGCATGGCTCATACTCATAACCATTGCGCACCATCGAGTCTAACACAACATTAAAACCTGGCCATGCTCTTACGTCATTACATTCATTTGAGTAGCATTCTTTTGCATTCGCCTTAGTTATGTATCTTCCTATTCTCATGGTACGAACCGCATGCCGCATTTTGGACATTTACACATATCTTTGTCTTTCTTCTCGGCTGTTGGGTTCATGCCTATATCTAGCGGCTCAATTGATTCAAGCATTTTTGATAGCCTGTCGTCATCCGTGCCTATGGCCAATGTGCAGTGTAGAGCGTCCTGCATTCTGCTGTCACGCCCTGCCATCGCGCCAATAGGATCGAGTGTAGCAAGCACGAAATCTTCCTCCTCTTGTGTCAGCTCAACCATAATCACTGGTACTGTTTTCTCGCCGTGCGCAATTGCTTGCTCGACACGCATGTGGCCGTCGAACATCGTGCCAGTAATCACATTCATCTTGATAGTATCAACCCACCCAACATGATCAAGCGATGCTTCAATAGCACCTCGTTGCTTTCGATCATGCTTGCGCCAATTTTTTTGGTTGGCCTTTAATTTTTTGGGGTCGACGTTCTCAAGGCCTATGATTTTATTTTTCCATTCCATGGGTTCACCTCGGCCTTGAGTATACCATATGCGGTTACCACTGGTAAACTTCAAAAAGTTCGAGCGAAAAG
>Ga0172381_10005950_pt1 | contig 12288 bp, 25 predicted proteins | sample Leawel6488metaG_FD_119754 | JGI IMG/M metagenome (GOLD analysis project Ga0172381, IMG submission 119754) | Leachate microbial communities from a municipal landfill in Southern Ontario, Canada - Leachate well 64-88 metaG | ecosystem: Engineered > Solid waste > Landfill > Unclassified | place...
AATGTTTGAAAAAATAAACAAATCAAATATAACCATTGAACAAGTTGGCGACAAAGTAGCTTTCAGCTACCAATTCACCGACGAAAAAAAGTTTGCGTTAGCCACAGGACGTATAGCCCTCCGCGACAAAGAAGAGTGGTCAGTTGACAAGAAAAACGCTGTAATCACGCTAACAACAAAACTTAAATCACCCGCCACCTTCGCAGAAATAGACAGCTTATTTGAGGAGCTTGTACAGTGACCAAACAGAAAGTAACTTTAGCCATTGACCCTACACTTGCAGCGGCAGCAAAAACCGAAGACCTAAACATGAGCAACCTAATAGAAGAAGCCATAGGCAACAAACTTAAATCACTTGGCTACCGCCAAACATGGGTGAAACCATAATGAAAATTTACATGTTGATTGAAACAAAACGGATATCAGATCTTTACACAGTGATAACACAACAAAACATAAAACCCGTATCCACCCTAACCGAAGCCCTAACATGGTGCGAGTACACCGCACGCACCAAACAAAAATCACTTGCAAACTCCACCCTGCAACAAATTCGCAAAGACAACAAAATTGTAGGTTACAAAGTGACCAAAGACACCGACACATATGCCTACACCTTTGAAGAACACACCCTTGACTTAACCACCACCTGCGACAAAACCCAAAAAACCCTAACCTACCCCAAACTATCCAACGACCTTGAAGTAGCCCAAGCCTACGACCATATAACCGAATGCCACAATTGCCAAGTTTGGGCATGGGAAACTTTGCACGTAGGCGGCAACTTTGACCTTCAACAAAAAATCAACAAGCTCCGTGGAGGCGCACCATGAAACTACTCAACTTAAATTTCCGCCGCAAAGGCAAATGCAAATATTCAAACAGTTGCGAACACTACTACTCAGCGTCATTCACATGCACTCACATGGGCGGCTCATATTGTGGACGTTACCGCAAACTAACCAAAAAAGGAAGCACCCAAAATGACGCTTAAATGCCAAGATTGCACCAAAACCTTCCCCGTACCAGCACGCTTATCCACAGAAACCGTCCCCACCACACTCGCCCCTTTCGCCACAGAAAAAGTAACCCGCACCATATTCGAACAGCCAGTTTGCCCATTCTGCAAATCCCCCGACATTACGGAGGTGCAACAATGAACAAAAAAACATTAACATCAATAATAGCAACCACCACAATAATTACCATACTATCACTAACAATCATATCACAAAACATAGCTTACAACAACCTACAATATGAATACGACCATGACTTAAACATATTAGTCAACCGACACGTAGAAAACATAGAAATGTTTCACAAAGTAAACCAAACAGTTACTAATTTGCAAAGTGCCCTTGACAACAAAACCCAAGACTATTACCACCTAAAAGACGTATTCGCCATATATTGCAACAAAACTACCATACCCCTTGACGAAACATGGAGTGAACACCGCATTACACCATACTTAGTTAGCGACCGCCCCCAAAACATCAACCTAATTACCTACGTAAACGGCACCCATGCCGTAGCACGCTTATACTTTATAGACCAAAACGTTTGGTCACCAGCCGTGTTTTTAGGCACATACGAAGAATGCAACATTGATTAACCCCACATTTTTCCTTTTTTTAATCAAAAACCTTAAATATAGTATAGTATACACTATACCCTAATTGAGGTTTGAACAAAGTGTTGCAATCAGAAACAATTCAATCAAAAATACACCCACAAATTATAAACTTGATGGAAGGGGAATTTCTTAGTAAATCATGGTATAGTATTATCCCAGACAAGCAAATGGAATCAAGATTTCCAGACCACACTCAATTTATTCACTTAGATACCATTTGTGACATTATTGTTAGGGATAGCTTACGCAAATATTGGTCATGTAAAAGTGAAACATTGTTTTATCTTCACGAAAATATTACTTACGGATACGGCGGTTCAATATATGAACGTGTGGAAAAGACAGAGTGGGCACGCGCTGCACTCCTTAACCGTACATGTACCGAAGCCTGCCATAATTGCCCAGAACTAAAAAAAGGTAGGCGAACAGCAAAAATAGAATGTCGAATGAGTGATTATTAATGGTAAACCCAAAAACCTGTTTTGACTGCAAACTTTGCGACAAAACCAACCTTGCCAAACCCGTTGCCCAACAAGAATGCATAGAAGGCATTCCCATAGTTGAATGCACCCGCAAAGGCAACAACGCAATAATCACCGTGCCACTAGCCCAAACCCAAGCAGTGTGCCTTGAAGACACACAACCAATACTCCCCGAACACACCCACTGCCAAGACATAACCCCAAAAGGTGAGCTATAATGTCCCGATTGAACACATTTGAAAAACAAACATTATTCAAACTTGCAAAGCATAACAAAACCCATCGTAAATGGCATGATTGGCTCGCAATAAAAAAACTGCGAGAACAACACTTAATCACATTTGACAATCATGACAATTGTATCATTACCCCAAAAGCAAAGTTCCTAATCGAAACAGGTTTCATTTAAAAGGCGAAAACCATGACCAAAAAACGATTAAGCCGAAGACAACTAATCAAACGCCATCTTATTCCACGACTGCATTTAGATGCATCTATTTCAACATTACAAACTAGTACGAAAAAACCAGTTGGCATAATGGATGTTGACTATGGAAACCACGGCTCAATGTGCCTACTATCTATACGTTTAATCCGTGACCTAATAAATAGTGGAGTGCTAAAAGAATACCAAACACGCACTTCAAACAACGCTACATTCACTTACTACGACTACATAAACGGCAAAAGATGCCCATGGCATTGCGAATGCGGAAAACAATGCAGCGGCTTAAAAAAACACATAAAAGATAACACAGCCCACCAATGTTCAATTCACTTTGACCCATTTAGCAGCACCGCCACCTATTGTTCCCATACACTCGACCACAAGCACCTATACCAAAACACAGGCTGTGTCTACAACACCCCAGACGGCAAACGCATCGAAATCCCAAAATGCAAATACTGCAGCTACAGCATGCCATACGAACAAATCAAAGCCACCTTACCCGCCAACATCACAGAGGTGACCCAGCAATGACCGAAAACAGCCCATACCAATTTGAAAACCTAAACATAACCCAGCGTGTTATCGCAGTAAAAGCACTAATCGACCACCAAAAATCACTAATAAACGTAATATCTGAATGCAAAAAAATTCATAATAATAACACCATTTTTGAAGAAATAAAGAATGAAAGTCAACGTAAACTTAATGAGCTAAACGAAACCCTCTACACGCTTGGCATAGCCTCCCACGACGGAATAATAATCCAATCAAAGGTGCCACCATGAAAAACAAAAAAGACAAACAACCGCAAATCAGATGTGGTACTTGTGACCACTGGTGCCGTGGTGGAATAGGTCATGGTCGCGGCGGTGGTTCTTGCATCAAATATAACTTATCACGAGTAGCATCCAATACTTGCGGTATTGGACCACACGGTTGCCACTCATCCTTCGAAAAGGTGCCCCCAGCATGACCCCGCAAGAAACTTTGCAAAACTACTTAACCCGCATGGTAGACCTAAACACTACCCTAATGAACCTTAACCGCAAACACAGCCCCGCCCCAGACCCAACAAACTACAAACAATCCATCACCAAACAGCAATGCTTACAGTGCCTTGCAGGTCACGTTTACGTAATCGGTTGCCTCGTAGAATCAACAATAAAAATCAACGTGCAAGACGGTTACGCCCCCCAAACCATAGTAGCCATTGATTTATGGTACGCCCAAAACGAAAAACTATTTGACGAAGTCGAAGCCATCCTAAAACAGCCCGCACAGCACTTCGGAGTTGCAATGTAAAATGAACTCAATCACAATAGACAACAAAAAATACTACCTAATAACCGACCTTGACTTAACGTGCTACTTTGATTTATGGCAAATTAAACGACTTTCAAGATATATATTTTATCAAATATACCTACACCAACTTGAACTTTACGCAAAAGTAGCACAGATGCAAACCAATGGTATTGAAGGTTTATTCTTTATCACATTGCGCCCACAGCACAGAATACCAGAACGCATGTGTGAAGATTGCACAATTACACCCCTAACAGGCACTATCAAAGGCTACTTTTTACAACCGAAAATAATTGAATCAACCATTACCCCCGTATTGCAACACTGCCTATTAGAATCCCGCAAAATGGGTCTACCATTTATATTAAACACATTAAAGGAAGTAACTTAAATGCAAAAAACCCCAGAAATAAAAATAGATTGGAAACGTTTCACAGACCAAATCAAATTTAATCAACCAAACATTTTCTACTGTGTAGGCAACCGTTCCACTGGAAAAAGCACTTTACTTGAACTTTTAGCCAGCAAACACCCCAAAATAATCGACGTATTTGGTGGACGCGACAACGAAAGCCTAATTTGGCTTAACCCAAAAAGTCCCTATAAAACAAACCTTGTGATAACTGGCAAAAACTATAAAACCATTACGCTGCAAGACATCGAAAACCATGACGCCATACTTTCATCACCAAAATTTTTTACCCTATCACAATACAAAAAATTCACTAAACACATTTTCACAATCCTATCTCACCGAACCCATTGGAAAACCCCGTGGGCAATGATAATACGCAATATCCCTCAGATGCCAGCAAACGAATTTATTTACTATATGCGTGAATCTCGCATGTGCGGCGTTACAAAACTAATTGAAACAACGCAACATCACCAACCACTTGAAGAAATAGCAGATTACACACTTATCAAAAAATTAGGTATAAACTTGGGAAACTTTGCATTTATACAACATTTTACAGATTTACAAAATCTGCAAAATAATCAATTCACAATTCTATCAAATTCTGGTGCGGTTGGTGTTGGAACATTTGCACTACCAAAATGGCGCAATCAAAAACCATATAAGCAAGTAATTTGAATACACTATGTGAGGTTTGAACAAGTGAAAATCTACATCCTTAAAGAAATATCCGCCATGAACACAAAAGTTCATATCACAGTACCATCAAAAGAAGCCGCGCTTGAATGGTGCAAAACCTGCGAATTTAACACACCCTGCTTAGAGTTGAATAAACCATGAAATGTCCAAAATGTGGAACACGAACTAATAGTGTTTCAACAACAAATCATGGTGGAAATGTTCCTCTACACAATCGCCAATACTACAAAAAATGTGACACCATATTTAAAATAGAACTAAAAGGTGATGAATAAATGAATAAACTTACCCCGTTAGCCACAGGTTCCCTAAAAGCAATCCGCACAGACTGCATAACCAAACAATCAAAAGAAGTAGACATCGAATATGCCATTTACAATCACGAACGATACCCAAATGAATTCGTATTCCAAATCACCAAAGGTGCAGTTACAGGCTACGAAAACTTCATATTCCAACCAGACGACAACAAACTATTAGAAATGGCAAAACGCGGCTGGTGCGGCTGCACTGGCGACATCGGCTGTTGTGTACCAATCTACGACAAACTTGAAGTGCCTGCAACCGAAATGGCAAAAGTAAAGTTTCCGCAACCCACAGAAACAGATTGGATTCAAGACATAAAACAATTTCAAGAACAAATGTTCACAAAACTTGAAGCACAAATCCCAACCAAAGGCTTACCCATAAAAGCAAACTTAGGTAACATAGACCTAAAATCAAAAGCCATCGAACACCTTGAAGCTGGCAACTGGGTTGATGCTGCAAATTGCTGTTTCCTACTGCAACAGAAAAACGGTGCAAAACCATGACCAACACAAAACTTCAAGAATCAGAAGAAAAACTAAAATCATTCAACAAACACTTTTTACTTGAAATAGTACCAATTGGCTGCGCTGGTAACAACCCTGAATTCGCGGAACTATGTGCAACATTTGAAGAATTTAAAACTAAGTACGCAAAATGGATAAACAAAATAAAATGACTATATACTTTAACTCCCCCAAAGTTCGTAACCACCTACTAAAACACAGAGAAGTAGTTACACTACGTGATCACCAAATTGCACAAGGTGTACATGATTTAGCTACAGGCAACTACCGCAAAGGTACCACCAAGTTTTTTGGCAAAGGCACATGCGAACAAATAGCAACAATAAAAATCAAATTAGAGCTTGATTTATATGTTGACAACTCTGGTTTCAGCTCCGTTAATGAATGGTTAATGGAAGCCGCCAAATTCGGTTCCAAACTACCACTATACCTTTACCACATAATCCTTCTTCAAGATTACAACAACTTAACTACCCCACGCGGACACGCCTTTGACGACACATTCTTCAAACAACAAAAACCTAATATACCTCAACAACCTATAACACCACATACATGAGGTTGAACAAATGCAGCGTTACAAAATTCACTACATCGGCACAAATTATTATACCCAAACCAACTTCGTCAGAGAAGCAGAACGCATCGGAATTCAACGTGCAGTAAGTTTTGGTACACTAAAACACTTGAAATTCGGTGAGCGCATTTTACTCGCAAACTTTATCCCCAACCCAAACGCCACTAAAGCAGAACGCCAAAAGAAAATAGGCACCGCCGCTGTTTTCGGTTACATGACAATCACTGGCATCAGCCACACACTCCCCCCAGAATACTCAGCACAACTACTTGAAAAACTTGACACAATTACCAACATTAACCAATCAAAAAATGTGTTGCGTGCATGCGGAAACTATACCATCGGCACAACAACAACAATCACCAGCACCCTTGCAGAAGTGCTTGAAAAGTTAGAAGAGACTTTAACAAAAATGGTGCATGACAACAAATTAACATCAAAAAATGGTGATTGCAACTGCAAAAAATGCAAAGATAACCATACTATTAAATGTATAGACTGTACAAACGGTGTTTTTCCATTGGAAGAAGATAAAGAAGAATGCGCTAAATGCAATACAGACCTTTGTGTAAACGATAAACACCAGTGCTGCACCAAACGTATATGGCTTCTTGACCCTAACAAAGTAAAATGGTTCATAGTCGGCACATACACCCCGCTCAGCGTTGACTTAACCATTAATAAAGTACAATTCACCCGTGGCATCGGCAAAGTTGAAACACTCCTGAAAATACCGAAATCAAAACTAATCCCTATAACAATTACTTGGTTATCCAAATACCAAAAACGAAAATATATGCCAAATTACCTCAAAAACGACTTTGGAGCCAAACCCAACCCACAATTCAACAAATACTTCGGAGCACATGACAATGAAAAAACACCGTAATAAAATTATTGTAGTAATAGCAGCACCCATATTATTTACCATAGGCATACTAGGATGGCTAATGATAAGCGCCGTACCAGAAAAACACCGTTACAATAAAAACACGAAACCATTGCAACCGTCTAATCAAAACGTTCGCAAGCACCCGTGATTAGATCCAAAAGCTTGAACAGTTAGGTAAGCGACACCCAACGGGTAATAAAGGCATACTGCTTAAGCTGCAATGGCGTGAAATTAAAGTGATAAAAATGGCAAAAACCCTAAAAACATTAATCAAAAACATATATCCAGTGAAACTACGCAAAACAATAATATTCAAACGTGTAAAATTAGTAGAACTAACAAAACGTGCACCATTATGCAAATACTGTGAAGACCGAATGTACATGGGCGCGATTGCTTGGGGCAAAAAACCACTGACGCCAGAAGAATTAAACCTAAACATTTCACTTGCAAAAGCAGGCGAACTTTACCTATGCCAAGAAGACCAAAAATACATACCCAAAGATAAACCAGCACCAACAAAAACCTGCGAATTACTTGATTAACCAAAAACTAAAATACATCATAAAACAACATAGTTGTAGATACACATGCGAAACTTGAATAGTATGTTATGTTGGTACCCACTAGTAGAACACATTATACCAACACCGAAAACCACCATAATACCACTCCAAGAAATAGAATCAATTGACAAATTTTTAGCCCCGCTATACGAAGGCACAGTTAAAGACCGCGAAATGAAACGTTTGCTTGCATTAGCAGAAAAAGAAATAACTCACTACCCAATATTCCTACGAAGCGACCAAACAAGCCACAAACACGATTGGAACAATTCATGCTACATAAAAAACGCACAATCACTCGCCAAAGGAATAGCTAACATCTTCGAATTCACCCTAATGACTGAAACATTAGGCTTCAACGCAATAATACTCCGCGAATTCCTTGAATTGCCACACGATTTTCACGCCTTCAACGGCATGCCAATATCAAAAGAATTCCGTTACTTCATCAAAAACGGTGAAGTATTATGCCGCCACCCATACTGGTTCCCAAATTGCATGCGCCACGCAGACACTAAAGATTGGTTAACAAAACTGAAGAAACTTCAAACGTTAACCCCAGAAACCCAAACCATATTAGACGAATACGCCTTAAAAATCAGTAGAGCAGTAGAACCGTTAAAAGCTCCCGATAACTTTTGGAGCGTTGACTTCTGCATAGTTGCGGGACAAGGCTGGATGATGACTGATATGGCACTTGGCAACGACAGCTACCATTATGGAACATGCAAAAACGCTCCACCTGAAATGCTTAAACGTTACGGCAACCCCGAAGACCTACCTAAAGGTGTATCTACCTAATGGGCAAACGCCAAAAAGACCGCCGTAAAGAACGCCGCCAGAAAATCTTGAATGGTGGTGATTAAATGGACAAATACGTAAAAGCAGCCTTAATATTTGCACTCTTAATTTTCACTTGGTCAATACTTACAGTTATTGATGTGTTCGCTAACCCGATATTTGCATCACTATGGCTATTGCCATATAACGGTGCCCACTTAGCAGGCTACATAGGACTTGCATTGTCATCATTTGCATTACTAGTTTACTTAGCTGTTTTCAAACAAAAGAAAACCCAATAAACACCTCCCACTTTTTCAATCAAAACCCTTATATTTTATTAAGTAATATACCCTACCCTGAGGTTGAGCAAAATTGGACAAAAAATTAGAGCATAATTGGAATAACATAGTAATGTGGCTTAAATTATCAAATAATCCAGATGTTAACCAAAAACTCCATGAAAACGCTTTATGCTTTGCTGAAATAGAAGCCCACTGTATAGAATCACGTTGTGAAGAATTGGCTAAAAAATCACTATTAACCCGAGCTCGTGCGATAGTCCGTGCTAAAGCTAAACTGAGAGAAAAGCAAATACAACTTGCAAACGACTATCCATATGACAAATATGCATACATACCACAAATAATCCGCGACGCTTTACGTGATTAAAACACTCCACTAAAAATAATAAAATTCAATAATAACATTTAATAGCAAGTAGTACATACTACTCCTAATTGAGGCTCGAACAACTTGATAACAAAATCACAAAAAGCAAACAGCGTGAAAAGCGCCGCAATAAACTTCCCAGTAGTAACCCGTAGCAAAGACGGACAAATAGTAACAATCATTTACGCAGACCACAGTGAAGTTTTTGAACTAAAATCAACCCGCACCAAAGCCGATGGCGAACGCGAAGGTTGCCTATACGACCCCTACAGTGAACTTGAAATGGACTTAGGCAACGGTGCAACAATCGTTCACTGCTCCAAAGAAACCCGCTACTATCCTATGCCAGCCGACTTTGTAGCAAGCGTAAAAGCATCAAACGAAGCCCACGCAAAAATAACAGGTGAAATGTAATGTTCCCACAAGTAAAAGCCCGCATCTTAAACATAGTTGGTATAGCTCTAATAGTAACATCATTCACAAGTTTAGTATTTGCAAACCCATTTACAATTATAATTGCAATATTTTTCACAGGTTTTTTCATGTTTGCTTTTACAGCTTTTCCCGCTTGGATTAGCCAAGAAGAATATATAGCAGACGTTGTGAAATTAAGTTCATTACGCTGCAGAATACAGTACGAGCAAAACAAAAGAAAACGGGAAGCAATCTAAAATGGGCAAAATCTTAGACACTGCAAGATGTTACGTTTGCAAAGGCAAAATAGACGTTGACAAACTAATACGTGCCCCAGCAGACGGTGCTAATGCAAATTTTTGTTCGAAAAAGTGTTATAAACAGTTTTGCATGACAAGTAAGGACAAAGACCACGTAAATCAATACAAACAAAGATGCAGTAATAAATAATCAAAATCCTTATTAATAGTAGTACATACTATACTTTACTTGAGGTTGAGCAACATTGAGCGAAATAAGCACCCCAGCACAAGAGCAACAATTTGATTTTACCGCTTACTTTAGCCCCAGCAAAGAAATTATTCAAGCTATTGAAGACAGTGCCATGTTTTACCAGCTAACCAACCAAGACGTAGTAGCCAACTTTGAAAAATGGAAAGACACCCCCTACTACAAAGGCGACTTCTTCGCGTACATCAAACTAACAGAATTCCGCGAGTTAATGCAACTTAGCGCGGGCAAACAATGGCAATCACTAGTACAAGCCATATGGCTCGTGCAGCACACCAAACCCACAGTTGACATATTAAAAGTTGCATGCATGCCCGAAAAAGACCGCACGGAATGCTTCAACCTTTTAGTTAAAGGTGCAACCGCCACAGCCTCACTTCACTTTTGGCTTGCAAACTTAGCAAAAAACCCCGCCGCCTTTGATGCAATTTACGACGCCTCTCAAGTAACCATAGGTGTAGGCAAATACGTAAACCTTCAAGTGCTAAAACTTGGGCAGGTACGCGACCCCGCCATAAAAACCTCCATGCTAATTTTTGATGATATTTTAGAAATAGATCAACCCGAAGACTTGGTAAACTACCTAAAAAGCAAACCCAACCTAACAGACGGTATAATGCTTTGCTTTAAACGTAACATATACCATGACTTTAAATTCACAATTTACATCTTTTTCATAGCAAACGGCATCCTATACTCCGTTGATATAGGTGAGCGCCGCCTAAACATAGCCAACACTGCAGGTTGCCGCAACCCTTCCAAATACGAAGACCACACCTCAAGCAAAATATGGCTCCCCATGAACCTACTAAACGAAAAACCCAGCGACGACAAACAAATATCACTATACCAAAAAAACAACACAATTCACCGTTTAGGAAGCATGCAAGACACATACACCCAACACCCAGAATGCCTATACTGGCTAACCATAGTAATGTACCGCATATCCGACTACATTACCACAAATACCGTTGAAGAAGCCGTAACCCCCAGCATGGCGCTAAAACTACTTGAAGACAAAACAAAACTACCCACAGAACGCATGAAAAGCCAATCACAAGCTGATGCCAGTACCTATTTAGTTGAACATTATGTATCCCAAGTAACCTCCATAGTACCCCAAACCAAAAACCTCTTAGGTGTAATAGGCACCCGTGAATACGTAACCAACTTAATTGATTACGAACGCCGCAAAGAATTAGCCATAAACATCAAAGAAATCATGATAAAAGACTGGCACGCCAACTACAACGCCACCTTTGAATGGTTTGTAAACTTTGTTAAAAAATACAAAATCACCAGCATAGCAAAACGTGCCCTGCAGGACAAAGCCTATCCACGTATGGTATACAAATCAACATTCGGCAGTGTATTATTTAACGGTGAATGGTATCATGAAGAAGTAAAAGGATTAGCAGATATAGGTGAAGACAAATATCCAATACTAAAACTCGGCGTAAACAACGAACGTGTTCTAAGTTTACACGATAATTGCGGATGGTCATTCACTAACATAGAACAAAAACGCTGCTTCTACTTAGGCATGAACAAACTATACGTTGATAATTGGAGTATACACAACAAATGTCCAATATGCGGCAACCACAAATGGAGCATAATACTTGAAGTAACCTTCAAAGACTACCGCCAAATATGCGGCTTCTTCAACATAAAACCCGAAGACTTAAACCCAAACATAGTAACCCACCTTCACCAACAAAACGAAGCAGATGTAGGCAACAGCATACTTGATGATGTTGACCCAATGGACACCCTAAATGACCCGTGGTTCCGCAAATGCCACACCAGCGACGACGGTTACTATGACAACGAAAAAAAGGAATGGATAAAAAAACATCACGAATATTGGGACGAAGCCCCGCAATTAGGCTTCATGCTCCCCATATGCAAACCATGCAAAAACAAACTTGAAAAACAATAATCAAAACCCTAATATAGTACATACTACATCCTACTTACTTGAGGATTGAACAAAGTGCAGCAAGCAAGAACCGCAAAACAAATAAAAAAGATTGAACGACAAATT
>Ga0172381_10005951_pt1 | contig 12287 bp, 9 predicted proteins | sample Leawel6488metaG_FD_119754 | JGI IMG/M metagenome (GOLD analysis project Ga0172381, IMG submission 119754) | Leachate microbial communities from a municipal landfill in Southern Ontario, Canada - Leachate well 64-88 metaG | ecosystem: Engineered > Solid waste > Landfill > Unclassified | place...
GAACGGGCGATTCCTGCCGCCATGGGGAGTATGTTTCCGTATACTGTCATATGGCCCCTAGGGTACCTTCTTTTCATGTTTTTTAAAAGCCTAACTGTATCATATCATATGAACCAGAACAAAACCTTGCATTATTTATTATGCAGATGTATAATTTACGAGGTGAAAGGAATCTAAAATTTAATATCATTAATTGCATCTTTATCTCATATGAGTCCTAATTGTAGAATCGTGGACTGAGGTAAGAAATTGTCGTAATTGTTACCCTATGCAGGGCATAATGGCGCGTTTTTTATTTCAGTCGACGATTTTTTGTTATAAAAAATCAAATAAAATCGCAGATATTAAATTGTTTTCTTTTACTAATAATAAATAGTAATAAAAAACAATTATGACAAACGATAACTTAAGAATCGAGAAAGTTTCAGTGTCCGACATAAGGCTATGCGAATACAATCCTAGAAAGCACAGCAAAGAAGAAGCCGAACAGCTTAGAGCGTCAATTAGTGAATTTGGGATTTGCGATCCTCTTATTTTAAATAGTGCTTCTGAGAGAAAAAATATTCTCATTGGAGGAAACTTTAGGTTCGAGGTTTTGAAGGATATAGGATATAAGGAAATTCCAGTAGTTTATATTAATATTCCAGATATTGAAAAAGAAAAGGAGCTCAATATTAGGCTCAATAGAAATACAGGTTCTTGGGATTGGAATCTATTATCAAGCTTTGACGAATCTTTTCTTTCAAATATAGGTTTCACTTCTGAAGAGCTAGATAAGGTATTTGATGTAGAGGATAATCCAGAAACATTCGATATTAATAAGGAACTTAAAAAGCTAGATATAAATAATATTGAAATGAAGAAAGGAGATGTTTGGTCTCTGGGAGAGAATAAGCTTATGGTTGGAGATAGCACTATAGAAGCCGACATTTTAAAACTCATGAATGGAGAAAAGGCAGATATGTGTTGCACGGACGAACCCTATTTGCTCTCATATTTAACCGGCAAGAAAAGAAAAGGAAAAGCAACTGAAGGATTTGGGTTAAAGAGAGATAGAAAATATTTGGAAACAGACAGTCTTCCCGATAATTTCATTGAACTTTGGATGGATAATGTGAAAAAAGTTGCCAAAGATGATTTTTCTATTATTTCGTATGAATGCTGGAAAAATATGCCACTCATGTGGGCGGAAGTTGCCAAGAGATGGAAAGTAAGAAATATGATAATTTGGCACTTGCCCAACAGAGTCCAAGGCTTTTCTTCCAAGTATAAGTTTTTTAACAAGTATGACTTCTCTATTCTTGGATCATCAGACGGATTCAAATTAAACGATGAACCCGAAGAAGACGAATTATTGCAAAATGAATACGAGACTGCCCTATTTGCCACGTCTGGGAAACCTCACTGGGAACCCTATGAAAAAGGCAAGAAGTATTGTCCTACCGATTTCATAGAGTTCAAGGCTTCGGATGCTAAAAGTTCAGGCCAAGGTATTATTTTCGGCACAAAGCCGATAGAGATATTAATTCCATATATTAAAGTCCTTACAAGAAGAGGAGATTTGATCATAGAACCATTTTCTGGAAGCGGAAGTACTCTGATAGCATCGGAAAAAATGGGCAGAAGATGCTATGGGATGGAAAAGTCCCCTATCTATGCCGAAGTTATTAGGAAAAGGTGGGAGAATCTCACAAAGAAAAAAGCTGTTAAAATTTCAGGTATATGAAAGATAAGAAGCAGAAAGATCTGCTGATGGAAAATCTGAAGAAAACTCCCATAATACAAATTGCATGCGAAAGGTCTGGTATTAGCAGATGCACTTATTATAGGTGGAGAAAGGATTCTAAGTTTTCTAAAGATGCTGATACGGCACTAAGAGAAGGCATACTTTTTATCAATGATATCGCGGAAAGCCAATTATTATCGTTGGTTAAAGATAAAAATCTAGGAGCTATTAATCAGTGGCTAAGACATCATCACCCTGCTTACGCTGAAAAAATTCAATTGTCTGGAAAGGTAGAGACAAGCACAAGGCTAACACCAGAACAAAAATTGCTAATCAAAAAAGCTTTTGCACTAGCAGATTATAATAATCAAAATCATGACCAAGAAAAAACAGACAAAAATTAAAAATGTATATGACGAAATTCTTTTAGATAAAAACAGTGCTGTATTCAACCGCCTAATCAAGGATAGCCATTACTGGTTTTTTATGGGATGTCTCAGTGAATACGTCACTTACGAAGTAGCTCCCTTTCAAAAGGAAATGTTTAGTTTGACTGAGGATTCATCTATAACAAGACTGGTGATAGTTGCAGCAAGAGGATCGGGAAAGAGCACGATAATGACTCTTTCCTTGCCCCTTTGGGCAGTATTTGGAAGACTGAATAAGAAGTACATTATGATTATCTCGCAGACGATGGAGCAGTCAAAGCAACATTTGAAGAATATCAAGATGGAAATTGACAGCAATGAAATATTAAGAAAATATTTCGGTCCTTTTGATGAAGAAGAAGGTGGAGAGTGGGGTTCGCAATCTATTTACATTCCCAAATATAAAGCAAGAATAGCTGTAGCTTCAACCGGCCAAGATGGAAAAAGAGGTTTGAAGACGGGACCGTACAGACCGGACTTAGTAATAATGGATGACATCGAGGATATAAACTCGGTAAAGACCAAAGAGATGAGAGACAAAATTTTCAACTGGGCTACCAGTGATATTTTTCCAATCGGAGATAAGAATGTTAATTTTGTCTTTGTCGGAAACCTGCTTCACAATGACTCTTTCCTTATGAAGCTTAAAGTCATGGCTGAAAAAGAGGAAAACACGGAATGGGCATATAGGGAGTATCCCATAGCCGACGAAGATGGCAATCCCCTCTGGCCTGGTAAATACGCCTCTAAGGAGGAAATCGAAAGGGAAAGAAAGAATACCTTAAATGATGTTGCATTCCAAAGGGAGTATATGCTAAAAATAATTTCTGATGAAGGATCAATAATAACGCCTGAAATGATTCAATATTACGACGAAGTTCCTAATGTTTATCATCATATGACTTATACTGGAGTTGATTTGGCTTCTTCTCAGAAAGATACTGCCGATTACACGGCTATGGTTTCTCTTCATGCTTGTGGTAGATATGAAGATATGAAGTTTTATATCATGCCTAATCCAGTGAACAGGAGAATTCCTATCGCCGATCAAGCGGAGGAGATTAAGATATGTCATAAGAACTTAGGTGGATATAATCGTAATAAAGTTTTTGTCGAAAATAATTTTGGAGGTAACTACTTAGTCAATCAGTTGAAAGGCATGGATGTAAGAGCGGAAGAAATCGGCACTGGTTCGATGAGTAAAGGAAGTAGACTCGGACTGGCTACCCTCAGTATTAAATCAATATTCTTTCCAAGAAAGGGAGCTGAGAATCTTATCGCCCAACTTATCGGATTTGGAACGGAAAACCATGACGATATGGTTGACGCTTTTTCATATGCTGTCCTTGGAGCGAACAAAGATAATGGAAACAGAGGTCATGCCACTGGACATATTTGTGATGGACCAAGAATAGATGCGTTATAAATAAAACACCGCTATTTTAAGGCGGTGCTTTTATTATATCTTATTTCCCTGCTTCATTACCCTTAAAAGATTCTAGCTCAGAAAGAATTTTTTTACCCATCAAAGAATCGAGAGGTATCATTGTTGGTTTTTTACACTTAGGACAGGCAGTGTATTTGGTGCTCATTCTCCAAATAGAATATAAAAGACCGGGAATTATAAAAAGAAGCCAAAGGATAATTTCTGTACCTATTCCTCCTCTAGTAATAGTTGACGGCTTTCCTTGATAACCACAGTTTGTGCAAATGCATTTTTCCATATTCGTAATAATTAAGTAATTATGAATTATGTCGACCGGCAATTTACCTGTGGTGTAGATACAAAAAGCCCACCACAGGTAGTGACCGAAGTCACTCATACCAGTTTCCTGATATGGCCGGTAAAGACATCCCGTGATGGGTTGTTTATTCTTTACCGGACTTCGAGCCATGCCCTTGAACTTCAAAGGTTTAGGCCACTACTATTAAATTGTGATTACATAATAGCTTAAAAGTTAAATTTTGTGTAGTCTTTTAGTCTCCAGTTTGTCTACATCTAGGGTCTGGACTTCCTTAGACCCTTGCGTCATCCTTGTCTATAGAATACCAATATGGAACAAACAACAATAACAAAAAATAGCAATCAATCCCCTGCTCTTGATATTAAAATTAGGTATTGTTTATACGCTAGAAAATCAACCGAATCAGAAGACAGACAGGCTCTTTCAATAGAATCTCAGATAAAAGAAATGTTGACCTTAGCCGAAAGAGAAGGTTTGGATATTGTCGAGATCAAAAGAGAATCGCACTCTTCAAAAGAAGTCGGACAAAGAGTGATTTTCAATGAGATGATTAAAGAGATTCGTGAATGTAAATACAACGGCATTTTAACATGGGCTCCAGATAGGTTGAGTAGGAATGCTGGAGACCTAGGTTCAATCGTAGACTTAATGGATCAGAAACTTTTAATAGAGATAAGAACATATGGGCAGAAGTTTACTAATAACCCAAATGAAAAGTTTCTCTTAATGATACTGGGTTCTCAGGCAAAGCTTGAAAATGACAATAAAGGGGTTAACGTGAAGCGAGGATTAAGAACTAGGTGTGAGATGGGTTGGAGGCCTGGAGTTGCTCCCACAGGCTATTTAAACGAGAAATACGTGGATAAGAAATGCCAGGTGCGTATTGATCCGAAGCGAGCTCCTATTATCAAACAAATGTTTGAAAGAGTAGCCTATAACCATGATAGTGGTAGAAAGATATATCATTGGCTAAAGAGTGAGATTAATTTTACAACCAAAACGGGTAAATATTTATCTCTAAGTAATATTTATAGAATTTTGAAAAAATCTTATTATTATGGTTTATTTGAATATCCAGAAGGAAGTAATAATTGGTATGAAGGAAAACATGTACCATTAATCAGTAAGGAATTATTTGATCAAGTGCAGAATCAATTAACTATAGAAAAGATAACAAGGGAAAGTAGTAAGGAGTTCGCTTTTACCAAGATGTTCAAATGTGGACTATGCGGATCAGGCATTACTGCTGAAGAGAAATTCAAGAAGCTTAAAGATGGCACAGTAAATAGATATATTTATTATGGTTGTACCAGAAGCCGAGACTTGAATTGTAAGTGCGGATATATGAGAGAAGAAGAATTGATAAAACAGCTCTCTAAACTAATAGATAATTTAGATGTCGATCAGATAGGAATTAAACAAAAGCTGGATAGAGAGATAGAAAGATATAATACCTTTAGATACAAAATATTAGAGATAAAAGAAGAAGATGAAAAAAATGAAAACAAGATGGATTACAAAAAATACACTAAGTATGTTTTAGCCCAGGGAACAATTTACGAAAAAAGAGAGTTATTGGCACATTTTAAAGGAGAATTAATGATGGCTAATGGAGAAATCACAGTAATCAATGAATGATTTTTATAAATTATCAGTTATCCCCAAAAAATTTTTAATTATTGGATATTCTGATCGTAGCGTAAATTTCCCCAAAATATTATCTTTTATCAAAAAAAACTGATTTTCAATACAACTTTCATCTTCTTCTAAAGAAGCAATACAAATAATAAAATCAATATGTGGATATTTAAAATTGCTGATTACAGCTTCTTTCCAACCCTTTATGTCATTGTCATATATCCATCCAAAACGATTAAGTATAGTTCGTTTTTTAAGGACGGTATTGTAGCAAAATAATCCGCAAAGTGGATGACAATCGGAATCAATCGATTTTATTAATTCAAAATTTTTATTTGTTTTTTTAATATCAGTTCCTGAAGCATTCGATTTAATTTCCAAAATAAGTTTACAATTTTTGGGTTCAATTAATATTAAATCGCCAATAGGGTTTACTGTTGCGGATGATTCGTATAGTATTAAATCGCATTCTCCGCTTTGAATGCTGCATTTTGAGACTATGCCTTTTTTGCCCCGTAAAAAATCATTTCTTTTTAATATGATTTCTCGTAAAAAATCTTCTCTTATTGTCCCTCTTGGTAATTTTTGTTGAATAATCTCTGATACTCGATATTGAGCCCTTAGTAGATTTTCATAATATTGTGCAAATTCATTATACATATAATTATTATGCACTTTTAAATATTTTTTGCATTATAGATTGAAATTGTTCTTCTAGCTGTTCTGCTTGAGTACCCATTTTTTTTTCAATAATATCAACTTTGCGCCATATTTGCTCAAATTTTTCTTGTAAATTAATTGGAGGTACAATAATTTCATATTTTAATAAATCAAATCTATTTATTTTTGGTATATTTGCCCTGCCAGAATTTTTATTTGCATATTCAACAAAACCATCGGATCTTAATATAAATGCTAAAAAATATTTATTTAGTAAGTTTTTAGGTTTGATAGGATAGATATCTGCGCTGCAGATTCCACTGAATTTAGGCAATGAAACTTTGTTTAAATATGGTCGAATTTTACTATACAATATATAATTTTCATTAAATAAATATTTGCCACTAATTTGATCCGCATCTTTTGCGGTTATTTTATTAATAATTTTTCCAGTTTTGCTCTCGATGTCGGCACCACCTATATGTATCATGGAAGAGTATGGTTCAGCTTTAGGATCTACTTGTCCAGACTGTATTTCAATAGAATTTTTTAGTAATTCTTTTTTCCATTGTTTTAAATTTATAACTGGATCACCAAAAATTTCCTCAAAAACTGATTTCAAGTAATCGTCCAAAAGAGTAATTGTCTGAGCCCTTTTTTTACGAAGGCTATCTGCATCGTCAAGTATTTTTACGATTTTTTTTTGCATCTCTAGTGTTGGAAGCGATATGACTGGATCGGTTAAATTATTTAATTTTATATATTTAATAACTCCACCGATAGATAACTCTCGTAATTTTTCAACATATTTAAATAAAAACCAGTAAAGATATCTATTATCTAAGATGGACTCATCTTTACTTTGAATTATATATGTTCTTTGATATGCATCAAATTTTCCTTCAAAGTATTTAACATTTAAATCACCATTACCTGCAACAAGCACACACTTGCAATCATAGGAATAGGAATTTATTTTTAATGATTGCTTAGAGCATGTAAAAAAAGGATACTTTCCATCTAATGAGCTTGCATTTGCGTCAAGTTTTCCAGTTTTAATTTTTACAAAATTTCCAAGTTTATTTTCTGCCATAGTTAAACATTTTTTAAATCATTAAGATTGGTAACTATTTCTCGTTCCATCTTTTTAATTTTTTCTAAAATTATTTCAGGACTATCGTATAATTTTTCTTTATAGTCTTTAATTTGATAGTGATCAATACTTAAATTAAAATCAGCCTTCTCAATATCATTCCTGCTAACATAAAAAAATTTACTATTTAGTTTGTTTTTTATTTGATTTTTTCTTGTTTTCCATTTTTTAACAATATCGGGTAAGTCTCCACCGTTATTTATTTTAATTCTTTTATCGTCTAGGGTGTAGCCGTCTGATTGCATGTCATAAAACCAAACATTTTCTGTTTCTCCACCCTTCACAAATATTAAAATTGCTGTGCTTACGCCTGCATAAGGCCTAAATACTCCACTTGGCATAGAAATTATACCTTGAAGCTCACAATCGCTAATAAGCATTTTACGTATTTGCTTATGGGCATTACTAGAGCTAAAAAGCACTCCATCTGGAACGATTACTCCAGCTTGCCCTCCAAGCTTAAGAGATTTAATGATTCTGTTGATAAACAATAATTCTGTTTTTGTTGTATCAATAGAAAGGGATTCGTTTATATCGCCCTTATCAATACTTCCCTTAAATGGTGGATTTGCCATTATGCAGTTATAAAAATTATCCTCATTGTATTTTTTTGAAAGCGTATCTTTTTGTTCGATATTTGGACTAGATATTCCATGCATCATTAAATTCATTAAACCGATACGTACCATGCTCTCATCCATATCATAACCATAAAAAGTTTTTTCTTTAAGGTTTTTCCATTGTCGTTCATTCGTGAGTTTGTTCCCTAAAAATCCACGAGTAAGCCCGTTTTCATCAGTTTTTAAGTTTTCTTTACTAGTTTGTGTGGTTATAATATGTTGATAGGCGCCAAGTAAAAATCCACCCGTTCCACAAGCGGGATCACAAATAGTATCTCCAAGTTTTGGGTCGACGAGTTCACAAATGAGTTGAATTATGTGGCGGGGTGTTCGGAATTGGCCAAGCTTGCCGGCATTAGTAATTTCTGAAAGTAAATACTCATAAAAATCTCCCTGTGTATCTTGAAATCCTTGGCCGTCTATTTCCTGTTTAGAAATTTCTTCAAAAATTTCATCAATAATGTTAACAGCTTCAACCAATAAAGATGGTTTAGAGATAATAAAGACTGCGTTTTCCATATATTTAGCAAAAGAACTTTTTTCTTTGCAGTTTGTTTTTATAAAAGGAAAAACTTTTGTTTGAATATGAATAAGCATTTCTCCGCCTTCCATTTGTTTAAAATAGCTCCATCTTAAATTTTCTTTATTGTGAAAATATGACTTGTAATCTTCTCCGGTAAAATCAGAGTCACGTTTTTTCTTAATATCAAGTTCATCCATTCTTTTCATGAAAAGTAAATACGAAATTTGTTCAATAGCAGTAAGTGGATTAGAAATTCCACCACTCCAAAATTTATCCCAAAGTCGAACAATAGATGATTTGAGTTTTGTATTAAGCATGATTTAAAATTTTATTGGTGAATAATAATATTTCTGTTTGCATTTGTAAATTAAATATTCCTAAAAATCCCCGGGTATTTAGCTTGGTAAATGGTTCGTTAACAAGGTCTTTTTTTGTAAGACTTCCGTTATTAATAATAAAATCACGAAGTACAATCATAAATTGAATTTGTTTAGATGTTAATGCGTTATGCTCGGCGATAAATTCAGCAAAAGCTTCTGATACCTTTTCAGAAAAAGTAACAAGACCACTAACACCCATAATATATTTAATTAAGTCTAAAAATTTAACCTTGCGGGCATCATAAGCCTTTTGCAAATTTTCTTCAGTTGGATATGGTTCATATTCGATTAATGAGTTAGCTAGTTCTTCAACCTCCTCTTTAGTTATTTCTTTGCCTTGTTTTATTTTTTGTAAAATTTTATTCTCTCCTTCAAGTTTTTTAACAAGTGCTTCTACTTTTTCTCTATATTTTTTAATAGCTAATCTTTCATGGATTGGTCCAAATTTAATATATTCTTTCTCATTGGTCATATCGCGTAAATTTAAAGAATCTTGATTTGGTTTTATGCCATCTTCTCTATACTTCATAAGTGGAGAAATTTTTTGAATTAAGAATTCAAGTTTTTCTTCGTTAGATTTTTTTAGATAATTATTGTATAAAATTTCTTCAATAAGTTTTTTTTCTTTTGCCACAATGTTGATAGATAATGGAAGATCAGAAACCATTTCCATAATTATGTCTTCGAGTATTTTTGTTTTTTCATCTCGTCCTTTTTGCTTGTTGATTCTATCGATTGAATAGTATAAGACTTTAAGTTCGAAGCTCATAGATTTAAAATCTTCGCCTGTCCTAGTACGCATAAGCGGAGCAATATCTTTTTCGAGAAAAAGTTTTTTATTTTTGCTAAGTTTTTGCCAAAATAAAGTATCAATTTTTTCTAGATTGTTTTTTGCATCTAGAATGACAACATTGTTTTGTGGTAATTTGGCTATATCTTCCTTTAATTTTATAATAGTTTTTTTAACAATATTAATGTCGTTTTGTAATTCTCCAATATTTAATTTCTGTAGTCTTGTTTCAAAAATACGAACGGGAAGAGGCTTTGAAGATTTGTCAATTTTTCCCATTGGATTCATTTGAAAATATTCAAAATTTTCCCAACAATCAATAATTAAGAATTTGTCTTTTGTTTTACACCAAGGTTTTATTTTCCGATCTTCTAAAAGTCTCGTTCCTCGCCCAATCATTTGCCAAAATTTTGTATAAGAAAAGACCGGCTTTGCAAATACAAGGTTTACTAACTCCCTTAAGTCTATACCAGTATCCAACATATCTACACTAATTGCGATGCGAGGAAAATCTTTATTTATGAATTGATCAAGTAGCCCCCCTTTTCCATATACACGAGGGTCGTCAGAAATAATGACTTTTGCGATATTGCCTTTGTGCTCAGGATAAAGATCATCAAAAGCTTCTTGAAGTCTTCGGGCATGCTTCATTGTCATAGCAAAGAAGATTGTTTTTCCAGGCAACGTTCCGCTTTCATCCTTGATGCATTCCTCCATAAATTCTTGCACAATAAGAGCATTTGTTCCTTTATTAGTAACCTTTTTTTCAATTTCGCTTCCGTCATAATTTATTTCTGATGGTTCTTTACCATCAGCAAGCAATTTTTGTTGTTGAGCAATAGAAATGTTATCCTTTCGGATGCCTTCTTTCTGAAATTTAGTACGAACTTTTAAAACTTCAAAATCGCAAAGATAAGGAGGTTTGTTACTTATTGCTTCTTCGTATGAATAGGCATAAGTTGGAATGCCGTCTTCACACTCAAATAAACCGAAAGTATTATGTTCTATAGCATCTTTAGGGGTAGCAGTTAGACCCAATTGAATTGTGTCAAAATAGTCAAAGATATTTTTATAAATATTGTATATTGACCTGTGGCTTTCATCGGCAACAATCATATCAAAAAAATGAGGACTTAGTGGACATTTTTCATCCTCTATAATATTTAACATTGTTGGATAAGTTGCACAATAAATACGTCTATCTGTTTCAATATTATGTTCTCCAATTTTGGGCCACACTGGAGCATTGGGTAGGAATTCTTTAAAAGTATCAAGAGCTTGATTTCTAAGAGCAATTCTGTCTACTAAAAATAATATCTTTTGCACTTTGTTAGCTCTCATTAGTGAGTCTACCATTGCGACACAGGTTCTAGTTTTTCCGGTGCCTGTTGCCATTACTAATAAAGATTTTCTTTTCCCTTTGTCTAGATTTTCAAAAACCGAACGGATTGCTTCTATCTGATAAGGTCGTCCTGAGATATCTCTATTGATCAATTCTTGAGAAAGAGGCTTCTCGTTTTTTCTTAAAAAAAGCATTCTTTCGAGATCTTTTCTTGTAGGAAAACCATAAACTTTACGTGGGGGATATTTTTCAGTATCCCAAAAATAAATATCATGGCCATTAGTGTAAAAAACAAATGGCATATCCTTGCCAGAATTTTTTTGTATATTTTTAGCATATTGACGTGCTTGTTCTTGTCCAACTCTAGCATCTTTTGAAGTTTTTTTTGCTTCTACTATTGCTAGAGGATAACCATCTTCACCAAGCAAGGCATAATCAGCATATTGAAAGCCTTGGTGTTCGCGCCTTGCTTCGTTAATTCCTTCTGGTAGCCCAACCCAAATATCAAGTTCTGATGTAACTTGAGAAGGATTTTTTACATCCCATCCGAATTTTGCAAGACGTTTATCTATAATTTCTTGCCGCGTTTTTATTTCATTAATATTTGGCATGTCTCAAAATAATTTTCTTTGGTGGCAATTCGTTAATTATAATATAAACTTTTTATTGGCTTTTGTAAATTAAAACAGTAAATTAAAACACCTCAAAAAGAGGTGCTATAAACTAACTATTAAGTTTGTTATTATTTGTTGACGCATATGGGTCTCTCGATACTAAATGTAGCGTGCAGGGGAGGAGGGATTCGAACTCTCAAGACCTCTTTTGGAGAGAGGCAGTTTGCCGTTGAGCTTACTCCCCTAAAACAAAAGGGAACACTTCCCTTCTATCTCTTTACTTCTTTGAATATTGTGTGCTTTTTGCACTCTTTGCAAAACTTGCTCATCTCTAACTTATCTTCAACTTGTTTTGTCTTGTTAGTGAAGTAAGAAGTCTTCTTGCAAGCTGTACAAACAATCTTTGATCTTTTTTTCTTTTTTGTTGCCATATATTTATCTTATTTATTTCTCTGAGCCGATGGTGAGAATCGGACCCACGACCTTTCCCTTACCAAGGGAATGTTCTACCACTGAACTACATCGGCGTTTTCCCTTCCACGGCTTGGTGGGCGATGAGGGACTTGCACCCCCGAAGGCCGAAGCCATCTGATTTACAGTCAGACCCGTTTGACTACTTTGGTAATCGCCCAATGAAACAATGATAGCAAAATGTTGATTATTTTTCA
>Ga0172381_10005952_pt1 | contig 12286 bp, 13 predicted proteins | sample Leawel6488metaG_FD_119754 | JGI IMG/M metagenome (GOLD analysis project Ga0172381, IMG submission 119754) | Leachate microbial communities from a municipal landfill in Southern Ontario, Canada - Leachate well 64-88 metaG | ecosystem: Engineered > Solid waste > Landfill > Unclassified | place...
CGCTCCTAGGTAATCATCCATAGCTTCTCTAACTCCACAATCTGGGCAGATCTTGGTCTGATTGTCTCTTCTGCTTAAGGCTGGGAAGCTTGTGTATGGTAGCTTACATTTTGGGCAGATTTGTGTTTTCTTTTTGCAGTTTGGGCATTGTTTCATTTGTTTATTTATTGTTTAATTGTATATAACTAACAGGTATGTGAAGTGGTTGTAGGCGTGTAGTGACGCCTCGTTCTTGGTTCTTATGAGCAAAGACAATACGTCTAGGCAAACTGTCTTTACGGCACTAGTTACGACACCGACCATCGGTATACCCATAAAGCTCTCCACTTCACATATCTATTAGCTATATTGTGTTTATAACCGACAGGTGGGGAAACTGGCTTTGTCGGACTCGTCAGTCCAGTGCGTCTCCCTGCAGAGATTGCCAGCGACGCCGTTGCCTTTCGGCTTCCCCCATCTATCGGCTATATGTTTCGGCTCTCAAGGGATAAGCTTAAGAGTAATTGGTTTAGCGTATAGAGCTAATATTACTTATATTGTTAATTCTTTAGTTAATGCTTTTACTGTATCACTATATTCTTTAATTGTTATATCTAGTTGTGCTATAAGGATATCTTTAGCTTTTAGTTCTTTTTCTAGTTCTGCTATTTTATCGGTATAGGCTATATCTCTTTCTGCTTTAATTGCTGTTCTTTCTTGTTGTGTCATATGCTTATTATGTATTATTTTTATATAGTATGGAAAACTCGCATTTCCCATTGGTAAACTTGTGATGATTCAATGCTTTATGCCTTATACGGTTATACCACGCTATAAAGTGGGGTAAGGTGGGGAATTGTGGTGATGCGGTATGTTATATTGTTAAATCGTGTAGGTGCGGCAGATTTTGCCGTTAAACCGTGTTTGTGCGGCAGATGCGGTATGTGGTTTTGAACTTATATTTTTGTTTTATATTTTATGAATTTTTGTTAAAATCCTTTTTACATCTTGTTAAAGCACATAAGGCAATACTTTATTGCCTTATGTACCTTTTCATAAAGCAAACTAGCAGTTAGGGATATACCAAAAACGATACGCAATACCCGGCAGGGTTGCTGTATGTCCTGATATACCTTTGACTGCTAGTTTACTTATAGATCTTGTATGCTATATAGCATGCTATTATCAATATCGTCCACGGATACAGCAAGAATGCCTGCCAGGCTATAAATGCGAACAGTGGGTAAAATACATATTTCATTATTGTTTAATGCCTAGCTAACAGGCGGGGAAAAAGGTTTAAATTTAGTGAGTCAATGACTCTGATACTGTCTTTGTTAGACAGTAAGATGTATTAATTGTTCTTTCCCCCCGCCTATTAGCTAAACTGGTTAATTGCTTATTCTGTTGCGGGATTTTGAGCCAGATTGGCCTGTTGTCCCCGCTCACAACGCAAATTAATGCGTCGATTGTTTTGTTTTGTATTCTGTGGTTTTGTGTCCAAAAACCTAAAAGAAAATGGTTTTGTCCACAGATTTAACGCTCAATGTTAGGGTAAAGATACCTTTGACCTTGCGTCAATTTCCACAACTCCATTATCTTTGTAAGACTGCTAGCAAGATATATCTTTCTCAAGATATATCTTGCTCTTACGGTATTAGATACCGCTAGCAGGTTTTGTCTCTGTGAAGTCATCAAGACTATATTCAGTCTTTGGTAAATTCTCCAAGACGCTTGCCCAGGTTACCAAGTGCTTCTTGGCTGACTCCGTATTCATAACGAACTTGGTCTCACGCTTATCCTTGTTATAGATAGAGTCAAAGTAGGTTCCGTCTATCTCAAATCTACGAACTCTATTACCTGCTTTATCAGACATTTCAGTGAAAGGAAGTTCAGGCTTTGCCTTGGCCACTTCACTGAATAGTTCACTAGAGATAGTGACTCGTGAGTTTCCGCCTACATCATTGCTGATGATATTGCGTACTATTAATTGTAATTTACTCATTGCTATTGTGTTGTGCGTGTTATTGTTTAGGCACACAACGGTTATTTTTTGTCTAGGTTCGCACCTAGGTTGTCATCTTGTAACCGCGAGATGACGAACGGACGCTTAACGCGTGAATAAAGTATGTAAAGCAATCGCAGTCATAACTTGCTATTGCTTATAGCACTGTCACATTGGCAATGCGACCGTGCTTTTAGGAACTAGAAAGTTCCTAAAATAGTAGTCCTCCTTGCTCTTAATAAGGTGGCTCGCCTGTGCGAGCCACCGAAGCACACACATATACAGTCTGCTGTATATGTGACAATACAGTATTGACGCACTGCTGCAGTGCGTCCGTTGTATGACGCATACGCAGTATGCGACAATGGTACAATGCTGTGTGCGTAAATGCTTTCTTTGTCGCGAGGAAAACATACAGTGTAGTAAGGATAGATGCAAGTGTGCAAGTCGCACGTGTAACAGTGCGTCCGTGCCGTATATACGGAGGGGGGAGTGTTCGATTTGTAAACCGTATAGGAATAGATACTATCAGGTACGAATACCACACGGACCCGGGACAACTTTAGAATTTCCACCTATACAGCACAACTACAGGGGCGATCTTTAGATAATTTATCTGAAATATTTATTCAGTACCACATAAATTTTTTTTTGTAATTTTACAATGACTTATGTTACTATAAAGCATTGTAGTATAGTATCAAAAAAAACAATGAATAAAATAAAGAAAAGAAAACAACGAAAAGAACAATTTAAAAGGTATTGTGCTAAACATATGGACGTAGTAAGGGAAGGAGAAAGAAGAAGACAACAAGAACGCAGAATGATAGTATTAAAGCATTACAGTGGAGAGACACCAAGGTGCCAATGCTGCGGGGAAACAATATATGAGTTCTTAACAATTGATCATATTGAAGGAGGAGGAACGAAGCATAGAAATACCGGTGGAGCACATGATATAGTTAAGTGGTTAATTAAAAACAATTTTCCGGAGGGATTCCGAGTCTTATGCTTTAACTGTAATTGCTCGAGAAGAGGTGGTGAATGTCCGCATAAAAGACTGCAGGGGGCCCCCTTTGGATAAGTTATGTGAAATAAAATCGCAAGGGTATAAAAAAATTTTTTGTAATTTTTTAGATCTTGCATTGCTTAAATGATTTATGTTATTGTGTAGTTACAGTTCATTGAAATATGGGAGGCATTAAAACACAAACTTATGACAGAAAAAGACATTATTAAAAAAGGCATTGCCGAAGCCGAAAAAGAGGCGCAAGAAAAAGAAATCAGTAAAGTAAAGATGATAGTAAAAACGTATCTTGAAAAGATACAGGAAAAAAAGTTAGTAGAAGATAAAGCAAGAGAAGAAAGGAAGATGCTCGAGAAAGATCTTGATGATCTAAAGGGCGGGCGGCTTGATAAGATCATGGAAAGACAAGCCAATGATCCTAGGGCTAGAGAGATAGCTATTATAGGGATCAAAAAGATAATGGAAAGTTATCAGCCTATGTTTCCTTGGAGAAGTCCTTGGATCGTAGAGATTAAAGACCAGTCTTGGTCATACTTTCCAGCTGATGGTGGGGGCGGTGGTGGAAGCGTTACTAGCGGTTATGCTAATAGCAACACTACGGTAACTGGTTACAACAATAATGTAACATATACCACAACTACGAGTTCTACTCCATCGATTTCATACAGTGCTACGGTTGGGAAGTCACCAACTAACGCAGTTATATATTACTCAGACAGCGGATCAACCATGAATGGTACAATATTCAGTTCATTCTGCGGCGGAACATATAACATAGACGGAAGAATTATAAACTTATAAACTAACACCCCCATATTTCATTGACTGTAAAAGGCCGTAGTCGGTAATTAATTTTAGAAAAACATGATCCCAAAAAATGTTACAAATGTAGGACTATTAACACTAGCAATGTTATGTTTATCTACTGGCACCCAGACCTTATTGGCTGGCCTAGATAAAGAATTAGCTTTGATGGAACTGTTGGTCGGAATGATTTTCATCATCGTTAGAGAAGTTGCTAAAAAGTATTTCGGAGAGGATCTTTAAATTCTAAAACTAATATGAAATTAAAATATGAAGACATCGATCTTCATCTATATTAAAAATTAAAAAATATGATTAAACCAGTACTTAAAAGAGTTTTAATTGAGGTAATAAAGGAAGAAGTCAAATCAGCTAGCGGTATTATTATGCCAGATAGCGTTAAGAAAGAGTCAATGAGAGATAAAGGTATCGTAGTTGGGTTCGGAAGCAAGGTTGATTTTCTAAAAGAAGGACAAACAGTTTTGTTTACAAAGGAATGGGGGTCCGAAATGATTGAGGGTGGCAAGACATTAGCGTTAGTCGACTGTGATAGTGTACTAGCAATAATGGATTAACATGAAAAAGGACGAACTATTCCGTGAAGTATCCAAGATCTGTAACTATATGGACGAAGGAATGGTTAGGGATGTATTCTATGCGTTCATAAGAGTTGTATCTAAAGAACTTCGTGTAAATAAATCTATAGTTCTCCCCGGTTGGGGTGAGTTTTATCTTTTTTTTAGCAAACCAAAGATGACTAGAGACATAAATACTGGACTTTATATCAAACTTGGACCGAAAACGATGATAAAATTCATTCCAAACAGAGAATTGAAGAAATATTTTCAACAAATCACTGAATAATTCACAAAACACTGCAAATTCGACAGTGTTTTGTTTCTTTTTATAATTACTTATGTTATTATTTAGGTTAATATGGCTACAAACCCTATAAATAAACTTACAGGATCACAAATTGACTCACAGTCATCGGCTTTGGATGCACAAGAGGCTTTAGCACAGACAAAACTTGAATCTACTCCAGGATATTATAGCGGAACAGGAGTTCCTACGAGTAGTGCGGTTAGACAAGACGTACAGTTAAGGGATATAAAGAAAAGACAAGAAGCTTTAGCTTCTCAAAAAGCGGCTCTTGACTGGTATGGCAAGTCTGGCTCAGAAGACACAATGATTGCGCAAGATCCTAATGAAGGATTATTTATGCGATCATTAAATGCATTATCACAACCATTATACATGGAGGTTGGTGCTATTAAAAATATTATTGGCAAGGGTACGCCAGGTAAAAATATATTTCAAAATATAGATGAGGCAAGAAGGGGAAGGGAAACTTATGGAACATTATTAAACAAGTTCAATGTACCAGCCCCTATCGCATCCGGGATCGGCCTAGGAATGGATATTATTTTAGATCCAATAAATTGGCTTGGACTGGGAGAATTTGGTACGGTTGGTAGAGTTGTTAAAGGTGCAACATTAAAAGGCGCTGAAGGTGCTTTATCCGCTGCGAAAGTTGGAGGTTTTGACATATTAGAAACGCTAACAAAATATATACCGGAACTTGGAAAATCACAAAGAGCTACAGATATAGCAGATGCAATGAAAGAGGCAACATTAAAATATGGTAGAGAATTTGCCAAGGACGCACCAGAAGTTCTTGATATAGTAAAGACTCATTTAGACGAACCAGTAACCTGGTCTCAGAAAATGAAAAGATCTTTATATAATTTAGGTGCAAGGACCGCAGAGATGAAAGCGGATATAGTTGATAAAGCTGTTGAGGCTAAGTCTGGATATGAAAAATTAACAGGAAGAACAATGCAGGCCGTATTAGAAGAAAGACGTAACGCAACAGTTGCGGCTGATTACATAAGGGGTCTTATTAATGCTGTTCCTGGAGGAGATACTCTTTTAAGAAATATAGATCTTAATAATGCTACTTGGACACAGAGAGCATTAATTTCTGATAAAATTTTAAACATTTTAAATGAATTTAAAGTTGGTATTAGCGACGTATTTGATCCAACAACAGGAGAAATGATAAGAGGGGTTGATCAGACAAGGGATTATTTATCAGAATTAAAGGCAGAAATTGCTAAGGTTAGTGCTAGAGCCGATGATCCAAATGTTGCTGATATAATACTTAACAAAAACAGAGACGCTGCAACCCAAAAGATATTAAAAATAATGGATGATGCAAATGAGGTTGCTACTAAATTTAATAAAAAAGCATTAACAAATCATACAAATTTTGATTTGACTACTGCCCTAAGAGAAGAGGCTACCGCACATGAGATATACTCTAACGATCTAAAAGCAGCGTTGATAGGTCTGAGTGAAAACAAAACAGGAATAGAGTCTTTTGATAAAATGATGACCAAGATCGGTAAAATTAATTTTGGAATGAAATTAAAAGAAGGAGAGGTTGCATGGGGTAAGAGAATTCTTGATAAATATAATCAGTTTATGGGCATATTCAAATCAATGAAACTTGGATTATTAAGTCCATCATCAATCATGTATGCATCAATAGGAAACATTACAATGACGCATATGGCTGGATTGGATTTAATGAGAGCTGACGGTGCCTTATATAAAAGATGGAAACAAGCATATGACTATCTTTCTGGTAAGAGTAGTATTGAGATAGAAGAAATCCTTACTAACGACGACGCTCTAATGGCTATGGCATCGGAGTATCCAACATATTTTGCTAGGGTTTTTGGATTCTCATACAAAGAAGCTCAGGCAAAAAATATAATGCTTGAGTTAAAAAGTGCTGCTTTAGAAGCTGGGATTGATCCTGATAATAGTGAATTACTTAAAAAAGGAGCAGAGATAGAAGAGGCACTTAATGAATCAAAGAGATTACAGTTGAGAAAAAAAGAGATGAGGGGCGCACTAGAAACAATAGAAAGAGAACGAGAGATGGCAGCGACTGGTATCAGTAATAAGGGTAAAAAATTAACTGAATCAGAAATAAGTGCATCAAAACTTAAGAGTGAAGGATCCGGAATGGTTGGTAACGAATTGAGTTCTAGTGCCTTTGTTGATTTGAAAAAGAAATGGGAAATTCAAGCAGCTGCCGGAAACAAGATGGCTAAATTAGCCATACTAGCATTGGATCAGACAAAACACTTTCAAATTGTTGACCAAACTGCAAGACTTGGAACATTTATGGTATTAACACAGGATGGCATTTCGGAAAAAGAACTAGTTCATTTAATGGGATGGAATTCATTCGCTGGCGCAAGTAAGGTATTACCAGAAGACATAGAAAAAATCGGTAACATGTATAAAATAAAGCCATTAAGGGCATCTGAAATAGTTAATGAGATTTACATGAACTATAATGCTATGCCAGCGGCAATTCAAGTAATAAGGCAACTGCCAATATTTGGTATGCCGTTCGTTTCATTTGCATATGCGATGGCTCTTAAGACTGGTCAAACGGCAATATCAAATCCAGCGGCATTTAATAAAGTTAACTTCTTTTTAAGAGAATTGGAATCCGGAAAATCTCCACTAGAAAAACAAGCACTAAGAAGTAAATATTATGCATGGTACAATACACCGGGAATGTTGAATTTAGGAAAACTTCCATTCTTTGGAGATAATCCGATATATCTAAACGTAGCAAATATGATTCCTTATTACTCTATGAATATGTTTATGCCATCAGAGCGTAAATATGAATCAGGAATAAGGGGGCAATTTGCATCGGCCATAGATAAGATTCCTGTATTAAAAGATCCAGTAGGACAGATGTTGACAGACTACTTTATACTTCCACTTATTCTTAAAGACGTACGTCCACAAAATATGTGGGGAGGACCATTATATCCAGAGTCCGCTAAGGGTTATGAGAAATATGTAACTGGCCCTATGAAGAACTTGGTCGAGGCAGTTATTCCGACGTCAGCAGCTCTACCAGGATATGTAGCATCAATGTTTATGTCAGACAAAGCAATATCAATGATGCCTAGCTATTCGTTTAAGAAAGCGGCATTCTCATCACAAGGAAAAACATCTGTTGGTGTAATAGGAAAAGAGGATCCAATGTCGAGGGGTGTAAGAGATTTTGCAGGAAACCTTGGTATAAAAGCTTATCCATTAAATTTAACAAACTTAACTTCCGAGGTTAAGAAGTCGATAAAAAAGAAATAATTAATTAATAAAAACAATGTCAATAAAAAAGAAATATAAAAGTTTAGGAAAGGGAGGTATTGGTGATATGCCACAGGGAATGCCAGTAATGCCACAGGGAATGCCAGCAATGCCGGAGGGAATACAAGCAATGCCACAGGGAATGACACAGGGAATGCCAGAGATGCAAGGACCATCAGCAGTTGCGCCAGGACAAGATGTAGGATCAGATGCAAAAGCCAGACTTGCTACTATGATAGAGAATTTAAAAAATAAACAAGGACAGATGAATGCCATGAAGTTTGGAGAAAGTAATAAAGTAGAAAGCCAAAGACAAAAAGCATTAATGGAAGTATTCAGTATGATGCAGGATGCAGGAATAGATCCAAGCAACATAGAAGAAGTAAAGGCTTTCTTGGATGAACTAGAAGTTTCTAATCCCGAGGTATATAAAGCATTCGTAGCTGCATTCGGACTCCTAATGGGACAGCAAGGCGGACAGTCGGCACTACCTATTACCGGTGGAGCTATATCTCAACTGGGCGCACAAAGCCAGGGGACAGAAGGAAGTGGACAGATAGCGCCCCCAGACCAAGGAGGAATAATGGGAATGTTTCCAGGACTAACCAAATAAATATTACATCAAAATGAAGTTTAAGGAATATGAAAAAAAATATGAAGATCTGTATACATCAGAATCAATAATGTCTGAGTGTAAACTTGAACTTATAAGTACAGATAAGGAGTGGTCACTAGCAGAATATAAAAAAATGTTTGATGATGAAATAAGAAGTTCATATAAAAATATCTTTAATATAGTAGTTAGATATTATTGGTTACAAAGAAGGTTCTTTTATAATGGATTACAGAAAGAAAAAACATCATTCAATGGTTATCTTACAGATTCTTCATATAGCGTATTTCTAAAAAACTACATAGGTATAAATCATAGAATAATTACAAGAAATTTTTTCTTTGGAAAGATATGCTCTTACTTTAAGGATTTCTTTAAAAACTTTGACAAGAGTAGTCCTTTTCAGAATCCAGAGCAATATGAGTTTCCATATAAGAATATAACAATAGACTTCCTATTGGTTGTATATCAAATGAAAGAGAGGTTGTATTTACTAGATATAGCAGAAGAAAGAAAGATGTCTTTTGCTCAATTTCTAGATTACTTATTGAATTATATATCATGTTATAATGAGGAGCATGATAAGGATATATATTCATTTATAAATGGAGATTATCATATTCCATATATAAGAGACAACTTTAGTAAAGGAAGTAAAAAGGCCGATAAGAGAAAAAAAATTAAATTAAGATGAAGCTAAAACCAATTACAATCGTTAACGCAAAATATAGTAAATATAGCCAAAATACGGCTCAACAGATTTTTCTATTGAAGGCATTAAAGGTTACTAATGATCCAAAAAAATTAGCTCAGATGATAGGGGTCAAGAAGGTAGCTGATGTCTATAGGACTCTTGATAAGATGGTTTTAAGAAAGGAGTTCCATAAAGCATTATATGACAGCGGTATAGACTTCGGCTATATAGTGAATGGACTTAAGATAGAAGCAGCTACAGCCGAGAAGTCAGCTGACAGAATAAAGGTTTATCAGACATTATTGAAGTCGTTAGGCATGGATAAGTATGATGATGTCGGTGATGGTGGATCTCAATGGGAAGATACACTCGTAAAGAAGATGGAGCAAGATAAAAAAGATAAACTTGAGAATAAAGATAAACCAAAAGAAATATCATCAGGAGTGGAAGAATATGAAGTAGTAATGCCTGAAGTTCCAGAATCTGTTAGGGCAAGACAGAAAGAAGAAGGAGATATAGGAAAAAGTATTTACGGTTAAAATTAAAGATTAATATTAAAACAAATGATGGACGAAGAAATTCTTGAAAAATTAAAAGATCCTAAGTATTACTTAGAGAATCTTTGCAAAATTAAAGGGAAGACTCCTGGTATGATTCCTTTTGTTTTGAATGAAGCACAAAAGGATTTCTTTAATGCTCTTAGAAAAAATAATCGAATTATATGTCTAAAGGCTAGACAAATAGGTTTTAGTACAGCAGCTGCAGGATTCATATATCACAAGACGATTATGAACCCAGGAACAACCTCAGCATTGGTAGGATACAACTCAGATCTTACATCTGAACTTCTCGACAAGGTTAAAACCTTTTGGAGAACAACTCCTGCTAAATACAGACCTACTATAAAATATAATTCTAAGTATGAGATATCATTTCCTAAAACAGATAGTAAGATATTAGTGCTTCCATCTACCGAAAACCTCGGTCGTGGATACTCACTGCATAACGTATTATTGACAGAGCTAGCTTTTTGGGAGAAGGCAGAAGAGAAGATGATGGCTATTGAAAACTCAGTTCCATTGGACGGACTAATCATTGTTGAGAGTACGCCAAACGGACAAGGTAATCAATATCACAAGATGTATATGTCGGAAGATAACGGCTATACAAAAAAGGAATATGGATGGTGGTGGCATTACACAGAAGCGGAGATAGGATTACTTAAAAAGAAGATGAATAATCCTATGAAGTTCGCTCAAGAGTACGGGTTAGAGTTTCTTTCATCTGGACGATCGGTATTTGATCCAATAATCATAAAAGAACAGAGAAGAAATATATTGAATGTCGGGGATCTAGTTTCAGATAGAGATGGTAGTAAGCACTTTGTAAAAGTAGAAGATGGATTAAGGATGTATAGAGACCCAGAAGTCGGTGGGATGTATGTAGTAGGGGTCGACATCGCGGAAGGAGTTGAAGGCGGAGACTTCTCTGTTGCTACAATATTTAATAGAAAGACCGGTGAAGAAGTAGCATTTTATCGAGGATTGTGTGCGCCTGATAGATTTGGAGAGATGTTGGATAAGTGGGGCAGGAGATATAATAATGCCCTGATGGTTCCTGAAATAAACAATCATGGATTAACTACTGTTACAATATTGAAACAGAAGATGTATCCAAGTTTATATTTCAGACCAAAGCAATTTGACCAAATCGGTATGAATTATTCAGATAGACTTGGATGGAAAACAACAAAATTGACCAGGCCATTATTGATAGATGATTTGGCTCAGGCAATGCGTGATAAGATCTTAACAATTCACAGCAAGGAAACACTTGACGAAATGTCGATGTTCGTGTATGATAGAAATAGCAATATGGTCACTATGGAAGGCAAACACGATGACTGTATATTTAGTACTGGTATAGCGAATCAAGGATTTAAAATAGTTTTTACTGGAGAATTAAATCAATTAGACTATAGTAGACATATGCCAAATAATTTTAACTATTAATATATGCCAAAAGGAATCTACAAACATAGTAAGAATAGCGGTTTTCAAAAAGGCCACGGTTCTTTTTGGGATGATAAAGTGAAAGAGAAAATACGATTAATTAGAACTGGAAAACATTGGAAATGTTCAGATAAGGCTAAGGAAAATATGAGTAGGGGTAGAAAAAAATTCTATAAAAAAGGTGGAGTTCATCCCCTTTTAGGAAAAAAAAGAACAGACGAATGTAAGAAGAAGATACGACTAGCACTAAAGGGATTAAGACTTTCAGAAGAAAATAGATTAAAGAGGCGTGAAACCTCTCCGAGTGGGAAGGATCATTATAAATGGAAGGGTGGGTTATCTAGTGAAAATAAAAAGATAAGGGATTCGATAGAGACTAGATTATGGAGAGAGGCTGTATTTTCTAGAGATAATTGGACGTGTCAAAAATATAAAACAAGGGGATGTAAATTAGTAGCACATCACATAAAAAATTTTGCAGAATATAAAAATCTAAGATTTGCTATAGATAACGGAATAACACTTAGTAGTAAGGCACACGTAGAATTTCATAAAAAATATGGATTTAAAAATAACACAGAGGAACAATTAAACGAATTCATTACTAATTAATTAATAAAAACCATGGATAACACAAAAAAACACAAAATAATTAAGAGAGAGATTTTAAAATCAGCTCCCAAGTCTCCATCTCCTATGACTTCCAAGGCCAATAGAGGTATCTACCAAAGTGGTCCATGGAGTGATAGTTTAAAAACTACCCATGTTAAGGTAGATGGTAAGGGTGGCCTAGTTGATAGTGTTAAGAAGGCGGCTGGAAGCGTTGGCAATGTTATAAAGAAAGGGGTTGGTACATATAAAGAGATGCTTAAGAATAGAAAAGACATCCCTATAAAAACTCCAAAAGATTCAATGTTTGAATGGAATAGTATTAATAATTCCTATCAAGCAAAACCAGGAAAAG
>Ga0172381_10005953_pt1 | contig 12283 bp, 14 predicted proteins | sample Leawel6488metaG_FD_119754 | JGI IMG/M metagenome (GOLD analysis project Ga0172381, IMG submission 119754) | Leachate microbial communities from a municipal landfill in Southern Ontario, Canada - Leachate well 64-88 metaG | ecosystem: Engineered > Solid waste > Landfill > Unclassified | place...
ATAATATTGAATGAACTGGAATATTATAAATAGTTCAAATATTATTATAGAAATATAAATAAAATATTTCTTATTATCTTTTAATCGTGTTAATAAGAATATAAAAACACAAGTAAATGCCCACATTTGAGGAAATATTAATAAAGCGGGTAAAAGCAACAATGATAAATATTTATTTACTGAATAACATAAAGGGAATATTATAGCTACAAGTGTAGTTAATCTTGGTAGATTTGAACAAAAACCGCCATTAAAAACCCCTTTATCCCAATTCCTTGTTACAAAATCTAATCCTAAAATTTGTAATATATATATAACTACATTACACAAGCCAACATATAAAAAAATCTTATAAAACGCACTAATATCAGTTATATATTCATATATAACTTTATATCCTATAATGCTTAAAAACACATTAATAGTACAATCAATCACATATCCATTAAAATCATGTAAAATCACATTAAGTACGCATAATACTGATAATATCAATACGTTACTATTACCGGTAAAATCTCTCTTCTTATAATCAAATAAACTTGCTAAAAATAATAATATAACTGATACTCTAAACATATTCATCTCAAAATAAATAATTGATGATGTTTGAGTATAAAGTAACCCGGTAATTAATATTAAACATCCTAATACTTTTTCAGTTATGTTTTTTATTTTCATAATAATAAAAAGGGGAGCTTTTAACTCCCCTTTAGTTAATTGTTAAGGTTAATCGTAAATTATAGTTAAATCAATCAAACTAGATGACTTAGTTACTACTACCTCTTTGTTAAACATAAACCCAAAAACCAAATTAATAGGTTTAGTATCATTTGCTGTACCTACTGCAACTTCAAATTTATAATCTGTTGTAAGACTTCCATCTGAAAACGTTACATACCCACCTGCTGATACGGAAGTAATTAAAATCCCTACTACATTACTTTTTGTACTAATTAATGCAGTTTCCGAAGCTGCTGTACCCATAGGACTATTTACTGATTTATATTTACCTATTTGCAATACATCACCATCAGGAGATGCTAAAATTACAGAATCCGTATATCCAAAAGTATGAGTAACTTCATTAACTTTTTTAGGAGTAGCAAAACATTCTGTTGCAACCCCAAAAATTATTAAACCAATCAAAAACTTAAAAATATTTTTCATATTATATTTGTCCTTTCTATTATGCGCCATATGATACAGCAGTTAATGGCATTGAGTTACATTTTGTTATAATATAGTTTTTATTTTTATCGTCTGTGTTTTTAATTGAACACTCACCCATTTCACCAGCTATACCAATACCTTTTAAATGGTCGTAATCTTGCATCTGACCAATAGTTTTAAACGGAGTTGCATAGCATCTATAAGCTACTTTAGAACCATAAAAAATCTGTCTTGATTCATGAGCCCCATATGTAACTACACAACCAGCAGCATAAGAAGCAGGAACTGAAACCATAGATCCATAAGTTGCACCTCTTTCAGTGATTGTAAAATAATATTTTCCCTTTGCAGAATAAGTTACAAATTCAGTTACACCAGTTATTCCAGTTATGGCAATAGTACCAGAAGCTGGGAACATTGCTGTCCAGTTATTACCATCATTTGGACCAACTATAATATAAATATTAGTAGGGTCTAATGTGTCATCAGTAGATGAAACTGTGTCATGAGCTGTATATAATAAAGCTTCAGGACGTAAATAACTAATTGGTTTTCCTCTTATTCCCCTTCTCACTTTTACAAGCATACCAGTAGTGAGACCTACAGCCCCTGTAAACAATCCGTTAGATAATCCCTTGACATTAGCTTCAGCTTGAGATTTAATCCACATATTGTCATTTTTAAGATTCTCATAGTCATATTCAGTAATACAACATTCATATATACTAAATTGCTCTCCTTTTTCTGTTGTATAATCAACAGGTTCAACCCCAGTTGCTTGTAATTCAGCATATCCTTTTTGTAAAGTATTCCACCCGAACTTACATGCACTTGTAAGAGTTTCTGGTGAAGTTGCATCTCCTGCATATACTGTTGTTGGAGACTCTGTTACAATAAGTCTATAATCCATATTGTAATCTTTTTTTCTTGCAAGCCATCTAGTCAATATCGGTTGAGCTACATTAGCTAAATCAGCTATAGACCTTGATGCTGCTTTTTTAGAGAATGCGACAGCATGTCTGATATAATCAACTTCCATGTAATAATCATTGAAGTCAAGTTTACCCTCCTGCCCACTTAATTCATCATCTCCAGTAACCCCGGAATAGTAGTTTTCTTTAACACCAGTAAAATATTCTTTACTGCCTGATTCTGTCAACCTACCATCACGTCTTTGAATTGCTGAATTTGAACCTTCAGCTCCTTCCTCTTTTGTCCAGTATTCCTTTACTGAAGCATCATATTCTATTTGATCAGAATACCATACTGAAACGGATGCTGTTAAATCAACATATTTTGTGGCATTTAATGCCGTTGGTGAAGTCATATTTAATTACCTTTCGTAATCAAATCTTACATTTAGCGTCTTACTTTAAATTTTTCATTTTCTTTACGCCAATTTTTTAAATTATCTGGGGTATCATCTTTTATTGATGAATTTCCTGAATTTCCACCCCCTATAATACTAGTAAGATTATTATTGTTATTTTCTTTGTTTGTTTTACTATTTAATTTTTCAATTTCTGTTTTCGATAAAATACCAAGTCTTTTAGCTGCAAGTTCAGCAGCATATTTCGGATGATTTGGGCTATTCCCTAAAACAGGGTCTGTTCTTAATATTTCAATAGATAATTTTCTAAGTTCTGAATTTTCATTTGCAATATCAGGATATTCTTCTATAGCAGTTCTTGCACTTGATAGAATAGTTTCCTTAATTTTCTTTTGAATTTCAAGACGTTTCTGCTCTTCTGTTTTATTCTTCTGCTTATCTTCAAGTTTTTGAAATATTTCTTTTTCTTTTTGTTCTAATTCCCATTTTTGAATGGCTCTTATTTTCTTCATTGCTTCAGGATAATTTGATACAAATTCCTCTTCTGTTGGTTCAGGAGGAGTAACATTAGTATTATCTTCTCTTTTCTGAGTATCTGCCTGTTGAGGAAAATTCCAGTCAATAGGATTCCCTTTTTCATCTTTTTTGATAAAATTATCAAACCTTGCAAGCAAGGCTTTATGCTGCAATAACTGATTTTTCAGTTCTGCTGTTTCTTGGCTTTTACGCGTTAATTCTTTTTGTGCATGAGAATAGCTTTTAAAAGCATTCTTAGTTTTATCATCTCCTTTATAATCGTGATGTTTAGCAGCTTCTACTTCTAAATTAAACGGTTCAGCAGGAGGATTTTCTATATTCCCATTCTGTTTTGCAGGTTCTTCAACTTTAGGAGTTGAGCCTTCTTGTTTTCCTGTTACATCTTGAGTTTTATGTGAATATTTATTCACCTTAAATTGTTCACGATGTTTATTAAATGCCTGAATATTTTCAGGTATTTTCTGTTCATTACTTGGTAATGCATTTGTTGATTCCACTGTTGCAACTTTTGTAGAATCATTAACATTTGTATTTACATTATTATTTTCATTTGTCATATAGAGCCTTTCGGTTATTCTATTAATTTTTTATTACATACATTTTGAAATCTCATTAGATTTCAATTCAATTTCTTTTTCATTATTCTCAAATACTGTCTTTACAGGATTATTATTTCTATCATGGTAAACAGTTCTATATTTTTCTTTATTCTCCTTAAATTCTCTTATATGCCTAGGAGTTTCACTATTTACCCAATTACTATATCTATTATCATTCATACGTACCTCTTAAAGATATTTACAGTTTTTAATTTCTTTAGTTTGATTTTCTTCAATTTTTTTCTTTTCTTCAGCCTCTTCTAATTCTATAATTTCTTGTAATTTATTCTCACATTGTTTTTTATTGTTAATAAATTCATCAATAATGCTTGCGTATTCAATGAAACTAATAAATAACCTCTGTCTTAATTGAGTTTCACTTGCAGGTATTAATGTAATATTCCCATTCCTATCTTTAAGTTCTACTTCCATTAATCTGTGAAGAAGAATGCTCCTCTTTTCATCCAGAATATCCTTTAAATATCCATATGCTTTATGATTCTCTTTAAAATCCTTAAAGCTTTCTGCAACTTCAATTTTCATTTCTAATCGTTTTTTATCTTCTTTTCTAGCTAAAATAGCTTCTTGCATTTTTCTCTCTTTTGTCGTTTGACTCATAACTTTACTCCTATTTACTTGTTAAGGTTTGTTCTACAATATTTACAGCTTCTTGCCGTCCTTTTTCTTTATTATATTCTTCTTCTTGAAGTTTAATCATGTCGGATTTTTTCTGTTCTTCTGCAATCTGTTTTTGAGCTATAGTCACTCTCTGTTGTTGTAAAGCCTCAAGCTGTTCAGTTGTTGGATATGAAGATTCCGGGTCTTCGTCATCAATAGCTGATAAAACAGATATTTTTGCTTTTCTAATATGGTCAGGTGAAGCTTGAACATTTGGGTCATTTACAAGGAAGTCATGTTTTTCTTTAGCTTTAATTAATGCGGATTTTTTTTCTGAACTAGTAGCTTTTACACGAACGTTCCATTTATGCTTTAATGCTTCAATTGTTTGAGGTGTAATATTTTTTTTACCATTATCTAATATATTATAAATGTATTCCTGGACTTGTGGAATTTGTGCATTATCTATAAAATATTGTTGATATAACATGTAAATTTGCTCAAATATTTCTTGTACTGGTTTACTTATCCATTTAGTGTACATGCCTCTTGATTTAGAGCCTTCATCTAGCATTGTCATAATACCTCTAAATGTTTGCTCGTTTTGGCTCTCTACACCCATAGCAACATCTGCAAGGCTTGTTATTTTTTGTGCATCTTCTTTTACTTCTTGTTCTTCTTTGAAATAATTCTGATATTGATATTGAAAATTTTCAATCTTTATTTCATTACTATCAACTTCCCATGATTCTTGGAAACCAAGTTTCATTTTTGATTTATCAAAACCACTATTTTTGCTGTATTGTATTATTGGATAATCTATGTCCATTAAATTAAGACGTCTATTTATAGACTTATCCAATCTTGTTTTATAATGAAATAATAAATCAGGGATTCCCTTACCACATACTTTATTATGTTTATCCATTATGCATCCTGCTACTATTGGACACCTAGCATGTTTATATGGGAATATTTCATATCCTAATAAAGTTTTTGATGCAGGATGTATTAACAAATCCACCTGTTCCTCTTGCCCATCATTATTTATGTCATAACGCCCGAAAATAAGCCAAAATTCTATTTTTTTTGACTTTCTATTTAATAAACTTTCTAAATCTGTTTCGTTTTTATTTTTTAAAGCGAATTCTTTTGCTTTTATATCATTAATTTTTGAGTATAATGCTTCTTTATCAGGTTGATGAATTAATTTTATAATCTGATCCAATGTTTTAAATATTCTCATAGCAACATAATCACTTTCAAAAGCATCTTGCAAAGATATAGCAGAACTTCCGAATATAACATGTTCATTATCAAGCGTTATTGTTCTTGGCTTATATTTTTTATATTTCCATTGTTTAACAGGTTTAGGACGTTGAATTACTTGAAATTGCTTTCCAAGACTTCCTAATCCTTGAATTACTTCTGGATTTGGTTGTATAGGAACTCCTTCTGGAGAAAGTGCTGGCTGTCCATCAACTAATAAAACATTTTCTATAGTATTAACTTCATATTCTTCTTTTTCAATCTCCATATATGTATAAGCAAATGAAACTCCAAACCCAGCAGAATTGCTTATAAAGTGCCATAAATTATTCTGTAAATCTTCGCTTGATTCAATATGGTAAGAAAATAATTTTCTTCCTTCAGATTCCAATAATTTACCTTGTGGAGTATTGTCACCAACAACCGTAATTGGATAAGAATATCCGAAAACTTCATCAACAAGTCTAGGTATTGTTGCATTTGTAGAAGTAGAAGTTATCGAACTAGAAACACAATTACCATCTTTTTTAGGCATTAAATCGTTCCAGTCTGCTTCATTCCTATCCCATTTCTTCCACAACGACTTTTCCATCTCGTCTTTATCTTCTTTAACTTTAGTATAGAAATAATTTGTCATTTCTTCTTCAGAAAAAGGAGTATTTTTTATAAGAGGATCTACAATATTATTCATTCATTTCTTTCTCTAAATTTAATATTTGTTTGTCAATTTTTGTAAAATATTCATATATATTCGGATAAATAATAAAAATTAATATAAGTAGTAATATAAAATTAAATATAAGATAATTGTTCATCTATACATCCCATAAACTAAATCTTGTGATTTAATATTTTCAAATGTATTTAAATTATTTTTATCTTGTATAGTTTTATAATTATCCCAAAATCTATCTTCTTTTGAGACCGGTTTTTCATGATTTGTTTGAATAAATTTAGATACCCATAAAGCAATACAATAAGCCATTGCTAAATCGTCATGACACCCTGAAGAAGCCCCTACTTTACCATTTGCATGCCATACAAAATCAATTAATTCGTTTATTAATACTTCGTCAGTTATTAAACTTAATTCATTACGTATAATTTCATCTGCCCAGTTTAATAAATCTCTTTTACTTGTTCCAGTAGTTAACCATCCCCATGTTTTTTCCCTTACGTGAGTATCAGGATTAAGATTTTCCTGTTTATATAAGTTTATTCCTGCATTAATAAGTATTTTTATAACCCAATTACCATCTTTATTCCTTTCAGGCGCTGTTAATGCATCATTATAAAATAAGGAGAGTCTACGAAGTTCTTCAGCGAAGATGTCAGGTTCTAATCTACAGTGGATTTTGGCAACTACTTTTAGTGTGCTATTTAGCACTATTGCACCCGAATAATCAGTATCTTTACTTTCATTCTCAATTCCTTCTGCAATATCAGCCCCTATACAGTAAGACTCTCCAAATTTAGGCAGTTCAATTATGGTAATATAACCTTTTTCATCATTTCTAAAATCAACTTTATTATTTATACAATCTAAATATCCGGTTTTTGCATTAAACTTATTATTATTTAAAACTCCATTAAGATATTTCATTAAAATATCAACATTGAATCTTGGACGCCCGGATGATAAAAAAGCTTGTATATCATTTTCAGGGTAGTTTTCATCAGCATGGTCTTTACCAAAGTCTCTTATTACTTGCTCACGGTCTGCTTTTGTAAAATTAGGGTCGTCATAACAAGAAATGAAGAAATTCTTCCACCCTGAACTAGCAATTTTTGATGTTTGATATATAGATTTAAATTTGCCTGTTCCTGATGCCTTACTAACTAATATTAATTGTCCTTTAGATTGCTTTAAAGCTGGTTCGACACGTGAAAGAACTTCTTCTAAAGTAATTTTACTATCTCTTTTAGTTATTCTTGCTGCTTCATCAATTATCACTAAATCTGCTGTATAACCTTCTCCTCTATTTGCCGGTAATGATTTTATTCTGGATCCGTTATTAAATTCTAATTCCTCTGTTGTGTCTTTAACTAATTTAATAACTCCTTCAAGATGATTGCTAATCTTTAAATATTTATTTCTTACACGTTTTAAAAATTCTATAGCATCATCACCAGTTTTTGATAAAACAAGAACTATGAAATTAGGGATAAACATAGCATGTCCTAAAGCATATGCTCCAGAAAGCTCAGTTCCACCACATTGACGGGTTTTTAATATTATCATTTTCTTTGCACATAATAAAAATGATAATAATTTTCTCTGTGCTGTCCAAAGCGTAAATGGAAGATAAGAATTTGTTTTCTTATCTAATATTTCCATTTTCTCTATTATTTTATATATCTTATTTAATATCTTGAAGGCGTTGTCCCTTTATATCAATTTTTTTATTTTAAATTAATACAGGCAAAAAAAAAGAGGCAAATAAGTGGATAAGCACTTACCTGCCTCTTTAATTTTTCTTACGTCCTCTGTCTGATAGCTATTCAGAAAAGAGAAACCTGTATATTATATAAATATTTTAAATATTAACCTTTACAATTTCTGTTCCATTATTATACCAAAAACTAAAATCATTATCACTTATTTGTTGTGGAATGAAGTATCTAGATATAGTTTCTTTTATTAAAGCATCATCAAACATATCACTTAAACTATAGCCTCTAAAAAGAAAGTTAATATTATCTAAATTTATATCTATATCTAATATTTTATATAATCTTTCAATTTTTTTAATAAAGAATAAAGGCAATAAAGGAAATATATGTTTAAAATCATTAATCATAAATTTTTCTTAGTAATGAGTTTTGTATCTTTATCAGAATTTAAATTTAATGATTCTTTTTTAATGCTTACACCTCCCATTACAACACTCAGCATTTTAACAGTATTATCTTGAGTAAGCTGCAAGCCTTCTTTTAAGTCATTAAAGTTCTTTTCAAAACTTTCTTGTCTTTTCTTATTAATTTCATTCTCAAGTTTTAACTTTAATGTCTCTTTTTCAACTTCAAATTCTTTTTCTTTTAAGAAATATTGATGTTTAATATTCACTTTTTCAAGATTTATTGCATTATTTAAACTCATTATTTCATTTTCATGCAAAACTTTAAGTTTTGACATTTCGTTTTCATGTTCTAAATTAATTTTACTAATCGTGTATTCAAGATGCGCTCGTTCTTTTTCCATAATCTTATAATATCTTAAATCACGTATTAATTCATCAACAGAATTAATATTAAACTCTTTTAACTTTGTATTACATAATATCTTAAATGTTTCTATACCAAACATATACACTCCTTATTATTATTTATTTCTTAATCTTTTTAACATCTTCTTTATTACTATCTTTATAATACCAATGTTCACAATAATAACATATTTTTTTTCTTACCCAACTAAACACTCCTCCTTTTTAGTTAAATTAAGTTCAATATTTTCTATACTATTGTTTTGTATAACATTAACATTATCATTATCGTCTGTTACTTCTGCGTATCCAAACGAATCTTTTAACTTATTTAGAATAAGCGTTGGATTATTTAAATTTAAATTAACAAGTCCTTTTTCACCATATTTATTCGGTAATATCTTTGGTGCAATCCATTTAACATAATCTAATTTCAATCTTAATTTATTAATTAAATCTCTTTCTGGTTCAACTTCATTAATATCTACTCTTAATTTGTCAATTATAGTATCCATCTGGATACCTTTAGCCAAGTCATATCTTTCGCATACCTTAGGATTCTTACTTAACTTATCAAGGAAATATTTATAATTAAGTCCATGCCGTTCTACTATAGCCTTAGCCCGGTCTTCTGAAGTTGCAATTTCACTGAATATCTTAAACATCATCTTCAATGAATGAAGCTTTGTTTTTCTCTTAAATTCTAATTCTTTTTTAGGTCGTCCCATTAATCACCATATTTAATACTGATTAATATCCATATTATAAAACCAACTACTAATATAATAATAAAATTATCTATAATCATTAATATCTAATTATTAAAAATAATTACCATCCTAATAAGGAAGCCCTGAAAGTTTAATGATAACAGGAAAACAACTTTCTCAGGGACATTCACAATGACATTAGTCATTATGATTAACCTTACATACTTTCATCTTACAACCTTACGAATTTTACAACCTTAATATCTTAAACCTATTATATCTTAAACCTTTTAATTGGAACTATTTAGATGTTATTTTCGCCCAAATAATTCTATGGAGCTATAATAAATATAGCAGTGTTTTGTCTGTGATATTGGATTTAAACCAATAACCTAAAGACCTGAAGTCTTTCGCTCTATACTTGAGCTAATCACATTATTTGTATATTAAGGCTATACATCCTCCTATTTTTTTATTTTTATCTCTTATTATATGGTAAATATAATTATTCCATTAAATCAGTTACAGCATTCACTACTTCTAAAGTACTATCAATTTTTGAAGGCTCACTCCTATACATTTCAATCATTTCATCTCTTTTCTTAGGCTCGTAACATCTTATAATCTTTGCTTCAATAGCTGCTCCCATACTATCTTGTAGTTTTCCTTCTCTTAAATTCTTATCAGTTAATGCCATCCATACATTCATACACTTAGCAGATAATTCTTTTCTCCTGTAGATCCATTCAGTTATACTCTTAGTTACCTGCTTTCCTCCTAGCTCAATAGTTTCATGCGTACTTAAATTAGTTCTATTTATACAGGTTCTTAACTTCAGAATCTCTTTCATTATATCTTCATACGATTGCACCCACTCACTTACCTGCTTAGTCTGTTCTGAACTATCCTTACCATAAGTAGGACTCTCAAAACTCATATAAGCACTATATGTCTTAACCTTGTTTAATATATCATCGGATTTTTTTAATAAATCCTTTATTTTCTTCATTCCTTCAATAATTTTCATACCACTCCTTTTTATTAAAGTTATATCTTTTTTTTCATAATACTACATATTAAAACTCTTTGTCAAGAAAAATAATTATTAATTATCTTTAATAACCATTAAAACTATTAATGGTGCCATAAATGTCCAAAATTGTGATGTTGTTACATCATACCCTGTTATAATAGGGAAAAACATCCCGCAAAACAAAGCCCATGCATTATCTTTTAGAAAGTCTATAAATTGATTATTCATAATTAATCTATCCTATCACTTAATTATTTTTAATATTATAAAATCTCATTTAATTGTTTATTACTTTTATCTCAATTAGTAACTATACTAAGGGTACTACCATATGTTGGATTTTCTATTAATAACCAATTAGTTGCCTTTACAATTGTTTTACCATCTCGTGCTAAAAACTCATCATTTATATTCTTAAGCCCAAGAAAACATTTTTCACCATTTGAAAGTAAAATCAAAATATCATTACAATTCTCAGAATCTAATATAAGTTTATTAGACGGAACCATTTCACTTACTTTTATCCAATACATTTTTTATCCCTCCTATTATTTATTATATACCCATATTATATCAATACTTTTACCCAATCTTCTGCTTATGTTCATAATATAATAATACATAATCTATTGTCAAGATATTTTTTCACACTTATAAAATACTCTAATTCTATCGTTATACGTAATAATAATACTAAAGTAATACTAATCTATTAACCGCTTATTATCTTGTCTATAATACGCCTTATTTTAATCGTACGTTGATTGTAACTCTCTTACTTAAATCATAACCGAAGTTTAAATTGAAATGTATAGTGGTCCGATAGGTATTAAGCTTACACTACACTCCAAAAAAGGGGGAATTGGTTTTCAGACTATCGACATTATATACTTATGTACTTATGTACTAGTACATTGAAGACACTCTATTAGCATCAGCAGCGGACCATGATGACTATCTACTACGACAGTGTATAGTACTTACGGACATATAACCTCTTGGTAGATTATCTCTACTCTATCCTGGACATTTAGATACACATTGCGACAATCTTAGACATCTTTAGACAATAATACTGCATTATTTACTTTTATAGACATTACTGGACATTTTTAGACATTGTACTTATTGTAATATTTTTTTATAATCGACTTGATTAGAAGCGTTTATGTAGTACTTCTACCCCTCTACCAACCATTACTATTCATTTAAAAACCTATCGTTAAACCGCTTGTAATTGGCTATAACAAGCATGATGTATTTTACTACATAATAATTTATATATATTAGTAAACATGTTGGATTTTACAACATCTTATAGGAGATAATTATTACTTATTGTAATATTTTGTGTTGTATTTTACGACATAATCTTAGATATATCAGATATTATATAGATAATATTATTATTGATATAAAAAAAACATTAAAAATGAATTAAACAAACGCAATCGATACAAAAATAGCAGATACAATTATTGAGATACTGAGTACAGTATTTTGTATCTGTATTTTTTATTAACGTTTTTTTTGAGATTTGTCAATAGGCAATTTTTGCCTAATATTGTGATATAGGTAGTTATGACTAATAATATATTTTTGTTGATAAATTTGCTAAATAAAATTGATATATCTAATTTTGGACCACGTTTAGAGCCGCTTAGATATTGGATTGCACAGAGCATGCCTCGCCAATGCTTGTATTTATTGAGTTAGAGAGTGATGAGTTTTTTAAAAACCATGTAAAAAACAGTAAAAAATAACTAATAAATTATTAATAATAAAGCGGATTTATTATATGTATCCGC
>Ga0172381_10005954_pt1 | contig 12281 bp, 16 predicted proteins | sample Leawel6488metaG_FD_119754 | JGI IMG/M metagenome (GOLD analysis project Ga0172381, IMG submission 119754) | Leachate microbial communities from a municipal landfill in Southern Ontario, Canada - Leachate well 64-88 metaG | ecosystem: Engineered > Solid waste > Landfill > Unclassified | place...
TCGCCCCTGATGCCGGTCACATTGCCTCTGATGCCGGACGCGTTGCCCCAGATACCGGGGTGAACGCCGTTAATTTTTTTCCCTCTTACAACGTGATAAATTTTCACATCCGCTTTTTTTAAACACTTTTTCATTTTACGGCTCCTTATTTTTCTTTTTGAATTTCAAACCACAGAATAAAAAGCGCGTTTGTTGCTATATGTGCCGCGTGTAAAAGACCGGACTCCGCGTCAAATTTTTCGCCTTTCTGATCGGCGCAAAAATGCCGGAGCATTGCGGCCCTGTACCGCGCGTCCGCGTTCTCGACCTTTTGCCAACTATTAGCCGCGTATTTTTTCGCGCCAAACGTGAGCACCTTCGCCACCTCTTCCAGCGCCTCGAATGGAAGTAGATCCATGCGCGGTTTTTCCGCGTCGTCTTTTCGACCGCCGGTCATTTTAAAAGTACCGGCTCGGTAAATTCCATATTGTGCAGTTCTGTAATACTTTTTAGCGTCGTGTCCAGTTGCGGCGTATGCACGACGTAAAATTTTTTGCCGCGCGGCGTTTTCTTAACAAGTTTAAACACGACACGCCGTTCACCGCGCGGATCGTTTTTTATATTCCATCCGCATATAGTGAAACCTTGATTAATTATTTCTTGTAGTTTCATTTTTTCACCTCCGGCGCGTGACCGAAAATAGATTCAGGTAGCGAGCCGCGACATTTAAAAATCTGCCCGTTAGGATACGTCAAACAAACGAACCCGGCAGCGTCAAAAGAAACATCTGCATCGAGTGTTAATTTTTTTAATCGCGCGCGTCTGCGATCAAATTCCCGTTCGATTTTTTGCGCTCGTGTAAGTCCCATTTCTTTTTCCCCCGTGTAAAGATCGTAAATCGGCGGCAGCCGTTTGTCAACTAATTTTTTTATTTTTCTTTAATTTTTTTTAGCTTTTCGTCCACCGTTTACCAATAGATTGATCGACAGCAAGCTTCATGTCCGCGCCCCAGGGCGGCGCGGCGCACATAATCTCTTTTAATTTTGCCGCGTCGCGCTTTGCGTTCTTTATTTCCGACTCAATTAAAATTGAGTCGTAAACGTGTAAAACCGTTTCAAGTCCCGCCTGTTCGCAGTTTACAAGCGCCCTGTAAAGCAGTCGGGCGCACGTCGCCTGCATAAGATTTTCCGTCAACAGTCCGCCGTGCATTACTTTTTTATCGCGTAAAATCTGAACGCGATTCCTTTCGTCGTGGTGAATTTCAAGCCCGCGATAATAAAGGACGTGTCCGTCGTGGAGTATGATTTTTACATCGTTATCATCGCTCGCGGGCGAGGGATTGCCGAGTGGCAAAAATTTAAAGCCGTGTGCTTCGCCCTCATCCCGGCGCACCGCCGCGCCGATGAAGGCATCTGAAAAATTATACCACATACGCACAATTGGCGCGTTCACTTTTTTCCAGCCCTCGTGTAATTGAACGGCGACGCGCTCGTCAATCCTGTTTATCATTGAAAACTTTTTCGCCCCGGCTCCGTAGCCGAAACCCAGGACGGACATTTTCATAAATGAATAACGCGGATCGGCTTTCGTCACTTTTTCGCCGTACATTTTTTCACCGAAAATCAGATACGGCGATTCTCCAGCCTCGATGCGCGCAAGCTGTTCCTTGTCGCCCGCGTAATAAAGCGATAAATAATTTTCAATTCCGCGCCAGTCGCTTTCAATGAGCGTTTTTCCTTTCGGCGCACAAATAATACCACGTTGGAGCGCTGGGACCGGCGCCGTGTTTTTTTCTTTTTCCCAATTCTCGACCTTTTGCCGGGAAAAATTAAAGAAGTTCACGCCCCAACTTTGAAACCGTCCGGTTCCCGCCGCGTGAAATATTGTGGCGTTTCGTACCCGCCCTTCGTGTGCGCGGTTTATAATCGCCTCGGCTTTATCCCCGGCGCGGGCGGTGAGTAGTTTACGGACATACAGCACGTTTTCAATTTCACTTATTTTTGGGTGAGTAGAAAAGTCAATCGCCTCCAGCGTGGGGGCGCGGGCGTCGGGCAGGTCGATGTTAAAAGCCTTTTTCATGTATTCAGTAAATGCGGCGTTTGATGAAAGGACAAGCGCCCCGCCTGCCGTCCGTCCGGCGATTTTTTCAGCGGTCTTTGTCGCGGCTTTTTTATCGCGCTCTTTTCGATCAAGTAGAAACCGGGCAGCTTTAACGTCAACTGGCACGCCGCGTACGTCGATCGCCTGGGACGCGCGGAACTCGTCAACGTTAAAACCCGCGTTAATCAGTTTTCCAAAAATTGCTTTTGAAAGTTCCGCGTCGTGTAGACAATACTTTTCAAACATCGCCGCGTCGTCGCTCCCGGTGGCGCACGTTAAAAAATAATCTTCGTTATAATCTTCAGGAACGTGCGCTTCCCAGGTTCCGCGCATTTTTTTTCGCGGTATGCTATATTTTGCAATCAGGCTTTTCCCCTCCGGCATTTTTTCCAGGTCAAACGCCGCGGCTACGTCCTCCAGTTTCGCGCGCGGAGCGCAAATCCCGAACCACCGGGCGAGGGCGGCCGTGCATAGCCAGTTTTGCCAGTCCGCCGCGCGTGTACCGGGATAAAACTGATTGAAAAAAGACCATTCAAAAAACCAGTTGTGGGCGACGAACGCGCCCTTGTGGTTTAATACTTTTTGCGCGATTTTCTTCCCGCCCGCGTAGTTCGTCTGAAAAAACGGTTTGTCCCCATAACCTCCAACCAGGCCGACAGCGGCGCAAATGAGCCAGTCTGCGGAGGGGTGGGCGAAATAGCGCGTCGGGCCGTTCTCGATCGGCTCTCGTGATTTTGTTTCCAGGTCTATGAAAATAGGCTTGACAATTGCGGCAGTTTCGGTTTTATGTGATTTAACCATGAGTTCCCCCGATACTATTTTATTAGCGTGTCCCCGCCCATACAAGGGCGGGGATTTTTTTATTCTACTTTTTAGGCTTTGACCCGATCAAGATAATATTACACGATACCTGATAACGGTCGCCCGTTGCCGGGTCGGTAAATTTTCCCGAAAGATAAAAGCCCGTCGAGCCGGTTGAAAAAACCTTCGCCGGGGCAAAGTCTTTCATCAACTCTTTTTCATCGTCTCCGCTGATTTTAATTTCAACGAATTTTCCTTTCATAACAATGCGCCTTTAATTTTCTTGCCTGGCTTGTACTCGACCTGATTCGTCGCAGGCGGAACGTCCGCGAACGGATCAATGCTTGCAATCCGCTCACCGTCTGCCACTTTACGAACACCGTTCAAGTACATGGTGATCCCGCGCCCGGCGTCCACGTCGTAGGCCGAGATGAAAACAGCCACGTCGGCGATCGCGCCGGAGTAGAACTCCTGCGTAATCATTCCGGCGGGGCAGTCGGTATTGTCGGCCAAAAGAACTTTCGGCGGATATTTGGCGACGAATTCGTCCAGGTCCGTTTCGCGCCGTACCGTTTGATGGGCCGCGAGGGACAGGCCGAGATCGGTCTGTTTGAAAAGCGACTTGTCAACGTCAAGCATAAGCGCAGTCTTCAGCGCTTTTATCCGCTGGTCCGCGCCCCACGCCACCGACGCGCTTTTCATGTACTGTTCGAGCGCCGTCTTCATTGCTGCCAGAAATTCCTTTTCGCCGCCCTGAAGTACCATTTGCGTCCGGTACATTGCCTTCAGCGGATCGTCTTTATCCTGCGCCGGGCGATCGATGAAAACCCAGTTCAGCATAACGCCGCGAAGTACCGCGTTAATCCCTTTCGGACTGATTTTAGTTACAATCAGTTCCGATTTTGCGACCGCCGGGGCCGCCGCACTTTTTGTTCCTTTTGCTACTTTTGCCATTTTGCACCTCTTTATAAATTTTATAATTTGCCTTTCGGCATGTGGGCAGCTTTGAACGTGATCGCCGCCGCCCTCTTTTTAAATAAATTTGAACCCTTTACGCGGCGGCCGAATTGCAATCGCGTTTATCGCGTCTTTGTCCGCCCCGATTTTTTCCGCCTGGGCCGGGGACTTGAACGCCCCTTCAATCATATTTTCAATCCTTACGCCGATCTTCGTGGCAATGTCGAGCCGGGACATATCACGCGGCCAGGCCCGCGTTCCGGCGGTATATTCAACCGTAACGCCGGGAATGACGCCGCCCAGGTCCATGAAAAGCTGCGCTTCCTTCTTTATTGTTTCAAAAAGCTTTTCCGCCGGTTTGGCGAGGCGAAGCGCCTCGGCGAGCTTTTCAGGTGTCCGCGTTATACTGTCAATCGCACCGGGGCGGGTCCACTTCGCAATCGCCGCGCGAATCTTCGCGCACGTGGAAAGCCGCTGGCAGTAGGCGCAGTGATTGCCGGTCAGGAATTGTTTTTTTGCGGTACGGGAAAGTAGATCAGTCGCCGTCTCAGAAAGATAATACGGATCAATCTCTCCGCCCGTGTACGTGACGGAATTGAAGCGGGCATTTATGATGATCCCTTTCCACCATTTAATTTTTTCATTCTGTGCGGCTTCCATGTGGGCATAAAGTTTCAACTGACTGTTCCCTTCGGCCTCGACCTCGCGCCAGCCCATTTTGTGATCCATGACAGTGACAAGGTCGTTCTCGGTTGCGGCAACGTCTGCCGTTCCTGAAAACTGGACGTTTTTCACTTTCACCGAAAGGCCCGATTCAACGGCGAAATTTACATTGCCGGCCAGTTCCTGTTTTACCGTTTCAACTGCGAACCGCACCAAGGCCGCGTCGTCGGTATCTTCTACATGCGGCGTCTCACCCCGGAGAGTATCGGCAATAATCGCGTGTAACCGCGTTCCTTCCTTCGCGTATTCGTCCCGTTCCAGCACGAGCGGCGACTTGACCGCCTGCAGCGACAACGCGCATTTTTCCCACACCATCCACGCGGACGGTGAGACAGAAAGCGCGATTGCGCTTTTACTTTTTGACTTTTCGGCTTTTACTGTTTTTTTCATGTGTTTCTCCCTTCACGTCTTTTATGTTGTTTTTTGCGTTATAGACTTGCAATGCTTCTTTCGACAGTCGGCCCGCCGCAGCCAAACGGCGAAGTGCGCGGTCAACGTAATTAGGCGAGCATGGCGGAATGCAACTATCACCGATCTCTTTTAAAATCGGATAGAAGCCGTGAACGCGTTTTAGTTTTTCTACTTGTTTTTCAATGTAGGTGTCAAATACCAACACTTGACCTTTTCCCATTCTGAAACGCATATTAAACCCCCATCTCGTTTTCTTTATTTATTGCGTATATTCGACGCAAATTTGCGCTTTTAAATTTTTTTTTCAATTTATTGTATGCGCGACACATTAAATTATAATCAATTTTTGTTATCGAACCTTGCGTTCGCGCGTTTTTCATATCGTCTACAAATTCTTTCCGGTATTCTTCCAACGCTTCCGCTATTACCTGTAATTCAAAAGGCGATAAATCCGAAATTATCTTTTTCATTATGATAAACCCTCTAGTGTTTAGAATACAATAACGCAACCCCCGCGCCTTTGTCAACCGTTTTTTTTGAAAAATATGAAAAATGTTTTACTTTCCTGTTTGGCGAAAGCGTCCGCCATCAAGCGTCCGGGCAGTGAAAAAAGGGTCATTTTTCTGGCCTTTTTCCGAAGCGCGTTTTTACACCAGAGTTTCAGTATATTCTAAAATATATAAAAATGGGCAGAATAGGGGGGCGTCCGGCCTCTCCAAAAAGTGCTGGGAGGACGCCTAATACAGGGGAAAACTGCCTTTTTCAGAGTCTTTTTTGTCTTAAAAGCGCCAAAATAGGGCTTTAGAAAACGTCCGTCCTCTCATACCTGAAAAAAGTATTCCTTTAAAAAATATCGTGTTTTTCCACGCGGTGAAAATATTATATATTTTTTACCCTTACAATGGGGGATTTCACTACGAGGACGGACGGACACCTAAAACCGCGCCTTAAAACGTAAAAGAAATTTAGCTTGACAAAATGTACGTGTTATGCTCTAAAAGACGGCATGGAGACAATAAAACTTTCAATTTCGGTCATGGCGCACCCATCGCGGGAGCGTCATTTTGCTTTTTTGGCGGAGAAACTACAATTTCCGGTGTCCTCGTTCTGTATTGATCAGCAGAATAACCTGCTTGAAAACGCAAAGCGCTCGTGGCGGGCGCACGACCCGACGGCGGATTTTCACGTCGTTGTCCAGGACGACGCCGTGCCGGTGGACAATTTCCGCGAGCGCGCGGCAGCGTTTATCACCGATCAGGAAGAGCGGCGCATAAAAGCGGGACGCCCGGCGCAGGGGTATAATTTTTTCCTGAAACAGGACAAGGCGCTTACCCCGCTATGGCCAAAGGACGGGGCCTACCATGACAACGTTACCCGTGCGGGTATTGCAATATGTCTTCCGGTAGCCCACATAAAGCCCATGTTGGTGGAATTTGACCGTCAGCGCTCCCGCCACGATGACGACCGAATATCGGAATACGCGAAACGAAACGGCATGAAGATACTTTTTCCCGTTCCCTCCCTTGTTAATCACCGTATCGACCAACCGAGTTTGGCAAACAATCCGGTTGGCCTGGCTGCGTGGAAAGCGGACGGGTGCGAACCGGTGACCATACCGAAAATTATCCATCAATTATGGGTGGGGCCGCACCCCGCGCCAACGGTGTGGATGGACACGTGGAAGGAAAAGCATCCGGGCTGGGAGTATCGACTATGGGATAATGATGCGGTATTCGGGCGGCAGTGGGTCAACCAAAAACATATTGACTATTTTCGCGCCCGGCAAATGTGGCCGGGTGTATCGGACGTATGCACGTATGAGATACTATACGAGCATGGCGGATTTATGCCGGGGGCCGACGCGGTGTGTCTTGCGCCTATCGATGAATTGTTTTATAACGATTATGATTCATACGGCGTATGGGAAAATGAAAAAATCCGACCAGGCCTTATATCGCCGCTGCATGCAAGCGTGAAGGGCGGCGCGTTCGCCCGTGAACTCATTGACGGACTAACGCACCGCATACCAAATAACGTACCGTGGAAAACGGTCGGTAACGCGTACATGGGTGAAATGTTTAAAAAGACGAATGCGAAGGTGAAAATATTTCCCTCGCACTATTTTATCCCCGAACATTTTTTAGGGGAAAAATATACGGGGGCGGACAAAATTTACGCGCGGCAAATGTGGGGATCGACCACGCGCTGCTATACGGCGGGCATCGAGGGCTGGGAGCGGGAGGGCAAAACGATGATTGAAACGTTGAACGCGATTTTGGCCGGGACAAAAGGGAAAAAATTTATCATGCTGGGCGAGGGGCAGATCGATTACATTTTAAAAAACCTCGCGTCTGTGCTGGACCTGCCCGGCGACGTGGTGGAGCTGGGCTGCAATGTCGGTGTAACGTCCAGCTATATTAAACGGTTCCTGTCCGAAATAAAATCGGACAAGGAACTACACGTATATGATTCTTTCGAGGGCCTACCCCCGAAAACAGCAGAGGACGGCGCGACGCCGTGCGATAAAGGATCCTCGGCGGTATCGGTTGAACAATTTAAAAATACTTTTGCCGCTGCAGGCGTTGAATTGCCAGTCATTAACAAGGGATTTTTTGGCAATATACCTGATGAAAAATATCCGAAGGAAATTTGCTTTGCGTTTTTCGATGGTGATTTTTATGGATCAATCATGGACAGTTTTAAAAAGGTTTATCATAAAATGGTTTCGGGCGGTATTATTTTAATACACGATTATGAGTACGCGCCGTTTCCCGGCGTGAAAAAAGCGTGTGATGATTTTCTCGCAGGCCGGCCGGAGCAGATTGTAAAAAATATTTTTGGTATTGGAAAAGTGGTGAAAGTATAATGCCGCGCGACGGTAGTAAAAATTTAATTCCGCAAAATAGACGAACGAAGGCCGAACAGAAGAAAATCGCGCGGAAAGGTGGCGTGGCGTCGGGCAAGGCCCGGCGAGAAAAGCGGCTTATGTCTCAGATTTATGCGGAGCTTATTTCTAACGGTCTTGATGAAGATATTGAAAAGGCCAGTAGGCGCGTAATGCGAAAGGGCGGAAGCCCGGCTATTTCTTTAATGCGCGAACTGCGCGAAGGGACCGAGGGAAGCAAAATAAAAACCGAAACCGTCCTCACGATTAACGCCGATGACGAGAAAGTGCAACAGGTACTAAAAGAATTTGGCATCAATAAAGCAGAATCAAAAGATTGACCACGTTGCGCTTCTCCGCGCGTGGCTGTCCGAACCGCATAAGCTCGGTCATATACTCGGCTATGAAAAATTGACGCCACTTCATGGTGAGTGGATAAAAATATTTTTACAATACTCGAAATTCGGCGTCCTCCAGGCGCACCGGGGGAGCTATAAAACAACGTGCGGAATCGTCGGCATGACACTTCTTTTCCTTTGCAATCCCGCGATGCGTCTGTTAATCGTGCGAAAAACGAAAGAACTATCAAGCGATGTCCTGAAAACCATACAAAAGCATTTTGAAACAAACGACGTTTTGCGGCTTTACATGTTTTCCCGCTGGAATATTGTCGACGTAAAAACGGCGGTGTGGTCGAGCGAGCGCACGACTTTTTCTTTTAAAAAGACCGTAACGCCCGAACCGTCGATGGTCGCAGCGGGCGTCGGAACGTCTATCGTAGGGGCGCATTTTGATTATATTTGGCCGGATGACATAGTTACTATTGAGGACCGTTACAGTCCGGCGGCGCGTGAATGGGCGAAGGCGTATTTTAGAGAACTGGACAACTTGATTGATCCGCTTGGTCAGACGCGGCTTTCCGGTACGCCGTGGCAGGAAGAGGATGTGTTTTCTACTATCGAGGAAAAACACTTTGAAGGTCGGCGCTTTCCCGTCGGGACCGTGCCGATGCCTGCCGACGAACTCGCCGAAATCATGGCGCGGAAAGCGCGGCTGCCGTATGCGGAATGGTGCTGCAACTATGAATTGAGACACGTCCAGGACAACGACACTATCGGCGCGTTTAAGACGGCGGACGTATGGGATTGCCAGTATTGCGTTGCTTTTATTGATCCGTCATTCAGTGATAAAACGGACACGGACGCGACGACCGCTGCCGTGGTCGGCGTAAACAAGCGGGGTATGTTATTATTTACGGGGATCAAACTGCCGAAATCAATAGCGGACATTCCAACGCGTCGCGCCATTCTTGATTTCTTTGCGCGTTTTACGCCGATTGAAACGACGATAGAATCACAGATCGCTGACACGTCGATATTTTTTATTGATGCTTTCCGGTCGCTCGAGGGACCTTACCCGGTTAAAAATCTATGGCTATACCAGCGGGCGGACCGGAATAAACATGAGCGTATAGCGGCAACAGTTATTGCAAATAAACCGGAACTGTATATCTTAGACGGGACACAACAGGATTTTTCGCTTGGCGTGTCCAGGTACTATAAAGGCGCGCCGCATGACGATTGTCCGGACGTTTTAGCGGGCGCGATAAATAGATTGGCAACGTCGCCGATAGTGGCTGAATACGCGGCGGCGATTAAAGTTTTGAAAAGGTGATAATATGCAGGTGAGATTCGGAGCGCTCCCCGGTGTTTATAAAACGGGTGAGAAATTTAGTGATGTGCTTGCATGGAATCACTACGGCACGGAAACGATCCCGCCGCGTCCGGTTTTGCGTATCGCCGCTGAAAACGTTCTCTCGTCGCCTGAAATGAAAAAGCACATGAAGGCGTATTTTAAAAACGTGATGGAATATACGAAGCGCGGACGCGCGCAAGACGCGAAAGATGCTGAGACTAAAATGCTGACTGCGCTTGGTCAACAGGTCGCGGCGGAGGCAAAAAGAATTATAGAAAGAAACAGTGGCGAATTGCAACACAACGCGCCCGCGACGGTGAAGAAAAAAGGTTTTGACAAGCCGCTATTTGAGAGTGGGGAACTGGCAAAGAAATTATCCTACGAGGTGACAGAATGATAAAACAACAAAGACCAGCGCGGTTTGCGCGCCCGATTGAAGAGCTTGCAATGATGACAAGCGCGCTTGAAAAATTGAGCCTGCTCCCGCGTGATGAGGTTTTACTCAATACGCAAATGGTGACGGAAATTAAAAATACGCTGTCCGCGTCAAACATTGATGCGCTCATCACTAATATCGTAAATGAGTATAACGACGCGCGGAACGTGCGTGATATACCGGCGGCGAGTGAAAACGCTCTGCTCTACGCCTACGCACAGCGCGAGCATAAGCGATTAAAAAATGCGACTGGTAAGGATTACGTAACCGAGATCGTCAACGCGGACCATTTCGACGATTTAAAGAAAATGGGCGAACTGCCGGCGAAGGCGACGCGCAGGGCCGAGGAAAACTTTTCAGCCGTTTTCAATTCCATTTATTCAAACGGCGCGGTAAAAATCAATACGCCGTCCGATCCATCAACGCTTATGTCGTACATCGATTACTCGCCGTACCGCGTGAACTACACGGAATATTTATCAGTCCCGACGCTTTCCGAAATGGTGGACCGGCCCATCGCTATGGCTATGAAAAAGCCTTTTGAGGTGAAAACAAAAAACGAAAAATTCAAAGCGGCGCTGGAAGCGAAATTTAAAAGTGTGAAATTGCAATCTGTTATAAAGGATATGCTGTTTAACAGCACGCTCTCGCCTCGCGGGTCTTTACTTGTACCGATTAAGCGCGGTGACACGGTGACCTTTAACGTGTTTAACGATACGCAATTCGCCTATGGCATGGGTGCGAGCTATGGCAGTCTTACCGTGCCGTATAATCAAACGCGCGTAGGTGACTTGTATTGTTTCGGGGCGAAGCTGAAACATGGGGTCAGTGCGTTTTTTCTCTGTCCCGGCTTTGAACCGCTTTTCGGCGTGGGCTTGAATCGCGTCCCGCAGCTGCGGTCCGCTGCGGAAGCGTGGAACCTATACGTCCACATTTTGAAAATCCTGCTCGTCCGGGCCCAGGTGATAGTTGAAAAGATGGACGGCGATATACAAACTGACACGATGCTTTCCGCGATGCGGGCGCAGCTGCAACGCCTTTCCGAGTCAATGGGCGTATCAACGCCGATCGCTCAGGCGCGCGGAACGCAGTTGGATATACTCAATAACAATATCAGTGAGGGAACGGGAAATATTGCGGGGGTGTTCCGCGATTATGTCGCGTCCGTTACGGGCCTGTCTCCTGAGTATTTTTTTGGCGGCGGGAACACGAACTATTCACAGGCGGCCTTTCAGATCGCGGCGACAAATGAACACGTCCGCAGCCGTTTTCAGATTGCCATGATTGAGCCGATTGCACGTTTTGTGGTTGACACGTTCATCCGCAACGACGCGGAGATCGCGGCGTGTGGTGTGAGCGAGGGCGATTTTGAAATTGAGTTTGAAAGTATTTATGATGAAACGGAACAGGAAAAAGCTGACCTTCAGGCGAAGCGGGTTGAAGTGCTCATTCGGATGAGAGAATACCCGGAACTCGAAGGCGCATTTAAGCAATTAAAATTATTGGACGAGGATATAACTTTCGCCGGGATGGCGGAGTCTACGCCGGGCGAGAATGACGACGCGATAGGCGGCGGAGACGCGGATAATCAGCCGATTAAACTAACGAAACCGCTGGCATAAAAGGTGATTATATGTGGATACGGAATAAAAGGACTGGACAATATGAGTGTCTGTCTCCAGCAGAGGCTAAATATAAAATACGCCATCATCCGAATATTTTTAAAGATACTCAATCAAAATATTGTAAAGATTGTGGAGCTGAAAACCATAGAGAAAAAACACACTGTAAAATTTGTGGTAAACCATTAGTATAAGGAAGGGGTAAAATGAACGAAGAAATTTTAAAAATGGAAATTAAAAACGCAGTCAAGAAAGCTTTTGCGGTAAAGAACGGCCGCTATTCGCCCGAATTTGAAAAGGCGATGAAAGCGAGCGAAAAGAACGGCAACCGCGACAATCAAATAAATGCGGCTTTAACGTTTGGAAATAAATTCGCCGTCAACCCCGAAACAATCTGGAAGTGGGCGCTAAATCATAACTATGATCTGACTTTTAACGGACACAAAATAATGAAAAACGGTGTGGGGTTCGTTAGAGCGGTTTTAGCCGGTAAATCGTTCGATGCTTGACATTTTCGAAAAATTCGCCCCGTCGTGGCGGCGAACAGTCAGGGACTACGCCCGCGCGGTATGGAACGATGACGATGACGACGATGCGCGGGACGAATTTAATTCCCGCGCCCGGCTGTTCTCTAAGCGTTACCGTCACGCGCTGGAAAGGCATTATGCGGCGA
>Ga0172381_10005956_pt1 | contig 12279 bp, 13 predicted proteins | sample Leawel6488metaG_FD_119754 | JGI IMG/M metagenome (GOLD analysis project Ga0172381, IMG submission 119754) | Leachate microbial communities from a municipal landfill in Southern Ontario, Canada - Leachate well 64-88 metaG | ecosystem: Engineered > Solid waste > Landfill > Unclassified | place...
GATTACAGTTCAAGACACAAGGCACGGAAGAGCCGAATGGGATAGCAGAAGTGCATTAAAAAAAGAAATTAACCGACTACTAGAAAACTCAAACTGGAAATTAATGACAGAGGGAGTAAGCTATAAGCTCGGACTTCTTTCTGGTCGGCTACGTGGCCTAGATAACGAAAAAGAGTTAGTTAAAATGATAAAGAAAGAGTAATAGGCTTTATATCAAAACGGCAGAAAGTGTTAGAATCACCTTATGGCTGAAAAAGTTTTCACAGTTACATCCTACCTGGGCTTAATAAATGCTAGTATCAAGTCATGTGGCGCTCGTGTGCAAGGCGAAATCAGTAGCGTCGACTTCAGAGGAAAAGCTATATATTTTTGTATTAAAGATAAAGACGGCAGTGTACTGAATTGTTTAATATGGAAAAGCAATTATGATCTACTAGGCGTCACCTTAAAGGAAGGTCTGGAAATTATCGTTGAAGGCTCCCCGGAGATTTATAAGCCCTTTGGAAAGTTCAACTTTAAAACCTCGGTTATCGAGCTTGTGGGAGAGGGGGCTCTAAAAGATGCTTACGATAAACTGAAATTAAAATTGGAAAAAGAGGGCGTCTTCGCCATTGAGAAAAAGAAACTTATACCGGATTTTACTCAGAAAGTTGGGCTTATTACATCAGAAGGTGGTGCCGTTATCCATGACTTCCTAAACAATCTAGGTAAATATGGTTATCAGACTAAGTTTCTCGATTCACGGGTAGAAGGACAAGCTGCTATTAAGGACCTAACGGCTGCAATTGATTATTTCTCGAGTAAAGATATAGAGGTTCTAGTAATCATTAGAGGTGGTGGCAGTCTTGAAAGCCTGCAAGCCTTTAACAACGAACTGCTTGTTAGAAAAATTGCTGGATTTGGAGTTCCTGTAATTTGTGGCATAGGGCATGATAAAGACTTACCGCTTGCCTCTTTAGCTGCAGATGTATCTGTTTCTACTCCGACTGCTGTTACGACCCTCCTCAACAAATCATGGGATAAAGCGCTTGGTGATATCGCAATTTATGAAAGAGATCTTCTGTATAAATTTAGTAAGTTACTTAGTGAAGCAAACAGTGACTTAGAGAGGTTGTCTGCTAGCCTGTCCCAAAGGTTCCGTTCGATTACAAGTAAGTATAGTGATTTAAAGTATGAGCTGAGAAATGCCTTGAATAATATTGGTCATACAATAAAGAATAATAAAAAAGAATTAGATGATCAGGCAAAAAGATTAGTTCATGGATTAAGGAGAGCATTCGAGGTAGATAAAAAAGCCTTAGATGTATTTGAAAGCAGTCTATGTTTTGCCGATCCACTTCGACAGCTTCAGCTTGGTTACAGCATAGTGTCTTTAAAGGGAAAGGTGATAAAAAATATTGCACAAATTAAACTTAAAGATGAAGTGGAAATAAGGGTCTCTGATGGGAAATTAACATCTGAAATCAAGGAAATTAATTAGAAAGGAACAAGTATGGCAAAAGAATCTAGTCTAAAGGAAGCGCTCATTAAGTTAAAAGGAATTGTAGAATGGTTTGATCAGCAGGAAGAGGTGGACGTAGAGGTCGGTCTGGAAAAAGTCAAGGAAGGCACTTCTCTTATCAAAGAGAGTAGAAAGAGGCTCCAAGAACTAGAGAACGAGTTTGAGAAAGTGAAAAAAGAAATCGAGGTCGATGACGAGAGCAAGGTCGAGGACGAAACTACTATAGACGATATCCCATTCTAGTTAACAAGAATTTTTATTAAGGAAGTCGTTTTTTCCTATTGACAGCAGAAACAGCTTGCGGTATATTCTTGCCAATAAATTAATAACAGGAGGGGAAGAAAGGACCACTATGCGTCGTCTCCGTTCAATCCCCCTGGTAGTATTAACAACTCTCTTTTGGGTAAGCCCCGCTTTTGCGGAATCAGCCGACTTGTCTCAAGTGCAAAGTTTTATACAAAGTGTTATACAAGCACTTGTTACTCTTGCCGGCCTGCTTGCAGCCGGTTTTTTTGTAATGGGCGGCATCCACTACATCACCAGCTCCGGTAACCCAGAGCACCTAGATAAAGCAAAAAGGACTATTCTTTTCTCTGCACTAGGTCTAGCCGTCGCTATCGGCGCCTTTGTCTTATCAAATATCATTTCACAACTCGCAACAACGGCCTTCGGACATTAAACAAAATGAAACAAAGATTTATTTCCGCGGTAGTGTTAGCGGCGATGTCTTTACTCATACCTTCTGTCACTCTAGCCGCATCAAATTCTGAGGTTGCTAGCTTCACACACGATAGCTTAACAACCCTAATTATCCTTGGCTCTATAGCCACGGTCTTCTTTCTAATCCAAGGTGCTTACATCTACATTACCTCAACCGGTAAGCCGGAAGCCCTCGACCAAGCCAAACACACCATCAAACGAGCTCTCATTGGGCTCGTTATTGTTATCGGCGCTAGTGCTATCTCTTCATTTCTCCAGGGCGCTCTCTCCGGCCCTAGTACTAGTGCGGTTAATACCACTCTAAACATGGCTCCTATACAGTCTGCCACTCAAAACGGCTCACTAGCACAGATCCTCATGGATGCTATCTCGGGGTTTCTCCAAAATCTTGTACAGTCAGCCACTAAGCCGATTACTGACGGGATTATCTGGTTTTTAACCAATACACCGATGCTCTCAACCAACTCAGTCGTCTTTAACTTCTGGTTAATTATCGTTGGCATTACTGACTCACTCTTTGTGCTCGTGATAGCCCTCCTAGGATTCCATGTGATGAGTGCCACTAGTTTTGGTTTTAATGAACTATCTCTGAAGGAACTGTTTCCTAGAATCGGCCTCGCATTTCTGATCGCCAACACCTCTATCTTTCTGATCGATTGGGTTATTGCTCTTTGCAACACTCTCGTTCATGCGGTCCTTTCCGCAACAGGAGGTATCGGGAACGCTTGGATTCTAAACGCCTTTGATCCAGCAGCCCTGATTACCGGTCAAACAACACTAATCACGCTAATATTCATGATTATATTCATCGTAATGGCAGTAACCCTACTACTCTTCTATATCGGCAGGCTAATAATGATTGCTTTTGGAGCGGTGGTGTCTCCTTTGATCTGTCTGCTTTGGTTGATCCCATCAATGACGGGTTTCGCCGAGAACGCAATCACGATGTATTTAATAACGATCTTCTCGCTGTTTGTCCAAGTAATTATCATCCAACTTGCCTCCGCCTTTCTTACTATTCCGGGGCAAGATGGAACCAATCCAGTTATTTCAGTGCTAATAGGAGTTGCACTTCTCTCAGTTCTTCTTAAGAGCACTGCTATTACCGCCCAACTAGCGCTTTCATCCCAGACCACTGGAGCCGTTAAGAAAATCGGCGGCCAGATCATGAACGTGGTAAGTCCAGCAACCACAGGAGCGACTAAAACGGCTAGTTTGGCTAGCCAGACAGTGAGGAAAGCATGAAGACCAGTGTAGTCCCAGCCCAGATAACCACTGTTGAAGACAAGATTGCCGGAAATCTAACTTTCACGCAAATTGTCCTGCTGGTAATCCCGCTGATTCTTGGCACCATCGTCTATGTTCTGACTCCGCCAAGTTCGAAGGTCACTATAGTAAAGACTATTGTAATCAGTATTCTATTTGCCGCCTTCGGGCTGTTGGCGATCCGCTTTAAAGGAAAAATAATCGCAGATTGGCTGGTAATCCTTCTAAGGTTTGGCCTTAGGCCTCATCTATATCTTTTTACCAAGAATGATCTTGAGACCAGGGACGTAATTGTTCCCGAAAAGCGGAAAGAGGTAACCATCGCCAAGAAGCAATCTGCCAAGAAGCAAAAGGCTAAAACACTGTTACCACAAGTTGACCAACCACTTCTGAATAGGCTGATTAAAGACCCTTCAACAATAGTTCGACTTGAGTTGGGTAAGAAAGGAGGAATAAATGTATCCTTTTCCGCAGAAAAAGACTAGCGGTTCCGCTAGGTTTCAAATAGCAATCAAGGAAGTTCGCGACAACATCCTAGTACTTCCAGGGAATCGCTTTCGCTCGATCTTAGCTACATCGTCGGTGAACTTTGAGCTTCAAAGTGAGGCCGAGCAAGATGCCCTGATTGATAACTTTCAATCGTTCCTAAACTCGCTGACCACTCCGATTCAAATCTTGATTCGCATTCGGGAGCTAGATATTGAGCAGTATCTCGAAAACTTAAATACCTCATGCGCCAAGGAAGACCAATCCATCTACAAAAAGCAGCTTGAGTATTACTCATCCTTTATTCGTAAACTAGTTTCTGGTAGCAAGATTCTCTCGAGACGTTTCTATATCGTGATTCCATATGAGAACAAGGGGGTGACAGATTTTGCTCTCGCTAAAGAACAGCTAATGCTCGAACAAGAAATCATCACAAAGGGACTCGAGAAACTAGGCATGAAGGTAACACCGCTTAAAAGCCTAGAAGTACTTGATATGTTCTACAGTTTCTACAATCCGCTCCTTGCTAAAACTCAGCCATTATCACAAGTAATATTGAGAGGCAGCCATGATAACCTTATCTAAAATAAAGAAGAAACTTAGTCGAAAAAAGGATGAACAGAAACGGCAAGAACAGTCCCTGGCTTTCCATGTTGGGGAACAGGACAACCTTGATCTAATTTCTTATTCAGGACTATCTGAAATGTCTAACTACATGGAGATTGACGGTCGCTTTATGAGAACGCTATTTTTCTCCGGGTATCCATACACCGCCTCAAGTGGTTGGCTCAATCATTTGATTAACTTTAATCACAACGTCGATATTTCATATCATATTGAGCCAGTTGAAGCGACGATGGCATTGCCAAAACTAAACCGTAAGATTACCGAACTTACCTCAACTAAGCGAGCAATGGAGAGGGACGGCAAGATTATCGGAGCAGAACTGCTCGATCCGCTAGAATCCGCTACTGCTCTGCGGGATAAGATCCAAAGAGGTCAGGAAAACCTCTTTCAAGTCTCTTTGTATGTCATGTTATTTGCCGACTCCTTAGTTGAGCTAGACAAGATAACTAAATTACTTGAGACCGTGCTAGCAGCGAGGCTCTTCTATACTAAGAATGCCCTCTACAGGCAACTAGAAGGCCTCCAGTCGGTACTTCCGCGTGCTGATAACCAACTAGCCCAGAAACGTAATCTCGACAGCTCATCGACTGCTATGACCTTTCCTTTTATCTCCTCGGAATATGTCCAAGAGTCGGGTGTTCTCTATGGAGTCAATCGGTCCAATAACTCATTAGTGATTGTCGATCGATTTGCTCTTCCGAATGCAAATAGTATTCTTTTCGCTCAATCAGGAGCCGGCAAGAGCTACACCGCCAAAGTTGAGGTTCTGAGGCACCTGATGCAAGGAACTAAAGTAATCGTGATTGATCCGGAGCGGGAATATCGCCAACTTGCCGAATCGGTCAAAGGTACATACATTAAGCTCTCCGTTCACTCAAAAGAAAAGATTAACCCTTTTGATCTGTCAGTTAACGACCACACTGAGGCTGATAGCTTCACCGATCACGTTCAAAGTCTCACCGAGATTATCTCACTTATGGCCGAGGGGCTCTCGGCTGAGGAAAAGTCGGTAGTTGATAGCGCAATCATCAAAACATATCAAAAGGGTGGCTTCACCAGAAGAAAGACCACTAAAAAGAACGATAAACCATATCCAAAACTAACTGATCTTTATTCGACCCTAAAGACAATGAAACAATTGAAACTTTGTCGAAGACTAGAGAAATACACCAAAGGATCGCTCGCTGAAGTATTTGATACCCAAACCAATATAGATCTCAATAACCGTTTAGTCGTCTTTGACACGAAAGATCTACCAGAGTCACTTCGCCAGTTAATGCACCTGATTATTGCTCAATACGTACAAAACCAAGTCAAAAATGACATCTGCAAGCGCATCCTTGTCATTGATGAAGCATGGTTAATGCTAGAGCACGAAGAAAGCGCTAGATTCATCGCTGGGCTTGTGAGAAGGGCTAGAAAATATTACTTAGGGGTAAGCATCATCTCTCAACAGGCTAATGACTTCCTCTCAAATAGTTATGGACGAGCGATTGCTTCTCAAAGTGCGCTTAGAATATTAATGCGCCAAGATACCACAACAATCAAGAACGTCGGGATTGAGTTTGGTCTCTCCGAATACGAAGAAAAGTTTCTCTTAACCTGCGAGCGAGGAGAGGCGCTGATTATCGCTGACCAGCATCATGTGGCAGTTAAGGTAACCGCATCAGAAGATGAACATCCTCTAATAACCACCGATCCCGCGGAGCTCTCAAGGACTAAATAATGGATCCGGCAACTCTTAAAGTTATTGCCACCGCATACTCGATGCGGAAAGAGTTAAAAACAATCTTCTTTACACTGATTGCTCTGTTAATGATTCCCGTTGTCGGAGTTATCCTACTCACACAAGCAGGCATAAACATTATCTCCGATTCTCTTGTTTCCCAAGGCAGTACCCAGACACCTCAAATGGTTAATGTAGATATTCATGATCCTAGAACCGGAGCCGTGATTGATAATATCACTGGGCCAGGGATGTGGCCTACCCCGGGTATTGTTACTCTAGAGTTTGGGGTACCGCACTTGCCATATCAGGCTTTCCACACCGGAATAGATATAGCAGATCCCATGGGACAAGTTGGAGCTCCACTAGCTGCTTTTATGGCTGGCAAAGTAACCTATGCCGATAGTGATAATTGGGGGTACGGTACCCACGTTATTATTGACCATGGCCACGGTGTTGTATCGTTGTATGGGCATATGGAGTCACTGAGCGTAACAAAAGGACAGCTAGTAGAAGCAGGCACCATAATCGGTCAGGAGGGCTCTACGGGCTGGTCAACGGGCCCCCACGTGCACTTTCAGATCACAGTATTTAGTATTCCTGTTAATCCGAGGGCGTTTTTGCAAGGGAATCCATAAATATTTATTCAAATCGAGATTAATCTGCTGCATAACCTTTAGTGAGTAATCTCCCTAGACTTCACAAAGAACTTCGGCTATCTGTGGATTATTAGTTTGTGCATTGAGAGTTACTACATAGCAATGGCCATCCTTCACAAGGCTCTTGGAAAAGAGAATGTCCACGCAACCGAAGTAATTACTATCAGTATCAATGACCTCATATTTAAGCTTCCAAAGCTTTTGTGTTTTAAGCCACTGACATTCACGCACTCTTATTAGCATATCTTGACCTTCCATTTGAACTGAACCTCGGCATACTTCCGCATCTATGGATTTTCTTCTTACACTCTTGATAGTTAGTGGTTTGCTGTTGGCCATGTTTGCAGATCTTTTCGCAATTTTATCTACAGCTTTTTCGTTTATTCCCTTTTTGCCTTTTACCCAAATAATTTCGACGGGCTTACCAAGCGAATCGATTACCTTAGTCAATTGCTTCCAAATTTCCGCATTCAGTACAGGAGCCCCATCTCTCAGAGTCCATTTGCTTTTAGGCCAATAGTACTTGGCACTGATAAAGTTATCCCTAACATACTGTGAGTCCGTTTTGATAATCACCTTATTACAGGTTTCTAAATCGCTAGAATACTCTGAACGACTGATCTCTTTTATGGCCGCAATACATGAGAAAAGCTCCATCTCATTGTTCGTAGCACCTTTATATCCTGGGAGTACAATATCGCTAATTACCTCATTACCCCCGCTATCAATGGTAATTATACGAATGCCAAACCCGCCCCTACGAGGCCCTGGTCTAGAGGAGCCATCAGTATATATAATTAAGTCATTTAGATTAATATCCACACTTCCTCAAATAAAATTAGTGAGCCAACTGGCTTCGCTAATTTCTTAGTGGGTGTCAACCGGCGTTCCGGTTAATAAATTGTTGCTTTATTATAGCAGAAAAACGGCCTTAATTCCAGCTCGTTTTATACTTGGGAACTTAGTCCCAAACAGCAAATTCTAACGAACCAATAAGAAATTACCTAAGGATAGCGCTTACTAAGTCTAACACTAGCAAAAACCCCTTAAGTAAAAGTACGATGGCATGAGAAACGATAGAAAATAATAATCTTAACGCTGGTATTACTAATTCAAAAGTGAAAATTTGTATACGCCGACGAGTACCCAGCTTTACACAGTGGGACGAGCCCTTCACTTTAGATTTCATTAATATTTTCCCGTCTAAGTTCAAGTTTCTGATAATCTGCGCTATAAAATTATCGTCTGTTATTCTTGCCATTATCTCCTTGCTAGATCTCTGAGAAAGAATATTCATGCTCCCTTCCCAAAGGACTTTCCGATCAATGACTGCTACTTTCTCATGAATTGTGCCGTCTAGATAAATAATATGAGTACCCATTTTTTTATAACCCTCAAGAGCTGATTTAACTTCATCTTGAATATACCCTTCGTGCTCTTCAATAGGGCGAGTGAAGATAAAAACATTAATATTTCTTCTTTTAAGTTTGCGAAGAGGTTCCCTAAAGAAATCTGCCCTGTACTTGCTGATAAATGGGCTATATATAATAACCTCATTTTTGGCATTATACATATCTTTTAAGAGAGCGGGATAAAACGTTTTTTCGTTGTATAGATTCATTTTTTACTCCTTATTAACGACATTCCTTAAGAAATTTGATATAATATCGCCATGACCAATGAGAAAGTTCGCAAAGATTTTGGTAGCCAACTCAAACACGCAAGAGAGAAAGCTGGCCTGACCCAAGCAGAGGTAGCCGAGAAATCGGGTATCAATATTAGCTATTATGCCAAGATCGAACGTGGAGAAATCAACACTTCCATAGAAAAACTTCATAGTATAATGAAGGTTCTGAACATTAGATCGATAGATATCTAATTTCAGATACATTCAATCAGCCCCGTATGCCTGCATTAGTAGGGTAATCCACTCTATAAGGTGTTCGAAACAAAGTGCATCAGGGCTGCCAAAAAGACCGTGATACACCTCGTGTGAATCGCGGTCTTTTTTAGTTACTGTGGATGGCGAACCCCTGTATTGAACAGAAATAGAAATGAATTAACTAACAAAATACATAACGCCAGTAAACAATAACCGAAAAGCAAACTTAATTTGATTGCGGTGAGAGTAGCTTGCTACTACTCCCCTTGCTTGCCCGCCTCTGGCGGGGACTGCCAGAAACAAGTACTCCACTTCGATGGAGTTTTTGTTTCTGATAGTTCTGTTATGGCGGACCTTTTCATTGAACAGAAATTGAATCATTAAAACTTACTTTTGATAATACCGCAAAAGCAATCGGTTGAAGTGTCTGCACGACACTTTTTTTCATTTCTAAGCTTAGTTTGTTTGTACAATCCTCAATACTATAGTTATCTGGCACGTTGGGTTCTAATAATATGTTAAAACCTATACAGGTAATTAATCTGTATTCAATTCTATTTAAAAAATACTTCTTAATTCCAGTCTCAATACTATTCTCCAGCGCAGCATATTGTGTGTCTACATCAACCCAACCAGCTTCATTTGTATAAACCTGTGACCACCCATGCTCAACTATCGATTTCTCTTTATCAAAAATCACAAAACCGGTAACATTTCTGGCCATTATACCTATGCTTCTACACATTGCTACAAATAAACTTGAATACTCAGCACAATCACCTCTTGGGGCTTTAAGATTTAAGTTTTTTACGCCCCTTTTTTGAACTGGATATTCATATGTAAAATTAACTACAACATAATTAAATATCTTTAAAATCTTTTCAATATTATTTTTTGTTCCTTCAACAACAGTTTCTGTCAGCGATGTTATCTCATTCGTTACCTCTAAATACTGCTCACTCTTGGTATATGTTTCATAATCTTGAATACCGCTGTCGCCAAAACTAGTTTTTTTAGGAAGGGCTTCTTGTTTCGAGAGATGAACCCTCCAACGAGTCTCCAAAACAAAAGGTTTAGTTTTAGTCAATGTCTCATCAAAAAACAAAACCACGTTATCTCGATATCTATACGAGTTTTTTGGTTCAGGATTAACTTGAAACGATTCCATTACTTGGCCGCTTACATTAATTGGTTTAGACAGCCATAACATCAAATTATTTTGAGTTGATCCGGAAGTGATTTTAAGCTTGTAATTAATATCAATCGTTTTTTTCATTTTCTAGAATATACTCCCTAAATAAATTATTATCAATGATATATAAACTTACTTCTATTAAACATTTAGTGGTGCTTTTTTCTTGATAGTTCTAGCATGGCGAACCCCTGTATTAAACAAATTTTACAACATTAACCTTGAAGTTTAGCCACAAATCTACTATAATACGCACAAAATACAAGCCGTAACTTTAAAATCTAGAGAAAGGAAGCTGAAACCAAAAATTTGTAAGGAGGTCTGATGATGAATTTTGTTGAAATGGGTGAGCCGGCAAAAGAATTGTTGTACAGATCCGTAGCAGAAGCTACGGCAAAGAAAATAGCAGAGATCCTAAAGCTTAAAAATACTAGCCTATTAAGAGACGATGAGGAGTATTTTTTGTATAAAAATCGCAACTTTTTTGATAAGCTTTATAATTTTTTTTGTACTGATGGAAGCCGGTTAATAGCAAGAATAATTTATAAGGATATAACTAACGTGTCTGTTGTGCAGATTTCCCTACCGGTCACTATGGGCAGACGTTACATAAATACTATTAGTAACATGAAGGCTCTTGAAAAAGAATTAGGGGAAAAAATTCCAGAAATTTTCGGGATTAAAGAGATATACATCGGGCTCGAAATGGAGTAAAGATACATAAGCGGATTAAAATCCGCTTTTTTTATTTGATGATTATAATTTTATCTTCCTAAATAATTAATTTTCCTTAGATACTGGGAAAGTTACTGTAAATTGAGTTCCAACATTTTTAATACTATCAACCATTATCTTACCACCCATTGTTTCCACGAGTTGTTTTGTAATCCACAGTCCAAGTCCGGTACCTACTACATCTCTCGTTTCTTCGCTTTGAACACGATAAAACTTGGTAAACAGTTGCTTTCTCTCCTCTTCGTTCATCCCGATTCCGGTATCCCTAACGTTAATTACGTTATTCTCTTTCTCTGTAGACAGAGTAACTTCTATTTCACCCTCAAGAGTATATTTTAGAGAGTTACCAATAAGATTTATCAAAATTTGTTCAAGCTTTCCTTTGTCAAGACTAGAATAGATTTCATTTTTTGGATAATTTTCGATTAATTTTAAATTTTTACTTTTTGCCTCAACTCTAAGTTGACCGACAACTTTTTTACTAACTTCAACAAACCCAACTTTTCCAATCTCAAGTTTTATCCTATTCTGTTCAATTCTTGAAACATCAAGAATATCAGACACAAGAGCATCCAGTCTATCGGCGCTAACAGTGATACCATCTAACATTTTTGTCTTTTGCTCTTTTGACATCCTACGCTCTTTTTCGTCATCCTCAATCAAAGAGACATAGCCCTTGATCGCAGTCAGAGGTGTTCTGAGCTCGTGTGAAGCTATCGAGATAAAATCATCCTTCATTTGGTCAACTTCCTTCAGCTTTTGAAAAAGAATGGAATATTTAAATAACTGTCCATTACTTGCAACCATAAGCAAAATAACTATTATTGAGACAAACAAAATAAATCCGGCATTTGTAATGGTTTTTGACATTAATGTGTCAATATCAGACAATGAAACCCAAATATTCGTCAAATACACTTTCTCGCCTGACTGATTTTCTATCGGCAGAGTTACCGACCAAAATCTCTCGCCAAGATAAATTTGCTTGTCGCCTATTTTTTCGTCTTTAGTTGCAACTACGAGTTTCGCTATAGGATCATCGCCAAACCAAGCAAGAACATTCACAGTATTGTCTTCTATTTTTTCTTCTTCTGTTCCTAAATTAGAAACTACTCTAAATTCATCATTATCTTTTTCGATAATAGTTATTTTTTTAACGTTTTCGGTTAATTTGGAATACTCGTCAATTTTATTTTTAACTTCCTCCTTATCACCGAGACTATCTAACAATGATACATTTAGCCCCTCTGCAGCCATAATTGCCTTATCGCGAAGTTCAAAGTCCATATTGTCCTGCAAGGCATTTACAATATAGTACGTATTAAAAACAATTAATGCGGGAATAAAAACTATAATGACAATGCTAAAAATTAGCTGTTTATAATCCGCTAGAAAGTCTGAGTTAATCTTGAAGTTTAAGTTCATGCTGCCTTATTTTCTTTTTAGTCAACATATAGAATATTACCGATATTATCAGCGTTACAA
>Ga0172381_10005957_pt1 | contig 12279 bp, 5 predicted proteins | sample Leawel6488metaG_FD_119754 | JGI IMG/M metagenome (GOLD analysis project Ga0172381, IMG submission 119754) | Leachate microbial communities from a municipal landfill in Southern Ontario, Canada - Leachate well 64-88 metaG | ecosystem: Engineered > Solid waste > Landfill > Unclassified | place...
GAAAACATGGTAGTCGTGCATGGCAAAATGATCTCCGTTGTCGTTTTCGGGAATTCCCGATTCAACATCGTGGGAGGGGTAAATGTAGAGCCGTCCGTTAAACAGATGAACTGACGGATCTGCAGTAAATAAATGGGGAATAAGGTATCTTGGATTTTTCATGATCAGTTTGCTTTTAATGCTTCTTCAATGATTTTGGCTACAACCGGTTTGGGCTTGTTCTGACGGTCGAACAACAGGGGATAGTCGGTTCTTCCCGGAATGGGCCAGTTGTTCCGCCATGACTGGTGATCGCTGACGCCCCAAAGTGTTACCCTAGAGATCACATCTTTATGTCTCAAGAAAATGGAAAAGAAATCGAAGTATCTTTTTTCAAACAACGTGTTCACGGAATCTGGCAATCCCTGTGCGTACGGATTCATTTTCTGCTGGTATTCGAACGATACGTTCACATCGGCTCCGGCGGTCTGGTCGGGGAACGGTAATAACGTGATATCCATTTCCGTTATCATTATCCTGACACCAAGGGCTGCAAAAGCTTCCATGCTTTTTTCGTATTCGGCCAGGTCGGGATAATCCATGCCCACGTGGGTCTGCATGCCAATACCGTCTATCCTGAGCCCTGCCTCCTGAAGCTTTTTCACTATGGCCACCACGCCTTCGCGTCTGCCGGGAAGGGCCATGGAATAATCGTTGTAATAGAGTTCGGCATCGGGATCTGCCTCATGGGCAAACTGAAATGCCAGTTGAATGTAATCCTCTCCGATGATCTCGTAGAATTTGGTCTTGCGGTACGATCCGTCATCCATGATGGCCTCGTTTACAACTTCCCATTCCTTGACCCGGCCTTTGAAATGCTCCATGACCGTCTGAATGTGTGTTTTCATACGCTCTATCATGACTTCACGTGTAACGTCGTTCCCGTTGCTGTCTGTGAAGAACCAGGCAGGTGCCTGGGAATGCCATATGAGTACATGACCGGACATGAACATATTGTTCCTTTCCCCGAAATCAACTAACTTATCGGCCAGAGCAAAATCAAATACGCCTTCCTTCGGCTGAAGCCACATGCTTTTCATACAATTTTCACCCACGATGGCATTGAAATGTTCTTTGATTACCCTGACAGAGGCAGTATCTGTTTCATTAATCTGTTCGGCATTTATTGCCGTACCTATAAGGAATTTGCCGGAAAAAGCCTCTTTAAGCGAAGGCTGTTTTTCCTGATTTGTCTGACTGCAGGCGCCTGCCAGCAACGTGGCCAGCGCAAGGAGCATGATTTTGAAAGTTGTATTCATAAAGCGGTCATTTGGTTATTTCTCTATTATTCGTCAGCTGCACGGCGTGCGGCCAGTTCTTCCTGGATCCGTACTTCCATTTTTTTATTGATCTCGTAAAAGAACAGGCAGGCAACGCTCACAAAGAAGGTGAGGGTAGGGTAAACACTCAGTGACAGTTTGATTCCGTTAACAGTTTCTGCAGACTGAACGGCAAGTTGTTCGTTGTAGCCATAGCTGGCCAGGATACCGGCAACAAGGGATCCTCCTATGCTCAGACCGGCTTTCAGACCAAATATCATGGCTGAGAAGATGATGGCGGTGGCCCGGCGTGAATTCTTCCATTCGGAATAATCGGCCACGTCGGCAATCATGGCCCAAAGTAACGGGGTGGAAATACCGTAGAAGAATCCGTGTAACATTTGCGTGCCAAAAACAGCCAGGACAGCCCGAGGACTATAGAAGTAGAACATGAACAGGCAGAGGGCCGACAGGAAGAGACTGGTCCCGAAAACATCGCGTTTTCCAAAGCGGTCCGCCAGCGGCTTGGAAATGGCAATTCCAACCAATGTCATTACGATTCCCGCGGCATTGAACAGGCTGAAGCCAGATGTGGCAGGGTCCGAAGGCCATCCCATGCCGGAAAGTTTGCTTATACCCACCTTATCAAGGAAATTTGCCAGATGTTCCTGACTCATGTAGTTCTCAAAATAGTATACATACATGCCGCCTTTAAGCGACAGGGTTATGAAAATGAAAACAGTGACTATGAGCATGATTATCCAGGGTTTGTTCCTGACAAGGTCATGCAGGTCTTCTTTTATGCTTGATTTTTGTTCCGGTTTGGGAATGATCCTTTCTTTTGTGGTCAGGAAGGTGATAATGAAGAATACTACGCCAATAACGGCAAAAAGCATCATCGTATTCTCGAATCCCCTGGTCCTGTCTCCGTCGCCCAGGAGAAGCGCCAGCGGAAGCAAAAAGCTCTGGACAATCAGCTGGGCAATGGTTACGGCCACGAACCGGTACGAAGAGAGACTGTTCCGTTCGGACATGTCCCCTGTTATCACCCCGCTAAGCGATGCGTAGGGGAGATTGTTTGCCGAGTAGACAACAACCAGCAACAGGTAAGTAATGAAAGCGTAGACAACCTTTCCGGAAGGGCTGAATTCGGGCGTGCTGAAGGCCAGAATGGCCATGGTACCAAAAGGTATGGCGGTCCAGAGTATCCAGGGACGGAACTTGCCCCAGCGTGTATTGGTCCGGTCTGCTATTATACCCATTATAGGATTGAAACAGGCTCCGAACATGCCACCAAAGAAAATGATGAAAGACGCGGTTCCGGGCGGAATTTTGTAAACGTCGGTATAGAAAAAGGCGAGAAACGTCATAAGGGTTTGGAAGATCAGATTAGCCGACAGATCGCCGAGGCTGTATCCGATTTTTTCCAGTACGGAAATTTTTTTGGTAGAATTGCTCATGGCTGAAATAATGTGATTAGCTGAATGGGTTATATTAAGTAAAGGTAGGCACACATCTAAAAAATGAGTTTCATTTTTAGATATATGTTTTTAAATATTGGATATCCCCGCGAATGAAAAACATTGTTTGCCAGCAAAAAACTTTTAATTTTGCGTCAAACGGCGCCCCGATATTTATATTATGAAATCCATCAGGAGTCTTGTTCCCATTGTTTTAGCGTGTTTATTCTTTCTGCCGGCACAGGCGACTTCTCCGAAGTTTTACAGTATAAACACCATGTTTGGAATATCCATGCGTGAAACCAGTTCCGTCTGCAAAGACGATAACGGTTTTATCTGGGCTTCTTCAAAAACGGGGATACTGAGAATCACCCAGGAAAGCCAGCGCCTGTACCTTTTACCGTATGAAACAGCAAACGTTATTTCGCTACGGCTCATATACCAGAACTCACAATTATTGGCCTGTGCCAATAACGGACAGATTTTTTCATACAATCCGGTGTTAGACCGTTTTGAACTGTTGATCAATCTTTCCAAAGTTTTGAATAACAAGTATCTGGTAGCCAACACTCTGTTGGTTGACACGCAGGGTGCCTGCTGGGTGGCTACTTCATCGGGACTGTATAAATACGCTTCCGGAGAACTGACTTTGATTGAAGATATTCAGACCGAGGTATACTCTATAGCCTGGTATGACCGTGACTGGCTGATAATTGTCATACCCGAGGGGATTTGGCTGCTGAATATTAATACACATATCGGCGAATGTGTTTACCGGAACAGTTCGGTGGATCCTTTCTCCGTTCCGGAGTTATACTACGACAAAGAAATTGACAAACTTTGGATTGGCACCATGTCCAACGGCCTGTACAGTTACGATTTCGGGACAAAAATTTTCTCTGCCATTCTTCCGTCGACTTTTCCAAAGCAGCCTGTTCTGGCCATTGAATCAAACACAGATTCCACACTGCTGTTTGGGGTGGACGGACAGGGTGTGTGGGAATTGCACCGCAGCGGCAGTAAAGTGCTGAATGTTTACAAGGAAAGTGTAGATGACCCCTATTCGTTGCGGGGTAACGGTGTATATGATATTTATTCAGACAAAAACCGGCGAATCTGGGTTTGCACATATAGCGGCGGGCTTTCATTCTTCGATCAGTCTACGCCCCTTGTTACCCAGGTGGTACATTCTGCCAATGTGGAAAATTCCCTGGTGAATAACGATATCAACAGCATTATCGAGGACCGCTGGGGGAAGATATGGTTTGCCACAAATAACGGCATAAGCTGTTGGGATGTGGCCAGAGACCGATGGAAAAAATTCTACTATAACAAGCAGGAACAGGCCCAGGTATTTCTTTCGCTGTGCGAAGACGATCAGGGCCGAATATGGGCCGGCACCTATTCTTCCGGAGTATATGTTCTGGACGGTATAACGGGAGCAGAACTTGGGCACTATCCGCAGGACGGGGACGACGTCTCCATGGTCAGCGATTTTATCATAGACATTTTCAGGGATGATGAAGGAGATATATGGCTGGGCGGAGTCAACGGCGAGTTCCTGTGTTATCTGTCGCGCGAAAAAAAATTCCGGACCTATTCGCGGCAGCCGATAAATGCCCTCGGACAACTCTCATCGGGCAAGATACTCCTGGGATGTACCTACGGACTTTCGCTGCTCGATAAGAATACCGGCGAAATTGAGCCGCTGCTCATCGGTTCGCTGATTTACGATATCCTTACCCTTGGGGATGATATCTGGATATGTACCAGCGGAGACGGGTTACTTAAATACAATTATAAAAGCGGGAATACAGAAAAGTTTACCACCCAGGCAGGCCTGCCATCGGATTTCATTAACAGCGTGATCTATGAGAACGGATATCTTTGGATAGGTACCGAGAGCGGGTTGTGCCGTTTTGATCCTGAAGACAACAGCGTACTCACTTACGGATCCGTCTTTTCTTTATCGAGGGCTTCATTCAATCGCGGTTCTCATTGCAGGCTCAGAAGCGGGCAGCTGGCATGGGGCACCAATAACGGGGCCGTTCTCTTTAATCCCCTGTCGATAGGTGAAATACCGCCGTCCGGTAAAATATATTTTAACGACCTTACCGTCTCGGGACGCTCTGTAAGGAATATGCCCTCTTTCGGACTGACCACTCCCGTTGACAGTATCACGAATATAGAACTGGAATACTTTCAGAATACGATAAGTCTGGAGTTGCTGCCTATAGGCATAACCTCACGTGCGAATTTTTCCTGGAAAATGGAAGGATTCGATTCCGAATGGTCAACGCCCTCTGTTAACAGGACTCTTACCTATACGAATATTCCGAGCGGTGAATACTCACTCATGATCAGGCTGTATGACAGTTCATTGTCTCAATTGATCACAGAACGTTCCATAAACATAAGTATTGTACCTCCGTTCTGGAGAACAGTCTGGTTCTGGGTACTTGTTCTGGTAGTCATCTCCACCATGACAATGCTTTCGTTCCTTTATTATATTAACAGGCTGAAACAGAAACATACCGAAGAAAAAGTGCGCTTTTTCACCAATACGGCTCATGATATCCGTACTTCACTCACACTCATAAAGGCCCCGATTGAGGAATTAAGCAGGGAAACGCATTTATCCGAACCGGGCCAGCATTATTTGCATCTGGCCATTGAACAGGCCCGGCGTCTTTCACTGTTTGTCACACAGCTGATGGATTTCCAGAAAGTGGATATCGGCAAGGGCCAATTGTCACCGGCCATGACAGATGTTGTAAGACTCGTGTCGGCCCGGACAGCCATGTTCGAGATGTTTGCCAAAAGCAAGAATATAGAACTGCGTTTCCGGTCTGACCGTCAAAGCTATCTTACCGCCATTGATGAGAAGAAAATGGAGAAGGTTATAGACAATCTCATTTCCAATGCCGTAAAGTACTCCTATCCGGAAAGTCATGTGGATATTGAATTGAAATGCACAGATAACGAGTGGTCCCTCAGAGTTAAAGACCAGGGAATCGGGATTGGCAGAAAAGCTCAGCGACGTCTTTTCAGAGAGTTTTACCGGGGTGAAAATGCGGTGAACTCAAAAGTGGTAGGATCAGGGATAGGCCTTTTACTGGTCAAGAACTATGTTTCCATGCACGGGGGCACCATCCGTTGCGACAGCCAGGAGAATGTAGGTTCTGTTTTTGAGATGGTCATACCTTATAAAGATATTTCAGAAAAAGAAAAGGCTGATGTACTTCCGGTTACCGACCCCGAAACCTGTTTTTCCGACGATCCCGTTCTGGCGCTGCAAAACGCCGGTGAAGATTTCCATAAAGAAATGAAGGTGCTTATTGTGGAGGACAATGACGACCTCAGGAACTTCATGTACAGTGCCTTGTACCGTCATTTCAAAGTGCTTCTTGCCGAAGACGGGGAAAAAGCCTGGGATATAGTGTCCAGGCAAATGCCGGATCTGGTTGTCTCTGACGTGATGATGCCCAGAATGGATGGGTTTGAATTGTGCCGCAATATTAAATCGACTTACGAAACATCTCATATCCCCGTTATTTTGCTCACTGCTTTGTCGGAACAAACCGAACAACTCTTCGGCCTTAGTCTGGGTGCCGATAACTACCTGACCAAACCGTTCCACATGGGACTTCTCCGGCAAAGGATAAAGGCCATTCTCCGTAACAGGGAAATTGTGCGGGAAAAAGCGTTCAAACTCATAAAAGGCGACAGCTCCGGGCCCATTGTCCAGAACGAGCATAACGATAAATTCGTCAAGAAGATGCTTGAAGTGGTGCAGGCCAATATTTCCAATCCGGCTTTTGATAAAGATTGTTTTGCCCAGGCCATGAATGTGAGCCCTTCTTTGCTGTATAAAAAAATGAAGGCACTGACAGGTCTTTCTCCCACCGACCTCACACGTATTGTCAGACTCAATTATTCCATGGAATTGTTGCAGGCAGGGAATTATTCCGTGACTGAGGTTAGCGAGCTTTGCGGATTTACCAGCTTGGGGTATTTCAGTACCGTCTTCAGAAAGCACTTTGGTAAGTCTCCCACCGATATACAGGCTAAATAACAGTTTGTTATTTATATCCCGAATTAGAAAACAAATATCTATTTTTTAAAGTCAGTTTTCTTTCGATAATCTAATTTTATCTCCAATATAGATAAGATTTGTTACCGACCTAATATTACTAACCTAAAATTAAAAACTGATGAAAAAAAATCGACTTGTTATGGTGACATTAATCATGTTACCGCTGTTGTTGTTCCCGGTAATGGGTTTTAGCCAGTCCATTGCGGTGCGCGGCACAGTTAAAGACAATTCAGGAGCGCCCATTCCGGGTGCTTCTGTTGTGGTAAGAGGAACTTCACAGGTTACTGTTACCGATCTTGACGGGAATTATTCCCTAAAGGACGTTGATCCGAGCGGAATATTGTTTTTTTCTTTTATTGGGATGAGAACATTGGAAATTCCCGTGAATGGACGGCAGGTAATTGATGTGGTACTTGAACTGGATGTTTCTCAACTTGAAGAAGTAGTTGTTGTGGGATATGGGACTCAACGCAAAGAAGCAGTGACCGGTTCGGTGGCTTCCGTACAGGGAGAGGTAATGCGGGAAGTGGCTTCCTCCAATATTACGCGCGCATTACAGGGACGTATTGCCGGGGTGGAAATGTCGCAAACCTCTTCAAAACCCGGAACGGCTCTTCAGATCCGTATTCGCGGTACACGTTCGCTCAATGCAAGCAACGATCCGTTAATCGTACTCGACGGGATACCTTTTGCCGGATCTATTACCGACATCAATCCCGGTAATATCAAAAGTATTGATATTTTGAAAGATGCTTCGGCTACAGCTATCTACGGTTCACGCGGGGCTAACGGTGTATTGCTGGTTACTACCGAAAAAGGTTACGTTGGACTAAAAGCCAGGGTAACTTACGACGGATATGTAGGACTGAATACTGTATTTAGCCCGTATCCGATGATGGAAGGACCGGAATACGTTGCATTGCGTGCTGCTGCCGGATTGTATACCAACGGAGTGGATGAGGCAGACAACGTGAACACAGACTGGCAGGATCTGTTCTATAGGAACGGTGTGGTAACAAGCCATAATGTAGATGTGACAGGAGGGACTCAGAAGGGTAACTATACCTTTGGATCTGGTTACTACCGTGACGAGGCTGTGCTCCCGGGCCAGGATTATACCCGTTTTACCATGCACGGATCACTCGATCAGGAAATTGGCAAGTATTTCCGCTTCGGATTTGCTTCCAACAATAATTTTTCAATATCCAACGGAGATAATTTGAATATCTACGGTAATCTCAGTGCAACCCCCCTTTCCAATCCGTACAACGATGACGGCACCCTTAAGAGAACAGTTAAAATGCCTCTCGATGAAAACTGGGTGTATACCAGAGAAAGTATTGATAACCTGGGAGACCGGTGGATAGACGAGACCAAGGCGTTCGGATCCTACAATAATATCTACGCTGAGGTTAAGATCCCCGGTGTTGAGGGGTTGAAATACCGTGCCAACGTGGGACTGGATTTTCGTATGAGCAGCCGCGGCAGCTACACGGGAGAAGGCGTCTTTAACTCTACGGCTACTACCGAATCTACCGCTTCCATTACAAACAGTCTGACCACACACTGGCTGGTTGAGAACATCTTGAGTTACGACCGTACGTTTGCCGATAAACACCAGGTGAATGTGGTGGCTCTGTATTCTGCGGAACAAGACCATTACAACAGTTCAAACATTGCTGTTAAGGATATCCCGTCGGATGCATTCCAGTACTTCAATCTGGGACATGCCAATGGTGATATAACCATAAATCCCGCCTATCAGGATTACTATGAAAGTGGTTTGGTTTCCTGGATGGGCCGTGTAATGTATTCTTATGATAACCGTTATATGATAACGGCCACTGTGCGGTCCGATGCTTCGTCCCGATTGGCGGAAGGTCATAAATGGCATACCTATCCTGCCGTATCGGCCGGGTGGAACATCAAGAACGAACCATTTATGAAAGATTTCGATAAGATAGATATGTTGAAACTAAGAGCCGGATACGGAGAAACGTCCAACCAGGCAATAAACGCATATGCCACCCTGGGACTTCTGAGTACCCGTCCGTACAACTTTGGGAACGATAATTATTCCACCGGCTATTATGTTTCACAGCTGCCAAATACCAACCTGGGATGGGAATTTTCCGAAACATGGAACTTTGGTCTGGATTTTTCATTCTTCAAAGGCCGTTTGTCGGGAACCGTTGAATATTACCGGACCAGAACAAAAGATCTGTTGTTGAGTGTAGGGTTACCCAGCACATCGGGTGTGAGCAGCTATATGGCCAATATTGGGGAAACCCAGAATAACGGTTTGGAATTTTCGCTGAACGGCATTATTCTGGACAACCTAAATGGATGGACCTGGGAGGCCGGTGTGAACATCTATGCCAATCGTAATAAACTTGTGTCTCTGGCTTCGGGTCAGACAAGGGATGAAGCCAACTGGTGGTTCGTGGGCTATCCCATTGATGTCATTTTTGACTATGAATATATGGGTCTCTGGCAGGAAGGCGAACAATACAGAGATATTCTGGAACCGGGTGGTAACGCAGGTATGATAAAAGTCAAATACACAGGTGATTACAATGAAGACGGTTCGCCTGTAAGAGCGGTTTCGACCGCCGACCGGCAGATTTTGAGCATGGAACCCGATTTCCAGGGAGGGTTTAATACACGTGTGGCTTATAAAGGTCTTGATCTTACGGTTGTAGGCAGCTTTAGATCGGGAGGTATTCTCAACAGTTCAATCTTCGCTTCCGGGGGTTACCTGAATATGCTGAACGGACGCCGAGCTAACGTTAAGGTAGATTACTGGACGCCGGAGAACACCGATGCAAAATATCCAAAACCCGGAGGTATTACCAGTAATGATAATCCCAAATACGGGAGTACACTTGGTTACTTTGACGGTTCGTACATGAAAGTACGTACTATATCGCTCGGATACAATTTTGACAGCATCAGGTGGCTGAAAAACAACGGTGTAGATAAACTCAGGCTTTATGTGACGGTACAAAATCCGCTGGTGCTTTTCTCGCCTTATTATAAAGAAACCGGGCTGGATCCCGAAACCAATTCATATGGTAATGAAAATGCTGCGGTTGCTTATTCCAGCAACCTGAAACGTATTCTTACCGTTGGTACTAACACGCCTTCTTCGCGCAATTATATGGTTGGTCTCAAATTGACATTTTAATAACAGATAATAATGAAACAGATACGGATTAAATATAGTATAGGGGCAATGCTAATGTCGTTGTTCCTGGTGTCTTGCTCCGGAATTTTGGAAGAAACACCCCGTGCAACCTATACGCCCGAATATTTCAAGACCGAAAACGGTGTTATGGGCGGTTTGACCTCTTTGTATGCCCATCTGCGTTATATCTACGGACAGGCCTACTACTATAATGCATGTCTTACCGGGACCGACGAAGTCACCTATGCACAGAGTGCAGATGGCAACTTTAAAGATATGGACCTTTCGGGCGTTGGATCGCTTACTCCCTCGAGTAGTCGTGCCGATGTGTTATGGGGAGCTGCTTTCCCAAATATAAATACAGCCAGAGGTATTATTGAGAATGCCGAGAAAGTGGGAATCTCCGCGGCGTTGATTGCCGAGGCCCGGTTCTTCCGCGCATTCGATTATTTTTTGTTGGTGCAGACATTTGGCGGAGTACCCCTGGATCTGGGAAGCGGAGAATTGGCTTTCAATACGACCCCTGCCAGAACCTCGGTACGCAATACCGTTCCCGAAGTGTACACAAAGGCTATTTTCCCGGATCTTCTGAAAGCCGTGGAAGATCTGCCCGATGCGGGTCGTGTTATCGGAGGCGCTACCAAAACCGTTGCCCGGCTGTACCTGGCCAAAGCTTACCTTACGTATGGCTGGTGGTTGCAGAATCCGAACAACATTCCTACCTATCCCGAGTCTAACCGCACCGATCCGGACGGACACGATGCTGCCTGGTATTTTCAAGAGGCATACAACGTAGCTGCCACAGCTATTGAGAATCCCGGTCCCTTTGGCCTGCAGGCTACATTTTATGACGTCAACCTGGCTCAGAACGACCGCAATAAGGAAATACTGCTGTTTGCCGATCATACCGAAACCAGCGAATATTATAACGGCGGAAGCCTGACATACGGCAGCGGCGCAGCACCCGATAATTTTGCCATATGGATGATGACCTGGAACTACACGGTGCTCAGAAGCAGTTCTACCGATGTTTCTACGGCCTGGACCGCCGTCAGTTCGGTGCAGCGCGAAGCCGAACAGCATCTGGGACGTCCCTGGACCCGTATGTGCCCCACCATTGGAGCTATTACCAATACATTTGCCGATAAGACCAATGATTCCCGTTATGATGGAACGTTCACGACCGTTTACCGCGGTAACTGGAAAAAAGGAGGCGTTGCCAATGATTTTCTGTATAACGCTAACAATATGAAGGTATATCCGGGGGATGCCATTCTGACTTTCCTGGACAGCGAGCCCAACACACCCATTAATTACTCCAATTCGGTATATAAAAGCAATATAGGTGCGGGGGTAATACCGGGCAGGGCCGATTTTGTAATCTCGCCATCGGGAATTAGTCGTATAGCTCACCCAGGGCTTTGGAAATTGGGCGTTTACCGCACAGACAACGGTACAGGACTTGGACAGCCGAATGCCGGCAGTACGCGTCCGTTCAATATTGCCAAATTCTCGGAACTTTATTTAGTGGCTGCCGAAGCGGCGGTTAAGGGAGCTACAACACAAGCCGGGAAAAGCGCCCGTGAGTTGGTTAATGTACTTCGTGCCCGTGCCGGAAAATGGCGCTGGGATAATAACGGGAACGTAGCCAAATCGGCCGATCACAGTGCCGAAATGGTTGCCGCCACTCCTGCTACGATAGATGTTAACTATATTTTGGCTGAACGTTCCCGCGAGTTCTACGGGGAAGGTTACCGCTGGTTCGACCTGGTCCGCACACAGAAATGGGGCGAATTGGCTTCTACCTACCAGATATGCGGCAGTTCTTACGGAGATCACACTCCGGTTACGGTTACCCGTACCATTGAAAATTATCTTTATTTGCGTCCTATTCCCTCGGGCCAGATTGACGGCCTGGAAATGACCGACGCAGAAAAAGAAGCTTATCAAAACCCCGGATACAATTAATCCGGCGGGTACTACACCCGGTCGGTGTTTTTACCGGCCGGGCTGCAAAAAGAGTCTCTACAGGGAGACTCTTTTTGTAATATTGGTTACTTTTGAAAAAGCAAAAAATACTTATCATCATGAAAGTTGCGATCAGTTTCTTTTTTATAATTCTTATGTCGTTTACACTACATGCCGAGGACGGGCACAGCCTGTGGCTGCGCCAACAGGACCCGGTGCCCGTGACCGTTGTCTGTCAGGCAGGTTCGGCAACCCTGGATATTGCCCGCA
>Ga0172381_10005958_pt1 | contig 12277 bp, 13 predicted proteins | sample Leawel6488metaG_FD_119754 | JGI IMG/M metagenome (GOLD analysis project Ga0172381, IMG submission 119754) | Leachate microbial communities from a municipal landfill in Southern Ontario, Canada - Leachate well 64-88 metaG | ecosystem: Engineered > Solid waste > Landfill > Unclassified | place...
CGCCCAACGTCCACCGCTAGATTCCCGGAGTATCTTTTGACGGCCTTGGAGTCGTTGAGACCAATAATTGTCTGCGACATACTAACACCTCCATTTAGTTTTTAGACCGTCCTGGGTCGGGATTAGGGTTTGCTACCCTAGACTTTTCTGCCGAAAGTGCTTAATTGGTATAGACTTATCGGCAGTTATCTTTAAAACCACACTGCGCCCTGCCTTATCTGTTACGAAAACAGAAATACGTTGAGGTTTTGGGGAGGCAGGAACCTCAAAAACCAATTCATCGGTAGTTTTTAGAACCTTCATCAGTGCCATAATTACACGCGAGCTAAATACGCTTCCCTTACCTCTGGTTTCATTCTTTCGAGGGCTTGTTCGTAAGCCTCGCCTGTTAATTTATCGATCTGCGCGAATGTATCATCCACACCATCGTTGTTCGCTCCCGCATTGGGAACGTCTCCCAAAGTTTTATGATCCGGAAGTGCCGCGGCAGGTTTACTGCCCTTCTTTTCAGCAGGTTTTTTCTCTGCAGGTTTGATTCCTAAAGCCTCTTTAACCGCTTTGTCTGCCTTAACTAATAACTGCATCCCCGATAAATTTGCGTTCTGCGGATCTTTTGAAAGAGTCGCCACCATCTCTTTCAATGCACCAAATACGGCATTTCTTTTCATCTTCTCCGCCGGAGGATCTTCTGGTTTTGGTAATTGATACTCTGGCTTATTGCTGATGAAAAACAGTTGTTCTTTTTCCCATAACAACGTGTCTTCTTTGGCTTTATGTTCCGTTTTGGCAGTTTCATTAAGCGTAATATTGTGTTTTATGATCTGCCTGTTAAGTTTGTCACGTTCGGCGTCATATTCCCTCTGAGTAATATCCCCTAAGTCAAATTTCTCGCTGAGAGCGTTAAGTTCCGTCTGAATTGCTTCTGGAATTTCCTCTTCCAGTTCCTTGAATTCGGGAAGTTCCTCGGCTGTCAACGCAGGATGGAAGTTCAGCAAGGCTTCGTCTGTTACTTCGTCACCCTCTTCCCCGCCTTGATTCTTTTTCTCTTCGTCTTCTATGGCGACAACTTCATCAACTGTTTTATTCAGTTCTTTTGCCTTCGCATCTAACCGTGTCTGTTCCGCTGCGGTTGCTTCTGCGTCGATTTCTTCCTGAGTTTTCCCTTCTCCGGCAATCGCTTCGAGATTCTTTTTCTCATCGTCGCCAAGCTCTTCCGCTTCTTCACCTTCAGGCTCCTTGATACTTTCAAGAATCCCCTCGCGTTCTGTTGCTGACAGGTCGCTCCATTCTTCTTGAGTGTATCCATCCGGCGGCGTCTCGTTATTGTTTTCGATAACGATTTTATCGGTCTCTATTGCGCCAGCTTGATCCTTAGCCATCCTATTAACCCTCCTTTATAAATTCGTATTTTAAAGTGTTACTGTTGCCAGCGAACCATCAGCCAAACCACAATATAAAACCCCGGAATAGATGGACATTGACTTGATTTTACTGCCGAGATTTGTCAATGTGCTCACTACCTGAGTTGCGATGGTGTAACGAATGATTTCGCCTTTATTTGTTCCGAGGTAAACGTAAATTCCATCCGTCTCGCTCGCTGTCACCTTTCCGTCAAGAATCTTAACTATTGCTACTGTTGCCATAACCTGATACCTCCTTTTTTATTAAAGAGTCATGCCGACTCTATTCTCACCATTTCTTTGGTGGTTTAAATCATCTCCATAGCTGCCCGGCATATTCTTTCGGGCGTAATCAGGCGCATACAATCAGCACCTTGTTTATCGTGGCATTGACATGAGCCCGGGACATCCCAACAAGGCACACACGCCAATTTACCCTTGGGGTAAATCGTTCTTACTGTCGGATAATAGGCAGTTCTGGTTCTCGGATCGATGTTACCGAATAATCCCAGGCACTTCTTTTTCAGAGCGGCAGCTATATGTAGAGCTCCGGTATCTGGAGTAATGATCAGATCGGCAATGGAAGAAAGGGAGATTAAATCAGCCTCGGTTGTTTTATCCAAAAGGTTCAGGATGTTATCGTTATTCAGTTCCGTGAGACTTTTATTCCAATGTTCGGTTTTGCCCATAATGATTATCGTTGCATCTAACCGGCGAGTCAGTTTGTGTATCAAGGGATAGACGTACTCGGGCGGCATAACTCTTACGGGCGATTTGCTTGTTGGATTCAGACCGATAACAGGACCCGATCTCGTCGGCAACATAGCCTTGAACTTCTTCCGGCTTTCATTATCGACCGGAACATTAAAATACTTTCTGGTCGAATTAACGCCGCAAAGCCTATCGAAGTTGTCGGATCGGTCTTTTGATACATAATCAACCCAGGGCAATGATCCCGGGCCGATGTTGGAAGGTTCCACAGCGTAACGAAGATCAATAACTTCATCAAAGGAATACCTGTTAAGGTCGTCAATCTGGATGCAATAATCAACGCCTTTCAGCTTACTCATTACTTTGATGTATTGCGGCAACGTCGCTAAGGTAATTTTCTTGTCGGGGTATTTCATCTTTCGTTTTACAAGAGTCGAGGAAAGGATAACGAGATCACCTATGCCACCCATACGGATAAAACAGGTTCCGCCTATCTTCCGTACTTGATTGTCTTTCTCCATGATTTTGATATTTACGATGCCCTTGCCCTGAACAATCTTTTCGGTGGGCAGGCAAACCAACATCTTGCTTTTAACGTCCGGGCCGAAGAATGCCCGTCCCATCTTATCGGAAAAAACCAACTCTTTGCCTGTGTTGAGACTTTGCAAAACAAACACTTTCGCTCCTCCTATTCAGTGCCTAAATCGATCATGTGCTGAGCTTCTTCCTTCTTCTGTTTGCTTTCGTCGAGTTTCTGCTTTGCCAATGCTTTAACCGCTTTCATGCGTTCCGGATCTGCTTTGACGGCATCCGCCCGTGCGATAGCTCTTAAATCTTCTTCCACTTCCCAATCTTTATTATCCACGCAACAAGGCCCTGTGATCCTGTTTCTCTTTTTCTTCTTTTCATATCCCATGACTAAATCCCTCCCTTTTTCCTAAGCACCAAATCAAAACAGTAATCATCAATGAGCTTTACCTCGTGGACGACTTGATACATTCCGTTAAGATGTTCGCTCAGTACGTTCTTCAGGAATTCGAGCCCAAAATCAGGAACGCTATGAGCCTCATTATGGTTTTGTCCCGTTCTCCGGCAGTGCTCGGCATAAACAACCTCATCCGGTCCATACAAAACGAGATATCCTCCAGGCTTAACTACGCGAAGCCATTCTTTCAAAATAATCGGGGTTTCTTCCGCCTTGAAATCTTCGAGCAAATGAGACGAATAAACGAAATCCAGCACATCATCGTTGAACCAATAGAGATTACGGGCGTCTCCAGATAGATTCTGAGGATGATCGCCTTCACTTTTGGTCAAACGAAATTCAAACGGCTGGTCCATGGCAATCGCATGGGGCGTTATCGGATCTCCGCCGTAACCGAGATCAATACCGTTTCCTACGCAATATTTGGCCAATCTTTCCCTTGCTTTTGATGTTTCCAAATTCATTACTTAACTCTCCTGAACATTAATGTTTCAAAACACTTCTCAACTAACTCGTAGCCATTACTCAGAAGGAAATTGACACCCTCTTTATATTCGGCTCTTTCCGCATCGTCCCATGCCAAAAGAGAGCCGACTTTCAATTTCTTGAAGGCACTCATCGCGCACTCGTTTCGATCACGACCGTCAATAAGGATAAAATCAAAACTTTGATCAGGAATATTATTTACAAATCCGTTATACGGACGCGGCAGGACATTCATTTCCACGTTGTCCAGATTGTTTGCAGCTACATAATCGGCAAATTTCTGATCATGCTCTAAAGAAACTATTCTCTTCACGCGCGGTGAAAACCAAACCGTGGAATTGCCTGCACCAAATTCAAGGATGTTCATATAGGGCTTTAAATAGTTGCGAAGGTAATCTATCGCAGTTATATGGAACCATGGCCTTGCTTCGCCGTCCGGAGGGAAATAAAGAGGTATCCTGCTCTTAATGGCGTTCAAGACAGAGGCGGGATATTTACCGTTGTATTTATATAAGTTGTAACGCTTTTGAGGATTGACAGGATAATTTTCCTTTTTTATCCACTCAATGATTTGCTCATCAGAGAATCCTTTGAGATCAAGGTACTCGTCTGTATTCCGGTCGTGATGCCTTTTTATAGTCCAGAGCATTTTCTTGATGAGACGTTCTTCAGACCGCACCCAACCCAAGTGATATATATTCGTCAAATGAAACCGTACATCTTTGTAACCTTCTTTTAGTGCTATATGCAGTCCGTTCTCTATTACGGCATCCGGGAAATGCCGGTATAAACGCAGCATACTCATCCCCGACTCAGCAGTAATGCAAAGGTCGAGATCATATTTTACATGGCTGAAATCTTCACAAAACAGAATGTGGTCAAGGGCCACTCTGTGAATTTCCCCGTGGTCCATAATGTGCTGAAAAGCTTCTTTTAATTCTTTTTCGTCGTAAACCTCATCTCCATCAGGACAAAAGAATATGTCGGTATCTGGATCAACGTGCTTTAAACATTCCTGCCTCAATTCTCTTTGATGATCGACAAACCCTTTGCGAATCCATACTATTTTATGCTCCGGCTGTTCCTCAAAAGAGCGAATGATCTCAGGTGTCTTGTCGGTCGATAAGCCTTCGGGAGAAGCAGCGAAATGGGATGAATGTTCTGCTCCTTCCACAATAATAATCTTGTCCACGATATTGTAGAAGGATTCCAGACAGTAACGGAGATAATCTTCTTCATTAAGAACTATCATGCCGACAACTACTTTAGACATCTACACTCCTCCCGTTCCCTCATTGGTGGCTGTCTGATTTCCGCTTATTATTTGATTTGCTTCAGCCAAAAGGTTATCTGCTGCTGTGGCTACTTCCGGCGGGATATTGAGAGATCCGGCCGCTTGTATAGCTGTTAAAAATGTTTCCAGTCTCTTCATGACGGCTTCGATGGTGTCACGCATGGCCTTAGCGTTCTTGGCATTGACTTCCGCCTGCTTATTAGCCAGTTCAGTTTGCGCCAATGCTGTTTGCATCTTTTCGGCAAACTGTTGTTTTTCCGCGGCAAGTTGTTCGTTTTGCTTAATCTGTTCTTTCTCTTCGGGAGTCTGTTCTTCTTCGGGAGCGCTTTCGCCGTTGATTTTGCGGATACGTGCGACAATCTCATCCCTTCCCGGCAGATCGTCCATCATGCCCACAACCATATCGAGCAGTTTAAGCGCGACTTCCGGCATGGATTGAGCCAGGCTTGTAACCATAGTCGTTAAAGTATCGAGCATGGCCTGACGGATTGTGTCTTTGAAGTTCTGCTTGCCGATAACAAAGTCCGCTTTGGTCTCTGTTATGTTATTGGAAATTGTACCGTCGTCTTTTTTCTCGTTTATCTTGATGAATTCGTCTTTGTGCTGATCGCCGGTAATGCGGTATTCTTTTTCCTGATCATAGAATTGTTCAATATCGGAAAGTCTTATTTCTCCCTCGGTCTGAAGGGCCAGATACATATTATCAAACATAATGCCCTGTGCGGTTTGCGACTGGAATAATTGCTTATCCATGGCAACGCCGGACAAATCTTTTCTCTTTTGGTATTCTGCGTCATTGGTAACGCCGGAAATGGAATGGATAAAACGCTCATCATCTCTGGCCATCTCTACGTGAGCAGCGGCAACTTCGTTTTCTTCCTGAATCCTAAATTTCTCGAACTTGCCATCGTTGAGCTCCACCCACCCATCGGCACGATTAACTTCCTCAAATGCCTCTTTCTTGTCATTTACAGCGCCTTTCTCAGCGACAACTCTATTGGCTGTCAGTAATGACAAGGCTTTGGAACGCCTCTTGTTTAGATCGGCTTGCGGGTCTCTCAGGTCTCGAATGACACCATAGGGCATATTGTCGCGCGAACGGCGGTAACAAAACATCGGAGTAAATGGGAATCTATTATGATTATAGGGCGTAAGAATATCCTGAAAGAGTGTTGCACCTGCCCAAATAGCGCACCGTACTGTCAATATACGCGCGTCGGTAAGAGTAAAATAACCGCCACGGACAAGATATTTATGATCTTCCTGCTCCGGCCTGTAGATTGCATTATGTAAAACTCCATAAGGTGTATCATCGGAGCGCATTTTCATCAGTTTGACGTTAGCCGGCATCCGGTACCACATTTCAACAAACTTAATTCTTTCCCGTTTGCTTCCGGTATCTCCAAAAAGAGCGTCCATGCTGCTTTCAAGATCGAATTCACTGGCTATATCGGTGATAATGGTATCATCGGGAAGATACGGGTAGAGTGTATTGACGTGTTCGGCTATTGTCTTTAAGCGTCCTTCCCTGTCGGGGAACATTCCGGCCGCTACATCAAGATCAATCCATTTCTCGCGAATAATAAAGCGATAATCTGAGCCGTCCAAAGACAAGCCCAAATGATCATGCCACATATTACGCCATGACTCGTTGCGCATAAAGATAGGCTCGTCGTCGTTTTTTCTTACTCCGGTCTCGAGCCAACCTAAGCCAGCCTTGACGCAATCCTCGAATGCCCTGGACTTCGCATATTCGCCCTTGGAAACATCCTGAGTATATTTCATTAACTTGGTTTTAGATTTGGCGTTATCGGCAGCTGATTTTTTACGTGGCAATACGCGACTATCTATTCGCGCCTGCCGCTCTGTGCCCAATATCCAATTAACTGTATTCTTCGTGATATTAAAAACTAACGGCGGTTGATTGCGGTTCTTAAGTATCTGCAAATCTGCATCTTCAAGTTGAATGCCATCATAGAAATCTTCATCTATCGCCATTTCTACGCGATTATCAGCCTGAGCAATACGCGCTTGGCGTCGCCATGCCATGAGTTTTTTTAATTTTTCTTGGGCTTCAGGAGTGTCTAACGGGTGGCCTGTAGATTTAACAGAAATATCCGGCGCCCCCTTACCTGACAAGAGGGCTTCTGGAATACCATCTTTACGTGTTTTCCCCTTAGTCATTTCCATTTGGGGAAATTATAAAATTGTATTGAATATTTATCGCTTGAAAAGGCAGGAAAGACCGAGAAAAGGTAAGAACAAAAACGGCGCTTACTGAATAGTTACGCCGTCAATGGATATATGCCGCCCTTTTTTGAGTTCATGCTCGATAAGCTCAGTGATATAAATAAACGGTTTTCCCTTCTTCGGTTCATCTGAAGTTCTGTGCATGGGAATTCCTTCGCGCTTGATATAGTAAAGAGCTCCGCGCCATGTACCCGGACCATAGAGTTTCTTTATTACCGGCAGAATCTCAGCACTTCCGATTAGTCTATTAGCGTCAACCGTCATGTTATTCCCCTGTGATCAAATCGGTTTCGTTTAATTCAATATCCTTGGTTACTTGATGACCGTCGATTATCATAGTAACTTCTCCGGCAACTACTTTGTTCTCGACAAGGGCTTCGGGCATATCCTTCAACTGGTCAAGACCTGTCTGAATCCAAAGCAACAATTGAATAGCAGCCTGAATCTGCGGATCAATACCAAAGACATGAAGGCATTTAGCCAGATTGTAACCGGTGCAGAGCATAATCCTTGTGCCTCTATTCAGCGCTATAGCGAAGGAGATACAAAGAGCATCTTCAACTATCCGCGCCTTTATCAAATCTGAAAGTTGAACCGTCATGGAAAGTTTCTGCGCGGCCTGATTTTTCATTAACACCTGATTGAATTCCTTAATGTCAGCCTCCATCGTTGGCCGGTCAAGATTGTCCTTCGGCTCAACGTATTTCCAGATAGCATCCGTCAAGATACAAAAGGAAATACCCGGCATATTCTCTTTATAAATCACCATTGCCGGCTTATATTCTTCTATCTCGTCATTACCCAAAACCTTTATATGGTCGAACCTGCGCTTTAAATCTCCTATGTAGTTGATCACTGTATAGCCTAATCATCTTTCAAGAACTCCTTTCTTGGTTATGAACTCGTCGGGGTTAATAATGTCTTTACTGTACACCCATTACGTTACTTTACTGTACCCATACTACGCCTGGCATCACCTTACCTCACGCTACCGACACCGAACTCCACTGGACGCCACTTAACCACTACCACACGGGACGCCACCGTCACGTTACCTCAGAATACATCACCGTCATTACTTCACATTGCTTTACTTCACATTGCCGCCGCATCACTGTAAGGGACTAAGCCGTTACTTCGCTTAACGGTGCGATACCATCACTCGACAACTTCAAACCGTCCATATCCACCATTCCGGAATTGGCCTAATCCCATCAGTTCGCCGTGTTTTAAAAGACGCTCTATCGTTTCTTCTTTAATTTCTTTGTGCGGAATGAGCGTAATTTCAAAATCAATTTCCTTTCCAGCGTTGATATAATCACTTCGCGCCAATGTGACGCGCGGTCCTTGCATAGTCATAGCGCGAAGAGGTCTTTCGATAACCCCATCAGCTTCAGACTGGCTAAGATAAATCCGGCGCGGTTTAATAAAAACAAAATCATCAATCTTTGAGCGCAGAGCTTTTATTTTGATAATGTCTTTCAGCACATTTCCGGCAGCTTTCAGGAATCCCTTAATCATGTATTCATAAATAAATAAGCCGTTTTCATCTTTGTGAAATCCCGTCCAGCCTTTTTCTTCGATCTTATCAACCGTTAGATATTCATTTTCTATCTGCGTCTCTGGCTTTTTACTTTCAATATACGTTTTGTATATTTCTGGATCTTTTGTCACTGTTCCTAACATTTCCGTCAACAACTTGATTTTTACTTTCATTTCGCCCTCCTTGGCTGTGAACTCCTGTGTTTTTATGGCTTCGCTACGGCTAACTCTGTTCGGGGTACTCCGGGCTAACCGTTTTCTCCGGCATTTTTCACCATCCCCACTTTACTGCATTGGAAATTAGGTCTAATTTTGGAATGAAGATACTTTCCGACCGACTCCGCGCCGTGAAGATTTACAACTTCCTGGGCCGGTACGCCCTGATAAGCAAATATCCCGCCGTTCTTAAATTCTACTTCCAGTATTTGTTCTGTCGGATCGTAACCCACTGCCGCAATGTTTGATGATTTAACTGGCAATCTTTCCATTGATATATCTTTTCTCGATAAATTGTTTTTCTATGCTTTCTGCAAAGAGCTTAAGGTTCTTCAAAATCTGCTCTGCCGACTGGTCTATCGCTGTTGCAAAACCAACATTCTCAAAGTTTCCCTGATCGTTTTTAAAACTAAAACCCACAAAGATACGGTCTTTGTTGTCGTCGCTTTTAATGTTCGGTTGAAACATCATACCGACAAGTTTCATTTCTTCCCCCTGTACGTTACTTTTATCCCGGCTAATAGATTCAAACCTTTCTTCTTGAAAGATCGCTTAAATCCTTTCCTGTATGCGTCCGTCGCCGGTTTCGTCCTGATATCAGCCATTATCCATTGCCCCTATTTTTTTGACTCATTATTTCAGTAATTTTCTCTCTGTGTTTCCTCCACGGCTCTGTTTCCTCAAACTTTATCACAAACTGCGTTACTGGCACTGGACTTGCCTGATCAACAATCTCAAAATATATTTCCTTGGGTCTATCCCCGTTAATTTTGGGACATATATAAATATTACTACCCCATGGGAATTTTACTTTTTCAAGCGGCTCTCCTGAATCCATGTGATATTTTATCATGCTTATAATTTCCCATATCAACCTATCCATAGACTCCGGGGGTGCCTGCCATGCGTTTATATTTTTCTCATTTTCAGCCATTATAACGACCTCCACGTTCCTTTGTTCTTTCTGAAATTCTTTTGATGTTTGGGATTAGTCTTAACCGTGTTGATTGAGGCCAGAATACAGGCGTCGCCCTTATCCGGTGAACGATGAATACGTTTAAATATCTCTTCTTTGCTCTCAATTAAAATCCCGCCCGCCGTTAATTTCCAACGAAGAGCACACAAATCAGCTTTAAGCTCCGGATCTGGAGGAAGAGCAATATTATCTCCCTTCTCCGGCTCTAATGATTCTCGAAATCGCCACGCAAGAAACGACCTATTGTTTCTAAACTTCAGCATACCACTCGCTTTATCAACCTGATCTTGCGACCGATCCGTTCCCGCATTATTAATACCGAGAACCTGAACACTATTTTCGTTAAGGAAATCGTAAGGGCTACTACCAACGCCGCCAATATCAATGTGAATAGGCGCGGCATCCCGAACCACTGACATAATTAAACCGGCAACGATTTGACCATTAGGCGTATCTGAACCCGGGAAAGATTTAATCCAGTCATACCAATTAGCGTACCGCGTAGATATTTGCGTCTTATCCCTTCCTCCCCTGGCAACGTCGCTCCCAAGAGAATCCATTTGTCCCTTTTTACCGTCCGGCGTCCAACGTGCCATAGCCATATCAACCCAACCGGTTGGAACAACCTGCCATGGATTATCTGATTTACCGGCCATGAAATCGCCTTTAAGCATTTGTGAACGTAATGGCTCAGGCAGGGCCTGAAGTGTCGCCTTGTAGCCTGTACGCATTAAAAATGGATTATCTTCAACGTGGGAAGGGATGAATGTTCTGGATTTGGGAGTAATAAGTTCTCCCTTGTGATTGAATGGTTTGCCTGATTCAACCGGAGTGTCAACTCCATCGATCATGGCATACCAACGTAATTCCCCGGGCTTTGCCGGATTTGGATGTAACGGATCAAGCCACGGCCCCCAATAACTAATAACCCATTCTCCTTCTGCCTCTGTCGGGGGATTTCCCGCGGCAATAACACGGCATCTTACTCCCTCTATGGTGGTACGGAGCCAACCAGTTAAGAATCTGAATTGTGCTTCTGTAAAGTGTGTTATTTCATCGAATCCCTTAAACTGGTGAGGCCTGCCCTGATATTTAATTTCGTCTCCCGGATTATTACATGAACCCAATTCAATCGTTCTATCGGGCATACGGAGAATATTATCTTGCCCGTTCCAGTTTTTACGGGATTTAAGGATTTCATCTAAGAGGCGGTTTTCTATACCTAAGAGTTGAACGCTCTGCCGCCGGAAGATAATCGATTGAGTGTATTCTGTAAGGGCCAAGCCTATAAGCATATCCGTGTTGTGCGTAGGAATCATTGATTTCCCGGCTAGGTATAGATGAGAGGGAGAATCAACGGCTACACATTTAACTGGAATGGATGAAATTTGTTCACATGATACGATATATCTCTGGTTGTGCGTTCCCCTAAAGTCACTACGCTTTTGCTTGTTTAATTTTCTGGACAAACGAAATGCCTGTATGTCCGTTAAAAACTTAATATTCCAAACTGGTCCACAATCTTTATCGTATAATTTAGCGCGTCCTTCAACTGCGGCGGCTTTAATACCCAACGATGCTAATAATTCCAACATTCCATTCTTTAAAATTTCCTTAGTTGTTGTAAATGAACACTGGCCGCGCTTATCGCACGTTCCATCGGTATCCATTAACCCCTGAAGTAAATCTATGCGTTGAACAATAGACGCTCTTAGGTAAGCTTGTGGAATATGTTTGTTTTTAAGTAAGTTTTCGGCCTTAAGCTTTGTTAATAATCCGTCATTGATACCGTAAGTATATTTATCTCTGTGTTTTACATCGTATCCAGCCAAGGCAATAGACTTAATAATCTCTTTGTCCGCCGTTGTTATTTCCGCTTTATAACTCGATCCATCCCCTAGCCATAAACCAAGTATATATGGCTGAATGGATAAATTCTTTTCTGGTAACTGTATTGGTGACGATACTTGAATAGAGTGATTTGTTCTGTTTTTTATAATTAAAGAATCTGCAATCTCTTTTGTTGTATAAAGATTTCCATCAGGAATAGATAAATATGAATATTCCCGCTTTGAGTTATTTGCTGCAACATGGGATCTTAAATTTTTACCCGTTGCTCTTGATGGACGCTTCGCTTTTCTTTTTTTTCTCCATTCATCGGTGAGCCTGAGGATTGCAGCCCTGTCTTTAATCGTTAGTGTTTTCCATTTATGACCTGAATCTGCAATTAATACTGACCCATCAGAGAATGTTAATTTATAGCACGTGTGTCCTGTTAATATTGGAGATACCGCTAAGACGCTACTGGCGCATCCAGAAATATCAAATATCGTATCCCCTATTTTAATATCTGCCATTAACTTCCAACCATCAACCGTAGGAATAGGGGTATTAATATCCAGGCATTTCATTCCGCC
>Ga0172381_10005960_pt1 | contig 12274 bp, 29 predicted proteins | sample Leawel6488metaG_FD_119754 | JGI IMG/M metagenome (GOLD analysis project Ga0172381, IMG submission 119754) | Leachate microbial communities from a municipal landfill in Southern Ontario, Canada - Leachate well 64-88 metaG | ecosystem: Engineered > Solid waste > Landfill > Unclassified | place...
GAAGAAAAGCACGACTGCTCTAATTGAAGTGGTATCTGATGAAGTCCAAAGTCTGATTATTTCTTTTCCTGAGCTTTTTAGAACTTTGAGTATTGTTTCTAGATTATCTTCTGTATTGAATAGTGCTTGAAGATAGGCTTCTGTTTCTTTGTTTTCTTGGAAGTTTCCACTTAGATTTGGAATTTTTACATTTATTTTATATTCCCATTTACTTTCTGCATAGTGAATTATTTGTTGATTCTTTTGGTCTATTCTTGAAGAAGTGATTAAGTAGTGTTCCAAAGCTTGTTTAATGCTTTCTATCTTTCCTTCTTTGATTGCTTTGTAGCAGTCAGGAGCAGAAATCATTGGTTTTCCTTGTTCATTGAAGTGCTTAATGAATTGCTCTTGGTTTGCTTCCATTGGTTTTTGGCTTGTTTCGATTTGGTTTATCATTTTTGTTTTACCTCTTGGCTTATACGCCTATATGTATGTATGTATAGACTTATTTATATATGTTTCTATTATTTAATGTATATACTAGAGTATCTATATTAGTGTTATTTGTTTGTTCTTGAAAGCCATATTAAATATTTCAAGCCCTGCTTTTGGTTCAACACAATTTCTAAGTGCTTTTATTTTATCTATTCCTTGATATTTTGAAATATCTATTTCTAAATTATTCTGTAATTCTTCTTTTGTTCCATCAATATGTCTTTTTTTGTGTTTTTTTCCATCTATAACAAAATTAGACCAATAATAATGTTCTCTAAATACATAAGGTTTGATTAAAGGTTCATACCATGAAATAACATTTTCAACAACCCACTTTCCCTTAAAGTAACCTTCAAGAAGTAGTATCTCTTCATAGAGTTTCATATCGGGATAGATTGGTGGGTTTTGATGTGTTGTAACTTTTCTAACTCTTGAATGAGTTGGACAAGGTGGAGAAGTCCATATAAAATCAAACTCTTGGAAGTGTTCCAATAAATATTCGTGTGCATCTGCTACTATTACTTTATCATTAGGAAAGAAGTCTTGATATATTTTGGCAATTTCTGGGTTAAGTTCTATTGCTGTCACTTCAATGTCCCCCCCCCCCAAAGCTTACGATTCCCACCAATACCTGCATAGAGGTTTAATATTTTAATTGTCATATCTTCTCCGTATTAAGTTTATTTTCATTTTGAAGTTTTCTTAGTTTTAAGCATAATTGTCTGTGTTGCCAGAAATTAAGACCAACTAGCCATCTTTCTTCATCTAGGTTAATATCTAATGCTTTTGCATTTAATGACATTAAATCCTTTATTTGAAGTCCTGCTGTGCTTGTTATGCTTGTTTTGTAGTTTAGTGGTTTTGACATAGTTATTTCTCCATTGAATATTTTTTCATATTTTCACCTTTGCTAACGAATAGTATTTTCCTGTGTTGATGTCTAAATATATTCTTATATTGTGTCCATGATGTTTAAGAACTTTGTATTTATCTGCAAGTATTACTTCGTTGTTCTTTGCATCTTTAACTGCATAGAATCCCATAGCATTTAAGTAGTGTTCAATACCTATTTCTCTTGCTAATCTTTCATTTAAAGGTTCTGTCGTTCCATCACTAATACATCGCATAGCTATTTTACTATGTTCTGCGTTCCTTACAAGAATATCTAATCTTCTTGCTTTCTTATTTACTGCTTCTGCATTTTGTTCTTTTGTCATTATTTACCTCTTTTGATAGGAAGGATACTATCTTTCTTATATTTTCTATTCCCTTCTCTTATGCTAACAGATAATGCTATATTCATAAATAAAATAAATGACACATCCATAATCATCGCAACTCCAAAAAATGTTGGAGGACTACAAAATAGTTGTCCAGATGGTTTAGTTTCAATAAATTGTCCTTCAAATCTAATATTATTACAAATAGATGGGTACATTAGACTTATCCCTGCTAAAAAATTTATTATCATAATTGAAATTATTACTATATTGATTATTGAAATCTCTTGTTGTGTCATTGTTGTTTCTCCCATATTTAAAATAAAAAAATAGTGGATTTAATTATCCACTTATAGGTAATTGTACCATCATTGTCGAACTATCTCCATCGAGCATCATTGTTGGTAATTTACCATCCCATTGTTTAATCCATTGTAATGCAATATATTCACTTCCTCCTTGTGCTTTAATTGCTTCTGCTTGGGCTTTAATTGCTTTTGCTTCTCCTTCTGCTTGAGCAACTCTTTGGTCTGCTTCATATTTGATTTGTTCAAGTTTATTTTTTTGAGTTAAAGCTTCTTGTTCTGCCGTTACCTTTGCTTCGATTGCTGCGTTGAATGATGGACTAAAATCAAAATCAACGATGTTTATTTCTTCAACAATAATTCCTCTAGCAGATAGTTTTTCTAATAAAAGAAGTTTCATTTTTTCTCTTACTTCTTCTCTTTTTGTTACTAATTCTTCTGCTGTATATTGTGCTGTTGCTGCTTTATTAACTTCTTGTTCGGTTGGTTGTATTATTTTTATTGCATAATCTAATCCAACAGACTTATACATACTAACAACACTTTCGCTATTTAATCTATAATTTATTGCGATTTTTGTACTAACAGTTTGTAAGTCTTTTGATGCTGCACTTAAATCTGCTTCATACTTTTGCGTTCTTATGTCTGTTTTTACAATAGATTGATAAAGAGGTATTTTAAAATGCAATCCTTCTGTCATTGCGACATCCTGAGGTTTTCCCCATTCTAAAACTATTGCTCTTTCACCAGCACTAACTGTATAAAATGGATTAAGAATTAATAATAATCCAAAACAACCAAAAATTATTCCAAAATATATAATAATTTGTTTTTGTTTTTCTTCTTTTATTTGTTGTTCATTTTTCATTGTATTCTCTCCAATTATTTTATTTTTGTTTCATTAATATCATCGATGTAATCTTTTGCTTCTTTTATTCCTTGAAATGTAATTCCAAAAAATACAGAACCAACCATTCCAACATAAGTTAAAGGATTAGTCCATATAAGATATTTTTTTAATAGTTCGTTGTAGTTCATATCATCACCTCCTTAAATTCATTGAATCTAATTAAAAGCTTTACTGGGAAGCTTATAACTTCTTTGTTTTCTGCTTCTGTTGTTCTTTCTATGCCTTGTGATATTATTGTCCAAGGGGAGATAACATATATTTTTGAATCACCATAGACTATGAATACTCTTTTAATTGAATATTGTTCCATTGCTTTTTTTAAATCGTCTTTGTTGATTGTTTCTCCTCGACCTTCTTCAAAGGTTAAATACATTTCTCTTTTGAATAAGACTAGATTATTTTGACTAGGATATTTAAGTAGCTTGTATCTTCCTTCATTTAAATCAATAACTGAAATAGGATTGCCTAGTTCTTCTTTTAATAAATGACCTACTTCTCTTGTTGCTTCATTTATATCTGTTATCTTTTGTTTATTATTTAGCATTTTTTCTCCTTTCTATACAATATGAACAATTACTTTTATTTAATTCTGCTTTGCGAACACCACAATGACTACATATTCCTTGTTGTTTTCTTTGTTCTCTTTTTCTTCTTTGAGCATATATTTTTGATAGACTTACCATTTTATCTTTTCTCCATTATATCTATTAAATCCTGTTGTGCTTGTATGCACTTCTTTTGTTCCTTTATTTTGTGGTTTGCTCTCAATAGCATATCAAACATATCTTCTTTATTTGTTGAATTATAAAAGTCTTTTAACTTGTCTTTTAATTCTTTTGAAATAGTAAATTGTTTAATTTTTATCTTTGCCATTTAAACCTCATTCTTGTATGTATTATTTGTCTTTCTCTTTTACAATAGTCTATGCTTAGTTGTTGTAGGTATGTCATCTTTATTCACCGCATATTGGACATTTTGATATTGGTCTTGCTGAGATGCTTTCATATCTGCATTTCGGATTTTGACATTTATAGTTGTGTGACATTTTTCTTTTTCTCCCATTTTGTTCTATTCAGAGATATAAAATTCATTATGTCTTTTGACATTAAATTATAATCTGTGGTTTGGTTATATCCACCAAACATTAAATACAAGAATCTTCTATCGAAGTGTTTTATTTTAAGTTCAAAATTCAATATGAAATTTATTAAGTTAATATATTTTAAATAAATTTCTTTCTTTTGTTCTTTTCTTACTTTCTTGTATTCTAATGATAGATTGTATTTAATTCTTTGTGTGTTGTAAGCAATATTTAATAATGCTCTTTCGCATTCATCATTTATTTGATTTATTGTTTTCATTGTGTATTCTTCCTCAATTCTGTTTCTATCGTTGCATTTGCTTTGAATATGTTTTCTGTGATTCTTTCGTAATTAGTCATATCTCCTTTGATTACTTCTTGTCTTAGTGTATCATCGTGAACAATTATCATCATTGCTGATTTCATTGCACCGCCAATACGAATAGATAAATTTACGCTGTCCTTTGGCTTTGATTTTTCAATGAGTTTTATCTTTGAAATATTGTTGTAGTTTCCATTCTGTGTGTATTCTATTTCGATAGTATTACCTATCTTTATTTCTTCTGGAAGTCGTTTAGTTACTTTGTCATAGAAGCCACTGAAATAGATGTTATCTACTCTTATAGAGTAGTTCTTTTCTTTGGTTCTTATGTCCTCTATTGTTCCTGTGTGATTCATTTTAAGCCACCTTTTCTATGTTTAAATAATTCATTACGTTGTCAATTCTCTTTATTTCAAATGGTTCAAATATGTCTAAACCTATTCCTTTGAATCTTGGTCTGACATATTTGCCATTAGCTACTTCGGAGATGTATTTAACATTACTTCTTCTTCTTACTTCTGCGTTGTTGATTGGAGATATTTTAAAACTCATTCTTCATCATCCTCCTCATTTTTTATTAATTCATAATCATCTTCTATTTCTTCTTTGTTTGTTAGTTCAGGAAAGATAGCTATTAATTCATCTTCTGAAATTTTCTGTTCGATTAGTTTGTTTATTTCTTCTATCATTGTAGGTCACCAAATTTAAACTCAAAGAAGTAGCCTTTCTTTCTTATTTGATTAGCTAATTTTTCTATCTGTAAGATTTCTTTACCTATGGATTTTTTTGGATTACTTATACTCTGCTTCGCAGAATCGATAGACACTGAGTGAGAAAAGCCACTGCCGCTGAAGCAGTTGAAGCCAAAGATGTTGAACCTGTCCTCGCCGAAGTAAAGCCTGACTGCTCTCGTAGGATATTTATTTCTATATTCTTGGTTTGGTGTCCATAAATAGATTGGTTTTCCTTTTGCTAGTCTTTTAACTAGAGATATTGCATTTTCTCCGAATAAAGCTTTTAAGAAAGCTACTTGTTCTTTATCTTTTGGATTGAATTTATCCTGAACATATGGGACTTTGATTGTAATTGGTTTTCCTTTGTGTGGCGTGATTGTAGCCATTAGATTGTCTTTATATTCGATTCTTGTTCCAGAAAGGAAGAAATCATCAACCATTTCTTTATTTAGTGTTTTAAAGAACTCTTTGTCTTTGATTTTAATTAGGTCTTGTGTATTGACCATTCTTGTTCCTTGCTTATCATTGTATTCGTAAGCTTGTTTTTGTGTCATTTTTGGTGTGTTTGTTGGTTTCATTGTTCCACCTTTGATTTAAGATATTCTCTTATCTTTAAAGCGTTATCAATTAGAAGTTTTGCTTGTTCTGGATTATCGGCATCGAAATAAACTTTAACTGCTCCATTTTTTGAAGGTGTTCCAAATTCGATACTATCTTTTCTTTCTACTTTTTGTATTTGTGTGGTTGTTTCCATCTTGTTCTCCTGCTCGTAGTTCGTGAGCATAGATATAGGGTAGGTATGGTTATTTATATATATTTGTATTTCTGAAAGTATATTCTCTAGTATCTATGTTAATCGTTTTATTTCTGTTTTTATTTTATTCAAATATAATTCTCCTTCATCTAATGTTCTTAAACCGAATAAGAATACTTTTCCAGATTCTCTTATTGTAATAGTTATTTTACTTTTATCTGTTCTAAAATAAATAAAACTTAAATATCCTCCTTTATCTTCATTGCATATTTTACAATTCTTTAATCTTACTAATTTATTGAAATCTAAAGGAAGATATTCTTCGGATAATAAATCCATTGCTGTTAGATTAATAGTCTTAATCATTAATATTTAATTTAGGTAATACATATATATAAGGTTTGTGTATATATTATCTTATTTTTGTTTCCCCATATTCAACTGTTATTTCTTCGTTTGGAATAACTGTTGGTTGTTTTGGAGTTTTATCTTCTTCTTTCTTTTTTAAGTCTTTTTTGTCTAATGCCTTTCTAAAGAAAATTGTTGCACCAATTATACCTACTATTGATATTAACATTCCAACATAGTCTGTCATGTTTCCTCCACTATTGTGCAATTCGCTGGAAGATTTATTTTTCTATTTTTTCTATTATCTTTTAATATAATCCAAGCTTCTCCTTTCTCAATTAGTTCTCCTTCCCAGCGATATGTTCCACAATAACAAATTACATTCATTTCGTTTCGTTTTGGGCTGAATCATCTGTTTCTATCCATTTATCTTGTTCAGGAAGATATATGGCTTGTCCACAATGTCCGCATACGAATCTTCCTGATTGAATATACAATAAGGCAGATATTGTATGAACGTGTTCTTCCGTTGCGATTGCTTCCGTTTCTGTTTCGGGCTTTTCTTGTTTTTGTGCTTCCTTTAATGCTTCGCTAAATGACTTTCCCATTTTTATTCCTCCTTTTTTGTAAATTTTTCTACTTTCTTTGTTAGTTCTGGGTTTGCTGCCAGTATAACTGCTATTGCCTTTTTAACATATTCCATTTCTGACTTTATGTATAAGCCAATTATACCTAATCCCACAAATAGCAAAGCGATTGTTATTTGTGCTACTGTCCATAAAATACTTATTGTTACTTCCATTTTATTTTTCCTCCTTTTTTCTTAATTCATATCCTGCATTAAATGCCTCTACTAATTTTGGGGCAATAATCTTATTTACATCTTCTATCATTGGCTTTAATATTCTTACCATTTCCATATTATTCATATTATCCTCCCACTTTTGTTTCTGTCCAGTTTGCTGTTCTTTGAAGCTCTGCATCTCTTTGGACTATATAGTTTGCTTTGTCAAATGTTCCAAGATATTCTGCAACTTTTGAATCTATTTTTTGTATTGCTAGATTTCCTTCTGTTTCTATTTGTCCTGATTTCTTTTCTAGATGTTGGTATCCGAAGAATATTGCACAGAAGAATACTAATCCTGCAATAACGAATCCTATTACAGGAGTCCATTGTTCTAATGAACTTTTCTTGGCTTTAATCTTTGATTTTTCTTCGTGTTCAGTTATTACAAATTCCATTTGGTCTTTAAATGATGGAATTAACACAACTTGTCCAGCAATTACTTTTAAATTACAAGCGTGAAAGTTTCCATCTTTATCTCTCAATAAATATGCTTTATCTTTTCCTTCTTTTAAATATGGATAAAGAACATCTTTTCCTTTTGGTTGAAATGGAGGAATGTTTGATTTTACGATTTTCCATTTTTCAATCTCTCCTTTTTTCTTTATTATTTTTATTCCTGCATTTACAAATAGCAATACTTGAGAACCATCTGCTCTATCTTCAAATATATCTGCAATAAAATTAGGTTTATTGTTTTGTTTAAAAAGATTATATATAAAAAACAAAACACCGACAAAAAATAATACAACGCCTATTAGTGCTATATTCATTTGTGAACCACCTTTAGACGTTTATTTATCCATTTACTTTCTAAACTAAATGAAACAAGTAGACAGAAGAAATCTGCTAAAATCATCACTGCAAAAATCTTACCAAATGAATGCATTATTTGTGATTGTAACATAGGCATATTTATTAGTTGTATTGAAACAAGTAATAAAAATCCAAATGCAATTAAATAAGCGTTTGTTCCGAATGGAACTTCGTGATAATTTTTTCCAAATTTAAAATTCCATTCTTCTTTTTCTTCTTTTGTTAATTGTTTATAAGTTTCGTATTTCATCCGAAAAATCCTCCGCTTGGTTGTTTTTGTGCTGTATTTTGATTTATAACTGATTTTGATTGGTGTGTATTTTCAAAGAATACTTTTTCAGTTCCATCTACTCCTCTACAAAGAGCAAAATATGCTTGATTTATTACTATTGCTCTAATTGCTTTCCAGTTTCCTATATCTTTTCCTAAATCCCATTCAGAAACATTAGTAACCATTAATCTTATTAAAGTATTCCATAAATCATGAATTATCCTTACTTTATCTTCTTCTGTTATTTTTGTTAAGAAAACTTCTTTTCCTATATGAGAATCCAATAAAGAAGCAATATATGCTGCTCCTTTTTCATTCATGTATTTTTTTCCTATCTTTTTAAACTCTCCATCAATTAATACCCATCCGAGTAAATTCATCCTTATTTTTTCTATCGTTTTTGATGAATCTATCATCTCCTTTCCTAGTTCATCGGCTGCTTGATAGAAAGGCATAATATTTTGTTGTTCTGTATTCTGAGAAGTTTCCATATTATCTTCTTTCTTATTAAATCCCAACATAAGAAATCCTCGTAATAGTTGTCATATCTTTTGTATTGCTTTTACTTCACGCGTGATTTTCGGTTTTAAAAATAAATAAAAGAGGGTTTCCCCTCCTTAGAAAAAATTTATTCTTGCATCTTTTTAGAACCAACAGCTATTCCGTAGCCGATAAGTCCGATTGCTCCCAAAATAAGTGCTACTCCAAACATTGTACCCACAGTTGGTAATTGAGTTCCAAAGTTGTTAGATAGACCAGCTATATTGGTTGTCAAGTTATATGCTGCTCCACACCCAGAAGTAACTGTTGAGTTACAACCTGCTACACCTGTCACTTGTGAAGAACCGAATGATGCAACTCCGACCATAATACCTGCCAACACTAGCAAACCTATTGCTCCTGTTGAGATATTATCGACGATATTTCCAATCATTCCTTTTTTAGTTTTCATTGGTTTCACTCTTGCATCTTTTTAGAACCAACAGCTATTCCGTAGCCGATAAGTCCGATTGCTCCCAAAATAAGTGCTACTCCAAACATTGTACCCACAGTTGGTAATTGAGTTCCAAAGTTGTTGGTCATTCCACCTATTGCATCTGTCAAATTTTTTGCAGATGAACCTGCTGCTTGTGTTGCTCCAAAAGCTGTTACTCCGACCATAATACCTGCCAACACTAGCAAACCTATTGCTCCTGTTGAGATATTATCGACGATATTTCCAATCATTCCTTTTTTAGTTTTCATTGGTTGAAACACCTCCGTTTCAAACTAATTAAGAAGTTATATCACGCGTGATTATGTTAGCAGTTGCTAACAAGTTTATGCGTGATATGTGTAAATATACGTCAAAGCTAACAATACAAGCATAATAGACACAACTATGCCATTTAATGCTCCCATAATCATTAATGCCCCAGAAACCATCGTAGTAGCCATAATCGATACTAACAAGGCACTCTCTAGTCTTGCTCCATATCTTTGACTTCCGATAAATGCAATCGAGAATATCAAAATAAGAATAGCTATTGATGAAAAACCCGTTGTGTCATTAGCCCAAATATATAAATTCGAGTAATGAGTTAAATTAGTTGGTAGTGTATATGTCAATTTTTCCTGAAACCTCCTACTTTGAAGAATGCCATCATTATTATCCAAGCAACTGCTAAACCAATACAAGTCATAATTATTGTTTTTAATAATACTAATGTTTCATCTCCTCCGAGATATGATATTAAATTGTTAAGTGCTTGTCCTATATCTTCAAATCCTGCTTTTGTTATGTCCCACATTTTAAACATCGTGTCTATTCCTGGAATATAAGCTAATATTGATGTTGTTGAATTTTCTGCTGTTGTTGTTAATAACCTTGCCGTATTTAACGAATTATTTACATCAAATCCTGAATATGTTGCATTCATTCCGTTTGGAAATATTTGTGCTTGTTCGGTTATACTTGCTGCAAAAATACCTGCTACTAAAAATCCAAACAATATACTCGGTATTATATTTGTTAAATCAAGTCCCATTAGTCTTTAACCCTCAACATAATTAAAATTAATGCTACCATCATTGCTATTACTCCTATTGCATAAGTTCCAGGTATTATTCCTAACCACCACGAAGCTAAATGAACGATTGCCAAAAAGTATGGCATTGTACTTATTTTTGTTAAAGATATTGCTATTGCTACAATAATAAAGATTATATAAATGAGTAGTGAATCTATTCCTAATTCATCGTATAAATGCGTAATTGGTGTTAAAGCAAATGTTAATAAATTCGTAACATATGTTGAACCTTTTATATATGCTATTGCATTTATTGTTCCAGAACTTTCAGTTACATTATATGTTAAATAACCAGAAGAAGAAACACTACATTCAGAATTTAATAATTTATGGCTTGAAGAATTATATCTTGTTACATTTAAACAAATAACTCCGCTTCCCGTTAATGTAGTCCAATTTAAATATATTTGACTACTTACGTTATATAGTATTGTTCTTAGATTCCAAACATTTAATTCTTTTGTTATATAGTCTGGGGCTAAGGATAAGACCTTTAATGTAACTGTATTTGCTGTCATTAAACCATAATCAGAAGTATCATCAAAAACTAGATTTCCACTTCTATCATATATCTTATAAGCGTATTGCGTTGTTGGTTCATAATAAAAGATGGAATTTCCTGCTGAACCCAATAATTCTGACCTTAAAGCCAATATAGTTCCTGTTGTAGCAGAATATTTATTTAATTCTAAAACATATCCTTGTATCGGATTACTTCTTCCATCTATTACTGATGGAGTTATTGTATTGGTATATGAAATATTTGGTAAGTATAATTTCTTTGAAAAGAAAGAGGATGTACTTATTGTTTGATTAAATCCATTTAATCTGCTTAATAAATTATTTCCTCCAACTGATTCTATTTGATAATCCATAAATATTGTTTGACTTGTATTCTTTATACATATTGGTTGAGTATTTAAGTTTCTCCAAGAAAGATTATATTGAACATATTGGTTTTTATTATATCCATATAATCTAAATATTCCTGTTGTGTTTGTTGGTATTAAATTCTCGTTTGTTTCATCATATGTTGAAATATTTCCTATGCTTATGTTTGCTTCTCCAGTACAATTAGATATTATTATGTCAGATATTGTTTGTGTAAATGATACTGTTCCTGTTAATGTTCCTATTGTGAAATTCCAAGAAATAGGAACAGTTGAATGTGATGTAATTGGTGTTATGAATGTTGAATTAAAATAATTGAAATATTGAAGGGATATGTTTTGGAAAGTTCCATTATAATTTAATGAAGCATATGCGGTTTGATTAGTTCCAGTTATGTTTAAATAAATTGTTTGTAAACTTGTTTCTATTATACTTGCTGAATAAATAGCTGTTGCGTTTATTTTATATATTGATATTCTTTCTGTTGTTGCAGTTAATCCACTATACTTTCCATTGTATGCAACTATTGTTAAATTATGCTGTCCTGATGTAAGCCAATTTATATCTGTTGATAAATTCAATTCATAACTTGTTGTTTGTGGTGTTGAATAGTTTATTTCTGTTCCATCTATTGAAATATTAACGCTATAAATATTTTTGCTATCTGTTATATTTATTCTTCCAGTTAAATTATTTGTATAGAATAAACTATTCTGTGTTATGTTTGTTGTTATTGTTGGACTTGTTGTATCAATATAAAATTCATATGTTGAACTTGTTATGATTGTTCCAGATATGTTATAAGCAGCATAAAATGAATGATTACCTTCTGTTGATGTTGTTGAGGATATTGTATGTTGTCCTTCTGTTTGTGTTGCAGATGTTACCACACTTCCGTCTAGGTATAATTTAGCTGATGTATCGTTAAACATATTAAATGAAGTGACATTGAAAGTTACTTGTGAGGTAGATTGTGTGGCATTTGCTGGAGACATACTTAAAACTGTTGTTACTGCTCCTATTGTGATTGTGTTTGAGTATTGTGTTACATCTACTGCGTTTGTAGTTGTGTAAGATAAGTTCCAACTATCACCTATTGCTAATTCTTCTTTTGGAAGTAATGGAGAACCTATATTTGTTTCATAAGGGTCTTTTTGTTGATTGTATAATTGAGTTATTTCTGCCTGTGTTAAAGCTTTATTGAAGATTTTTACATTATCTATTGAACCATTGAA
>Ga0172381_10005961_pt1 | contig 12272 bp, 11 predicted proteins | sample Leawel6488metaG_FD_119754 | JGI IMG/M metagenome (GOLD analysis project Ga0172381, IMG submission 119754) | Leachate microbial communities from a municipal landfill in Southern Ontario, Canada - Leachate well 64-88 metaG | ecosystem: Engineered > Solid waste > Landfill > Unclassified | place...
CTACGGACCTGACGATTGTTGGGGAAGACTCCAAGACCTTCACGATTAGCGCCCTTGGCCTGTACAAGGGCCAAATCCTGTCGGAATCTGAGATTGCCACTCGGTGGGCGAACGGGGCAGGAAGCAAGTTCACTGGGGATGAGACGGGGCTGTCGGCAGCGTGGAATTTGGACGAGGGCGGAACAGAAACGACGCACGCCGATTTGGTTGGAAGCAATAACGGAACATCGAGCAGTACCGTATGGATCGACGGGGAGGGATTGCCGATTGATCCCCATACCCTCAAGAAGACGATCCAGTACAATACCGGAGTTCTGACGACGGCGGGTGTGATTGGCAATACAGTCGTGACGTTTCCCCACTCGATCAAGGTGGGGCGGAACAACCCAGTGCGGATTCAGGAGACTGATGGGGCCTGGGGACTTCAACTGTTTGGTCACAGTGAAAAATTCTGAGGAGCATACTGATGTTTGGATTTGGAAAGAAACACGTACCGGCAAAGGCAGTGGCGAAACCCAGAACTGGGGAGGAGAGTATTGCCGTCCGGAAGGCGTTGCGGGAGAAGTATCCCCAGATGTTCGAACCGGGATGGGGGGTGGCAAAGGCAATCAAGAAGGCGAGAGGGAAAACCTCGTCGAGTCCGACCGTGGCGGAGCATCGTGCCTCGTCGAAGAAGAGTCTTGAGGGTGCTCTGTCCGGGGAAGAGATCGCCCGTCTCTCGGGGAAGAAGAAATCCAAATGAAAGGGTAGGAAATGGAACGACCGATCATCCAGACGAATGAGGCGGGGAAGCAGATCATCACGGCGCTGGTGGACGTAGCAAGGAAGACAGTCCCCCTCCAGGAAGTCCAGTCGCTGATGTCCATCCTCGGGTTGGTCACTTTGATCCCCCCGCAGGTGAAACCGACAGAAACCGAAACCCAACCTGCGGAGGGCTGACAGATGCTTGGTGCAACCAGTGTTTATGATTCCAACAAGCACACCCGGATGGGAGGCGAGATCGGGGATTTCATCAAGCGACTGGCGAAACGATCCGGCAGAGACCTTGGGGTACTTCGGTATGAGGCCCTTGGGGTGTTCTGTATTGTGGAGTATTTGAGTCCGAGAAGAGACGTGTTTGTGGACACGATGAATCTCGGCGGATCACTCGCCAACTTCACGAGAGAGAAACGGATGGAGTTGGAAAAGAGGCTGTTCCGGCCGTTGACCTGTGAGGAAACGAGCCGAGCGATTGCCGCAGGGGATAGCGACTACCATCATTCCAGACAGGATGAAAACGAAGAGGAGACCGAAAGGCTCGAACGAATTGCTATGGGGGAATGACCATGAAAGACGTCAACTGGAAAACCCTACTCACTCTGTACCTCATATGCGTCGGTATCGTATTCGTCGCCACGAGTATAGACTCCCCGTCGATCCCCCCTGCGGAGGTTTGTCTTGAGGGGACCATCCCCCAGGTGATCGGGGGCGTCGTGCATATCAAGGCTGTTGACGGGATCGTGCGGGGGGTCCTGGTGGGCGGATTCAGCAACGGCGTAGTCTATTGCGTCCCGTCCGACGTGTTCATGCGAGACTTGGAGCCGGTGAAGCTCTTGTACTCGCTCGACAGCTATCAGTTCGAGGAACCGAAACCTCCGCAGGTTGCGGGGATGAAGACGACCCATAGCTTTGAGCCGTTGGAGGGCTTCTGATGCCTTTCCGGTCAGAGTCCCAGCGCAGGTATTTGTACGCGAAAGAGCCGGAAGTAGCCAAGGCGTGGACTGAGAAGTATGGGTCGAAGATCGTGGCGTCGAAACATCCGGTAGCGAAGGGGATAAAGAAGAACAGAGCGAGAAAGACGGTGTAATATGGAGTGGATCAATCGGATTTTCGACAAGATTCTGGCCCTCCTTCCGGAGTTGGCGATGGTTGAGCCTACCGAGATGGGCGCTCGAATCACGATGGGCCATCGATATCGGATCATTGGGCCTGGTGTCTACCTCCTCTGGCCTCTGATTCAGCGCGTCATTCGGATGGACGTGATTACGCAAGTGGTGGACTTGGCCCCCCAAACGATTCGCACTCAGGACGGGTATGATCTGGTCGTGAGCGGGGCTATTCGGTATCACATTTCGGATATTGAGAAGGCCCTTTTCGCCGTGCAGGATTTGGACAAGGCTCTGAGTACGCTGGCGCTGGGGGTGATATTGGAGTACGTCAAGTCCAAAACTATGCTGGAATGTGAGGATATCGAGGCGGTGAAGAAGGAGCTTCGGAAGGGTCTGGCAGAGGCCGCAAGTGGGTGGGGCGTGAAGGTGGAAATGGTCTGTCTTACCGACTTGGGCAAGGTCAGGAGCATTCGGTTGTTTGGGGATAATCTGAGATTTGGGGTGTAGAATGACATCACATGAACGAGACTGGATCGATACGAAGTTTGACCAACTTGCGCAGAAGGTGGAGGATGTGCGGGTGGACATCGCTACTCTCAAGGCGAGGGCTGGGGTGTGGGGGTTGGCGGGCGGGTTGATCCCCGCTGTTGGCTTGGCGATCTACTTTCTGATAGGAAGACTATGAGTACGCCAATTGCAATTGCACCATACCTCGGCGACTTCCAAGAGGGCCAGACTGTCTATATCTACTGGGGGACATATGGGGCGTCTGGTGAATCGATTACGCTGACGGGGCTGGCCGCTGCGGATATCGAAATCTACAAGGACGGGTCGATGACGCAGCGGGCTTCAGATTCGGGGTATACACTTCTCGCGACGGGCGGTATCGACCTGGACAGCGTGACGGGAATACACGGAGTATCCATCGATCTGTCCGACGATACGGACTCTGGGTTCTTCGCCAAAGGCCACGACTACATGGTCGTTATCAGTTCCGTAACGGTCAATTCCCAGACGGTGAACGTCCCCGTAGCGTCGTTCTCGATTCAGAATCGATTCAACTCTGCGGGGGTTGGCGACTACGCCGTGACCCTGACGATCCGGACGACCGGAGGAGTGGCCGTGTCTGGGGTGAGTGTGTGGGTGAACTCGTCGAATGACCGGACGGGGAGCGTGGCCGGATCGAAGGTGACAAGTGCCTCCGGGCAGGTGACTTTCAATCTGGCTTATGGAACGTACTACGTGTTTTGCTCCTTGTCTGGGTATACGTTCGCTGCGGCTTCGTTCAAGGCGACGCCCGGATCGGTGAGCTTCACGAAGGACATCGCCACGGCCACGGTAACGGGAAGCTCGTCGTACTATACGGACAGCTTCCTGACACGGGGAATCACGGATGTGAGGGAGGCCCTGGATGAGCCGTCTATCAGTGCCAAGTATACGGATGCCCGGATCATCGAGCATCTGGAGAAGGCATACATCCTCGTGCTGAATGAAAAGAACCGCCAAGACAAAACCCCCGCAGTGGTCAAGCAGGACTTGACAATTGCGGCGAATACGACAACGTATATATTGCCTTACACGATGGGGTCGTTCCTCGGGCTGTACAGCGAGGGCGACTCGGGCGGGAAGGTCTACTACGACGGGAACAGCCGCTTCAATCCGTATGGACAGCGAGTGTGGCTGGAGGGGCAGACCCTTCATATCCAATCGACCGACCTGTTCGGAATTGGGACTGCGCTCAAGATGGAGTGGATTCCTTCGGGGATCGCGAGGCTGCACAACGGAACCTGTACGATCAGTGCCGACGGGAAGACCGCGACACTCGGGGCGACTCCGAACTCTGGGACGCTCGATACACACGACAATGCGTATAGTGGCGGCGTTCTCCGAATCCTCGGGGCGAGTGGTACGACAGTCGTTGGGAACTACCTCCAGGAGCGGAACATCACGGCGTATGACAATACGACTCGGGCCGCTACACTGGACGTAGCTCTCGATCCTATCCCCACGACGGACGACGGATATATCTACTACGAGATCGCCCCGGCGATTCACAAGGGGATGGATATGGTCGTCGCACTGTATGCGGCCTATAGGATTATGACCGTGGAGGGGAATCAGAAGCGGGCCAACGGAATCCTCGCCGCCTACCGGAACGAGATACGGAACGTTCGGCTTTCGACGTACTATTCAAATCTTCCCGAATCTCCGAGATTAAGGGGTGACAATTTTGATAATAGCCGTTTCAGGGGGTAGCCGATGACCCAGTTGTATAAAGAGTCAGGCGATCTATCGGGGATTTCGGTAAGCTCCCCCGCCCTACAGGGATTATTCGTCCCGAGCATTGACAAGAGCCTGTACGGGAACGGACTTGGGCTGGTCACACCTTGGGGGTCTGGGGCTACGGCTCGCGGGTATACGGCCTATGGAACATCAGAAGCCTCCTCGTCATACGATTCCCTTCTGAACGACCTCGGTACTTCCCTGATGGGGGGCGGGAAGTCCCTCAGTTATGATATCGGGGGTCTTACGGGGCCACAGGGTCCGGCCGGGCCGCAGGGTCCGCCTGGAATAACGACCATCCAACAGGTGGTTATCGGCGGTGCAACTGACCCGAGTTCTATCCTCGCCCAACTTGAACTATGGAACGCCGCGGAGGATACGATCCCGTATGGGGCTACGTCTCATACCGAATGGGAAGAGGGCTGGACAAAAATGGACGTGGCTGGCGTTAGGACATGGAATGACGCGGCAATAAGCGAAGACGGATCGTTCATGCTACTGGCGTTCGACGCTGGACTCTATATCTCTGTGGACTCAGGGGATACTTGGACGCTGTCTGAACCCTCCGCAGGGTCATTTATAGGGGCGGCGGTGTCTGATACAGATGGGAACGCCGTGGCGCTGGAGGAAGAGGGGGCGGACTACGGGAAGGTATGGGTATCCGGAGATTATGGAGAAACATGGATGGAAATTACCCTCGCTGGTACTGGAGCGGAGTAAATGGCAACCTTCGGGACTACTACGGAACCAGCAAACGGGTCCACGATTACAGAGGTGCCATCTGTCCTTCGGATGTCTGTGGAGGGGTATACTGGCACATGGCCGGAGGATGTAGATACAACACTATCATACTATATCGTAAATGGCGTCAACTATGCGGAACCCCCAAGTTCCATAAACACTTGGACAAGCCCGGATCGTGTTGGAAAGATTACCAGTAGTAATCCTCTTCTGTGGCCCGTAGAGTTGAGGGAAGGCACTCAAGTAAACGGATCGTATACGTGGAAGATGATGGTCTACTACGGGGGGGGATACCATGAGACTCCAACCAGAACTTTCACGTTGGCCGATCCTGACTACCCCCCGCCCCCTCCGGCCCAACCATCAACTCCCTCCCCGGCGAATGCGGCAACGGAAGTCGATTTCTCCACATTTGAATTTTCTTGGGTAGACGAGGGGGGCGCGGACACCTTCGATGTCTATCTTGGACCAACCAGTGGGGATTTGACGTTAGTCTCATCGGCTCAGGAAGGGACAACCTATACAACTACGAAATCGGCTCTCGTCTCATTGTTCGGGGAGTGGCCGACGACAGACGAGATATACTGGCGAGTAGACGCCACGAACGAGGCGGGTACGACGGAGGGAGCAGAGTGGCATTTCGCTACCGCAGCGAAGATAAATGCCGTAACCATGTCGGCGGACGGGACGATAGTATTGTGCATGACGACGCGCGGCCTTCGGTCTACGTCCGACATGGGAGGGAGTTGGACAACGACTCTCCCGGACGGGATCGAGACAAGTTCGTGGTCCTTTGGCGGGTGCAGTGGCGATGGTACGTATCTCATCGTGAAGAAGGCGTCCAACAATGCCCTCTATAGGTCTGGAGACTCTGGGGCCAACTGGGGGACGATTGATCCGGCGGACGGGGAAACCTTCTCGGCAAATGCAATAGCCATGAGTGAGAGTGGGCAGTATGTCGTCATAACCGGGGCGAATTCATCGACTACTATCAACAGTTGCTACATTTCCACTGACTATGGGGTGACGTGGGAATGTGTCCATCCGAGAACGGTGGCTGTTACCTGGACTACATGCGATATCAGCGATGATGGACAGGTAATCGGAGTGGGTAGAACCGGATCACTATATGTTTCCTTCGACGGTGGGGCGTCATGGGCAGCAACAACACCCCCCGCCTCATACAACTGGTGGACCGGATTCCGGATTTCAGGGGATGGGAAAGTAGGAATCGTTGCGAATACAGGGGCAACGAATGAGGTGTTCAAGAACAAGGGGTGGTTCAATCAGATCACCATTGACGAAACATCGTTGACGGCCTACGCCCGTAGCCTTATCGCCGCCGACAACTCTGCGGAGGCTGCTACGACGCTTGGACTTGGGACTACAGACAGCCCCACGTTCACGGGATTGACCTTGAGTGGCCTGACGGCGTCAAGGCTTATGGCAACGAACGGAAGCAAAGGACTGGCGAGCGTGTCCGACCTCACGGCGTGGGTCGCCGGGACAGCCAACGAGATCGCTGTGGCGAGTGATGGAGACGGTACGATCACGATTGGTTTGGTCGATCCCCTCATCGTGGGGAAGGGTGGGACTGGAGTTGCCACACTGACGACCGCCTATGGGCTTTTGGCGGCGGGAACGGCAGCTACCGGCGCAGTACAGACGCTTGCGGCGGGGCTGACGACTCAGATTCTTGTCGGGGGGGGTGCGGAGGCTCTTCCGGCGTGGGGAACGGATATTCCGACCGCCGTAACGATTGGGGCCAAATACATCTACCGGGCGGATGGGACGGATGTTCCGGTTGCTGACGGGGGGACGGGGGCTTCGACTCTAACGGATCACGGGATTCTCCTCGGATCAGGTACGGACGCCATTACTCCCCTGGGAGCCGCTACGGATGGGCAGTTGCCCATTGGGAGTACGGGGGCCGATCCTGTATTGGCGACTCTGACGGGAACGGAGAATCAGATTGCGGTAACTAATGGGGCGGGAACCATCACTTTGTCCCTTACGGGGAACATGGATGAGATTGCGGCCCTGACCCCGACCGACAGCAATATCATCGTGGGGAACGGGACGACGTGGGTTGCGGAATCCGGGGATACGGCAAGAACTTCCCTTGGGTTGGGGACGGGGGACAGCCCAACATTTACCTCTCTAATTCTTACTACTACATCTGGAAATCCATTGTATGCAGGCCCGTGGAGTGGGGCACCTTTGACTATTGAGGCACATACCAATATCTATCAAAGTCTGTACTGTGGTAATGATGGGGAGAGCGTAGGACGACTTCGTGTTGGTTCTAATTACAGTGGGGGGTTCATACAATGGAACCGATACTACTCTGGGTCCGGAAATGAACAAATGGATACTACTCGTCCGTCATGGGCAGTATTGTTGAGTGGGTCCTCAGACTCATTCGTGCTACAACGGTCTCCGGCAGGTAGTACCACGTTAGCAACCGTCCTGGCTATCCGCAGTACCGATAGATGTCTGAATCATAGTGGTGGGGGAATTTTCTCGAATACGCTGGTGGCACCGGATGTATTGCCGATCAACACCCTTGGTTCACAATCCCTTACGAACCCGGGTCTAACGTCCGGTACAAGTTGGACGGCAACCGGTGATTGTACCCTGACGAAAAATAGGGCCCAGTTCCTATACAGTAGTGGCGCGGGGTCTACACTGACACAGACCAGTGGAACAATGGCTGTAGCGGGGGTGGCGAGCCGATGGTACTCATTCACGTACACCGCCACGTCCATGCTCCTGCTGCCAACGCTGGCCATTACAACCAGCTTCGCGGAATCGGATGTCCCGCTTCCAACTGAAGCGGGGACGCATACAGTGTATTTTAGAGCCGCCGCGTCTCCTGGCGATTTTGTAATCTCTGCTACGCTGACCGTGGGACAGCGGGTGTACCTGGATACCTTCTCGTTGAAGGAAGTCGCCGGTACGTTTGAGGCTGGCGGTTCGATTAGAACCAATGACAAGTTCAATGTGGCCGGAACTGATGGTATTTCTGATTCTTCCTCTGGGGTTCCTACTTCACTTACGTTATCAGGTGGAATTGTAACTGCCATTACTCGTGGAGGAACTGCCAAGTTTGGAGATGGTGGTACAACCGACTATTCAGAGTTTGAAGCAGATGGAACTCTGGTATTCAAAGGTGCAGCTACTGTCTGGAACGATGCAAATATTGGAGCAATGGCACTTGCACTTCCAGTAGCCTCACAGCCCGACGAAGTTAACTTTCTCGATAGCACTGGTACCGATACGGGTATCACGACATGGGGATTTGCTGTTGGTGAAAAGGTTTCTGGGGCGATTGATATTCCACATGACTATAAAGTTGGTAGTAATTTCACCCCTCACGTTCATTTTCAAATCATTGCAGCACCTGCTGGTGGTACTGACAAAGCCAAGTGGCAGATCACATACGGTAAAGGACGGGCTGGTTCTGTACTTGCTGCTGCAACCACAATTACCAAAGAGGTAGACGTTACTACTCGGTATTCCTTTTACAGGGCAGATTTTACTGCCGTAACGGGAACTGACTGGAGCTTTGGAGATCAGTTTATTTTCACGCTAAGCAGGGTAGCAGCATCGGCGGATGAATTTGCAGGGGACCTCCTTATCGCTACGGTCGGTTTACATTACGAATGCGATACTGCTGGTTCAAGAACCATGACTACCAAATAATGGGAGACAGATAATGCGCGCGATTAGGCATGAGGTGTTTCACACCAGCAACAACCTTGGGGGGGCCACATAATGGCAGAGGATAGACCCTATATCAGTTATGCCTTTCAAGCCCCGAGAATGGACCAAAGCGTTCCCCCGAATCAAGTTCGTCCTGGGGCATTGGGCCGGGTGTCGGGAGTAGACGGAAGATTCAATGGGTGTCTGCGGAAATACTTCGGGAACAAGAAGGTTCTCGATCTGGATTCCGTATCCGGGCTTGGCGATATCGACGCCTACAATGGGCCAGACTTCATCTACCATGTGACATTCCAGAAGCGTACTACCTCCACGATCTATCGGGGATTTGTCATTCGATGGGACAGTCAGAATGATACCACCAATGAGCAAATCGATCTTGTATACACGTCGGACAATGGGGCCAACTGGTCCGTCCTTGCTATTTGGGCGGCGGGGAACAGCATCACGTCGTCCCTTGAAGTGGACTGCGTGACGGACGGTGCCTACCTGATCGTGGCCGTCGATACGAAGGCGACGAAGACAATCTACTGGAATGGCTCTGCCTTGGTAGCGGTGGACTCGGGGCCTGGGGCCTTCAGCAGCACATTGGGGGCAATGACGTTGGCGAGTTCCTCCGCAGATTCGAGTTATCAACTGGTGGGGGATGGGACGTACCAAGTGGCATATCGGTTCTACTCCTCAACACGCGGAATCTACAGCGCCCTGAGCGACCCCCTGACGGTGAAGCTGAGTCTCACGGAAACCTCCAAGGCTACGGGATCAATCAACTTCTCCTCCGCAGGGGGGGATGACGGGTTGCTGGTGGACGGGGATACGATTACGATCAACGGCCGGGTGTATGAAGCAGACACGGACGATTCCTACACAGGAGACGTGCAGGTAGACGTAAGCGGACTGACGACCATCACCGAACACCTCTATGCACTGGCAGATGCGATCAACGGAGACGCCTCTGCGGAGGTTTCAGCGAGCGTCCAAGCATCGAGCATCCTCCTGACGGCACTGGTTCAGGGGTCGGGGGGGAACGCCTACACGTTGGCAAAGTCGGAAGCCTCCCCGAACACGAACGATATCACCGTTTCGGGGGAGCGGTTGACGGGCGGGGGAACGGCTACGACCACCCCACAGGCACAGTGCAAAGCCGTGATCGACTTCCCGGCGAACGCCGCCGTGCTGAGTGGATACACCTATACGCACTTCGATGCGCTGTTCGATACGGTGGATGTATTCCGGACGATCAACATGGGTGACTCCTCTGCGGAGGGTGCAATTTTCTATCTTGAGCAGACGATTGCGAAGACTGAAAATTGGGCGACGAGTGGGGCGTGGGATGCGCTACAGGTGACGATTGGGACCATACTGGACGAGGCCCTTCCCTTCCAAACTATGTATGATCCCGAGAAGGATATCGTTGTAGCACCTCCGCAGAGTGGTTCGATTGGACGGTATGAGGGGCAGACCTACATGGCCCAGGCGATGGCTACGAACGGGGGGTATGACACCCTGTTCAGTAGCTCGGAACATGCCTCCCCGGAATACTTCTCGACCTACAACACGCGGAAGGGCGATCCGGCGGACGGACGACCACTAAGATTCCTCCCTGCGGGGGAATCGATGTTTCAGCTTGGGTACAACTCCATCGTTCATGTGTTCAAGTCGGGCACGGGGAACCCGATCCAGTTCACGAGGCTGCATACAAAGCGTGGCATAACCGGGAAGTACGCCGCCCACTCGGCGGGGAACAGCATCTTCATGGTATCGACCCTCGGACTGTCTCTCTTGAATGGGGCGGACGGAAGCATGGGGGGAATCTCGGCGTCGGATAGGGCAATCTTCGACGACTGGAAGAGCGATCTGGCCTCCGTTCAGAGCGGGTACGATTCGTTGATGAACGCCAGCTTCTTCCTCGATCCAACGCGGGAAGAGATGATCGTCGTATGGCATTCGACTCAGGTGGTTACGATGATCGACGGGGCGAACTTCGTCGCCATAACGAGTGGTCCCGATCTATCTGGCAAAAACGACCGGGCGTACTTCGTCACCAAGACGGGCCTGATCGTCTCCCCTGATGTTCTGTCGAGCGGGTCGGGAACCATGTGGGATATCAGCGACTCCTATACCCTGAACGGGACGGCCACGTCCACTGGGGCGTCTTTGGTGGACGAGAACGCCGCGTTCCATGCGGATATGGTGGGGGCCAAGCTGTATATCACACGAGGGGATAACGCCGGTATAGGCCGTACAATCGCTACAGTCGATACAGAAACTAAGACCATTACATTCAGTGCAGCCTTCCCAAACGATATATCCACAGGGGATACTTACGCGGTCAGTCCGGTCCCGTTCTCGTGCCGGGCGTGGGCAATGCAGGCAGAGGGCGTAAGCCGGTTCAATCGGTGGATCGTCTCCGGGGTCTCCATGAAGGCGCGGGGCCTATCTGGGTTCACCGACAACCCATGCGACGTGTGGCGGGCGAGTATCTACCGGAACGGGGGCACGACCATAGAAACCTCCGTGGCCTACGTGGACGTGGACGCCGATACACACGACTCTGCGGAGGCTCTCAATGTGCATGGAATTGACGTAGAGCCGTATATAGAACAGATCGCGTCGGGCGTATCGTTCGAGTTGACGGATGCTGAATATAGTCTGTCGGTTACGGATTCCAGAAGGGATTCGGCTTGACAGAATCGGCCTTTGTGATATACTGATAGTGTAAGTCGATATGCTTGCTGAGAGGCCTCTATGGAAACAAATTGTAACGCCCCGAAAGAGGAAAAGCTGTTCGGATATCCTAAGTGGGATGTAGAAAATCTGGCTGATTCCATACAAAGAACGGAGGAAAAAAGAACGGCTGATCCTGGATTGTACGGGGCCGCAGTGAAGTTGCTTCAAAGGCGGCAACACGTCCTCGGTGCCGTACTGAAATCTGCATCGAGCAAGCGAGGTCGGAACGATGGCGAATGATACTACCTATACTGGGACGACGAACTACGAGGACTACGAGAACAAAATCAAGGAGGCGGCTGCACAGACGCGGCAGGTCAGCGGGAGTATCGCCCCCCTGACGAACTATACGCCGTCCTATACTGTGGCGGGTCAGAGGGGTACGAAATCTACTCTGACTGGATCACGGAAGGCTACGCAAGAGGCTCTCGTATCGTCTGCCAAGGCCCAACAGGCGAGTGTGCAGGAGCAAGCGGGTAAAGCTGCGTCGGCGCTGGAGATGGTGGGTTCGGCTACGTTGTCGGGTGTAAAGAATCTTGAATCCTTGCAATCCACGATTCAAAATCAGGTTACGAGTTCTGCGGATTCGTTTGCCAAGGCCGCAACCAAGGCCGACGAGTATGTCCAAGCATCTCGGGAGAGGGTTACGAAAGTCCTATCCGAACTGGATGGGATCAGTAAGAGTATCACGAAAGACCTCGACTTCGCCAAAGCCCAGTCCATGCAGGCAAGTGTGCAGGCAACATTGGGGTCGATGAAGACGGAGGAGAGGAACATCGCTTCGACCTACGGGACGGACAGCCCGGAGTATGCCCAGTTCCAAGCCAGTAAGAAGACCGCTCTTGGAACTGTCCAGAGCAACATTCAGGCGTCTTACGCCAGTACAAAATCGGCGGCTGCCACGGCTTACATGAATGCGTATTCCGA